>ERZ1026894.621-NODE-621-length-25077-cov-6.573136_pt1 | contig 25077 bp, 6 predicted proteins | sample MGYA00380177_ERZ1026894 | MGnify/ENA primary metagenome ERZ1026894 (study PRJEB33269, sample SAMEA4719813) | human gut metagenome | biome: human-associated habitat; feature: organic feature; material: feces | place: Cameroon | collected 2013-10 ... | reverse complement strand
GTGTGACAGATATCCGCTGGCGTGCATTTTACAACTGTGTATCGCTCAAGTCGGTTACCATTCCGAAAAGTGTGACACATATTGACAATTATGCTTTTGGATATTACGATGATAGTGATAGCTTTGAAACAAAGAAGATCGATGGATTCAAGATAAATTATGTCAAGAATACATACGGACATATGTATGCCCTCAAAAACGGTTTTACCGATGAAGCTTGTTTCCTCACCAATGAGCTTGACGACGGTACACTGGAAATAAGCAACTATGCCGGAAACAGTGCGACATGTGTAATTCCTTCGGAAATCGACGGTAAGAAGGTTACTCAAATCGGCTACAACGCATTCAACGATTGTACTGAGCTGACAAGTATAACGATACCGGACGGTGTGACACATATATACCCCAGAGCATTCTATAACTGCACATCGCTCAAAGAGGTTACTATTCCGGCAAGTGTGACATCTATCGGTAATGAAGCTTTTGGATATTACTATGATAGAGATAGCTCGGAAACAAAGAAGGTAGACGGATTTAAGATAAACTATGTCAATAATACACAGGGACACTGGTACGCAATTAAAAACGGATTTACTGATGGAGCTTGTTTTGTTGTTAATGAACTTGATGACGGTACGGTAGAAATAACCGGATACGCAGGAAACAGTGCGACATGTGTAATTCCCGATGAAATTCACGGCAAGAAGGTTACCAAAATCGGCGAAAATGCATTCATAGACCGCACCGAGCTGACAAGCGTGACGATACCTGATAGTGTGAAATATATATTTGATCGTGCATTCTCCAATTGCACATCGCTTGAAACGGTCACTATTCCAAACAGTGTGACAGATATATACAGTAGTGCATTCTATAACTGCACATCGCTCAAAGAGGTTACTATTCCGGCGAGCGTGACTGATATCGGTGATGAAGCTTTCGGATATTATTCTGATATAGATGGCTCGGAAATAAAGAAGGTCGATGGATTCAAGATAAATTATGTCAAGAATACATACGGACATTATTATGCTACTGAAAACGGTTTTACCGATGAAGCTTGTCTCCTCACCAATGAGCTTAACGACGGTACACTAAAAATAAGCAACTATGTCGGAAACAGTGCGACAAGTGCAACATATGTAATTCCCGGTGAAATTAACGGTAAGAAGGTTACCCAAATCGGCAACAGTGCATTCACGGTCTGCACATCGCTTACAAGCGTGACGATACCTGATGGTGTGACAAGCATAGACGAGGCGGCATTTTGGGGCTGCACATCGCTTACAAGCGTAACAATTCCGGATAGTGTAACGAGCATTAAAAGTAAAGCTTTCTTTAAATGTACATCACTCAAATCTGTAACTATTCCCGCAAGCGTGACAAATATCGGAGATTACGCTTTGGGATATTATGAAATTTATAATACCGATTCTTGCGAATGGGAAATGTATAAGGTCGATGGATTCAAGATAAATTATGTCAAGGATACATACGGACATATGTATGCCCTCAAAAACGGTTTTACCGATGAAGCTTGTCTCCTCACCAATGAGCTTGACGACGGTACACTGAAAATAACCAAATATGTCGGAAACAGTGCGACATATGTAATTCCCGGTGAAATAGACGGCAAGAAGGTTACCAAAATCGGTGACAGCGCATTCAAAGGCTGCACTGAGCTTACAAGTATAACAATACCGGACGGTGTGACCGATATAGGCAATAACGCATTCTCTGGTTGTACATCGCTTGAAACAGTTACAATTCCCGCGAGTGTGACATATGTAGGAAATAGCGCGTTCTATGGCTGTACATCGCTCAAATCGGTTACTATCCCTGAAAGTGTAACTTATATAGGCGGCTATGCTTTTGCTGAGTGCTATTCACTGAAATATGCCGATATACCTGCAAATGTAAGCGGTATAGGCGCATCACCGTTCTACAATTGTCGGTCACTCGAAAATATAAATACAGATGAAGCGAACAAATGGTATACTACTGTAGATGGCGTTCTTTACGATAAGGATAAGACAGAATTGATAAATTATCCGGCAGGAAAAAAAGACAGCAGTTATGTTATTCCTGAAGGAATAAGAACCATAAGAGAAAAGGCATTTTACGGATGCTTAAATCTTTGTGAGCTTACAATTCCTGATAGTGTTACTGAAATTGAATCCGGCGCTTTTGAATGTAGTTCTTTAATTTCAGATGAGTACGGAACAATAAAATATGTAGACAGCTGGGTCGTTGGCAGTGGTCATACTGCGAATGTAGTATTAAAAGACGGAACACGTGGAATTGCTTTCGAAGCTTTCTCAAGTGATGGAATAATTGAAAAAGTAACAATGCCGGATACGGTTAAATATATCAACGCCTATGCTTTTGAGAATTGTACGAATCTTTCTGAGGTCTTATTGTCAAGCAGTTTAGAGAATATCGAAAACGGTGCTTTCCTTAATTGCATGAAGCTTGCAGATATAGTAATACCGGACAGTGTGATCAGTATAACATCGGATGCGTTTTATAACACAGCTTTACTTGATAAGCAGAACACACCGGTAAAATATGTGGGCAAATGGGTAATTGCAGCTGAAGATTGTGATAAAATAGTTATTAAAGATGGTACAAAGTGTATAGCTAATAACGCTTTCAGCAGCTGCACAAGCTTAACAGATATTACGATACCCGACAGTGTGACAATGATCGGTGATTATGCTTTCGGTAATTGTAACAGTCTTACGGAAATTAAAATACCGAACAATGTGAAGAACATCGGAAAGTATGTTTTTTGGTTTTGTGGAAGCCTTAAGAAAGTAACTATACCTGACAGTGTGACAATGATCGGTGATATGGCTTTCTTTGGCTGCAAAAGCTTAACAGATATTACGATACCCGGCAGTGTGACAATGATCGGTGATGCTGCTTTCGTCGGTTGCACAGGCTTAACAGATATTACAATACCCGACAGTGTGACAATGATCGGTAATAATGCTTTCAGCGGTTGCACAGGCTTAACAGATATTACAATATCTGACGGTGTGACAATGATCGGTAATAATGCTTTCAGCGGTTGCACAAGCTTAACAGATATTACGATACCCGGCAGTGTAACGAATATAGGTGATTATGCATTTGGATTTGATGAGAACGATGAAAAAATAGACGGTTTCAAAATTTATTGCTACGGCGGCACAGCCGGAGAGCAGTATGCCAAGGACAACGGCTTTGAATATAAGATACTTGAATGCAAAGTGCATAAATTCGGCGAATGGACAATTACTGAAGAAGCAAGCTGTACAAAAGACGGCGAAAAGGTAAGAGTATGCTCTTTATGCAACAAAACGGAAACCGAAACGATCCCCGCAACAGGTCATACGGAAGTAATTGACAAGGCGGTAGCCGCAACCTGCACAAAGACAGGTCTTACAGAGGGCATTCACTGCTCAGTCTGCAACGCGGTTATCAAGGCACAGGAAACAGTACCTGCAAAGGGTCATAAGTATGTTGACACTGTTGTAAAGCCCACATACACAGCAAAGGGCTATACGCTTCATAAGTGCTCGGTTTGTGGAACAAGCTACAAGGATAATTATACCGATGAGCTCACGCTTGCACAGGTTACAGGCGTTAAGCTTGGCGGCAGAGCGGCAGACGCACTGCGCGTAAACTGGACTAAGAATACAAGCGCTGACGGATATATCGTTGAGATGTATCAGGGCGGCAAGTGGGTAAGAGTTGCAAAGATCACAAGCAACAACACCACAACATTCAGAAAAGCAGGACTTAGCGCTTCTACGGATTATAAGTTCAGAGTAAGAGCGTACAAGATGGAAGGTAAGACTGCGGTTTACAGTGAGTACAGCGCAACTGTTGTGGCAATGACAAATCCGTCTGTAATGACAGGCGCTATGCTTGGCGGCAGAGCGGCTGACGCACTGAGGATAAACTGGAGTAAGAATGCAAGTGCTGATGGATATATCGTTGAGATGTATCAGGGTGATAAGTGGGTAAGAGTTGCTAAGATAACAAGCAACGCCACAACGACCTACAGAGCAAGCGGACTTAGCGCTTCGACAGTGTATAAGTTCAGAGTAAGAGCTTATAAGATGAGCGGCAAGACCGCGCTCTATGGTAACTACAGCGCTACAGTTACGGCAAGAACAAATCCGTCTGTTATGACAGGCGCAAAGCTCGGCGGCAGAGCCGCTGACGCACTCAGAATTAACTGGAGTAAGAATGCGAGCGCTGACGGATATATCGTTGAGATGTATCAGGGTGATAAGTGGGTAAGAGTTGCTAAGATAACAAGCAACAGCACGACTACTTTCAGAAAAGCGGGACTTAGCGCTTCGAGCGTTTACAAGTTCAGAGTAAGAGCTTATAAGATGAGCGGTAAGACCGCGCTCTATGGCAATTACAGCGCTACAGTTACGGCAAGAACAAATCCGTCTGTAATGACAGGCGTTAAGATCGGCGGTAAGGCTAAGGACGCACTCAGAGTGAACTGGACTAAGAATAGTTCTGCACAGGGTTACATTGTTGAGATGTATCAGGGTAATAAGTGGGTTCGTGTCGGCAAGATCACAAACAACAGCACGACTACTTTCAGGAAAGCAGGACTTGTTAAGAACACTGCTTATAAGTTCAGAGTGTGCGCTTACTATATGAGTGGTAAGACGGCACTTTATGGTAATTACGGTAGTGTCAGTGGGAAGACCGCGGCAAAATAACGCTCTGATTAAAAGCAAAAATCAATAATTACGACCGGGTAGCGATGGGAAAATCGTTGCCCGGTTTTGTGTTTGAGGGGTATATCGGGTGTGCTTATTTTTCAGGTGAATTTACTGCGATTTGCGTCCGTTGTAACAAAATCAAGCCTTGTATCATTACCGTTTGCGCCACTATATCAACCGTTCGTGCCCAAAAAGTTGAAAATGTCAAGCGAATGAGTTATGATATAATTATAAAATTATAAGGGGGAGAGGTATGCTCATCTGCGTTTACGATACCGCAAACGAGGCGGAGATACTGAAAGCGAAAATAACACAGATCGCAACGGCGGCATATCGAAGAATTGCCTACAGGGTATGTCAGAGGTATGAGAGCTTTGCGAAGGAGTGTAAGACGGCTGACCTTATAATCGTGCTTGCCGACGGAGCGGACGGTATGGAGGGCGTTATCGCGGCGAAGAATGCCGACAGTGATACGCCTGTCATATGGCTGTCGGACGATGAGGGATTCGGGGCGCAGTCATACAGGCTTGGCTGTACCTATTTCCACAAGAAGCCGATACCGCTTGAAAAGCTGAAGGAGGCACTGCATAAGTGCAGGTGCATGGCATAAGCACGGGTAAATCTACAGGAGGAAAACCATGAAGAAAAAAATTGTACGGCTCATAAGTGCGGTGCTATCTGCGGTAATGACGCTGACGGCTGTACCGTTATCGGCATTTGCCGAGGGCGAGGAGCATACGCATGACGGCGAGGGCAATGTCATCACGACACCGCTTGATTTCAGAGAAAAGACGGCGGACGAAAATGGTATTGGCTGGAGCTGGGTATATGACACAAAGACGCTGACGCTTGACGGAGCGAACATTCAGGCAGAGGCAGAGGACTGGTATTCCGCCGTTATTTCCGTTCCCGACGGTACGGAAATCGTGCTGAACGGTGAAAATACTATCGTACAGACAAATATCGACAGCGAAACGGGTAACTATGCGTTGCTTTCAGGCACAGTTGACAGCAACGGTATACTGAGCGAAGGCAAACTGACCATCAGCGGCAACGGTACTCTGAACGTAACTAACCGGAGCCGGGATAAGTTTTCATCAGCAGCGGTAACTGCCGATAAGTTAACGATAAACGGCAGTACTGTAAACGCCGAGAATACAGTAAATACGTCAACGCTTGAAATACACGGCGGTACACTGAATGCCGAGGCAACGGATTATTCACCGTCGGGCATTGCGCTCAGTGTGTGCACTGTTACAATTGACGGCGAAGGCAAGCTGACGGCTGTGGGTAAAGCCGATGAAAACGTTGACGCAAATGCGGCAATAAGATTCGTAAGCTCTGCAGGTATAGGAACGGGCTGTAAGCTTACCGTAAGCGACAACGGCAGTATTACTGTGCCTGAAAATAACGGAGCAAAGTACGGAATATACAGCGACAAGAGCCGCATAAATGCCGAAATAAGCGGTAAGGTTACTGCTTACGGCACTCTGTGCGGCATCAGCAGTATAAACCTTACAATGAGCGGCTCGGGCTCGGTTTATGCTACGGGCGGTGTACTCGGTATTAATAATATTGACCCGTCAATAGATGAGGACGAATTTGTAGTAAAGGGCTCGACTGAGTTCAAGGCTGATGAAAGTGCTGTGACAGACGATGTTGAGTATGTCAACAGCTGGTATTGTATAGGCGAAGATAACGCTAGGACGGTAGTTATAAAGCCTGATACAGAGCCTTCTATCAAGCTTGGAAAGCAGATCGGCGCAATATATGCGGACGAGAATGGCAACGCTTCCACTGCATATTTCTATATAACCGCGAAGAACTTTGCGGACGGAGCATTCGTTCCCGAGGCAGAATGGGTAACATCTCCCGGCAGAGTGAATATGGACGCACACATAACAAAAACAGGCGGCAAATACGTCTGCGAGGTAATATGCGATGAGCCTGATTTATCGCGTCAGTACGAGCTTCGTGTAAAGAGCGGCGAGGTTTACTCAAATACGGTTACCGTAACTGTAGGTAAGCCCCACTTTGCCCTTACAAGTAGGGATTCACGGAGCAAATACTATATAAACTACAACGGCGAGCAGAAGATAACGCTTCGGTATGATGTTGAAGCCGGTTATGAAAATCAAGACGGCTTACAGTACAACTGGAGCAGTGACAGCAAGAAGTATGATATAGCCGACCTCGGCACAGTAACCACAGTAGACGGAGTAGAAACGCTTGTGTTCTCCGACAATGTACCTGAGGGCAGCTATGTCATTTACTGCGATGTTGTTTATAACAACGACAACGGCGAGGCGTATACATTAACAGAGAGATTTGCTTTCACGTTTGAAGAGTGCAAGCATACGGGCGGCTTTACAGATGAAGTCTGCAATATCTGTCACAATGCCTGCGATCATAAGAATATCGACACGGACACAGGTAAATGTGTGTGTGGGCGTCAGTTTGTTGCTACGATCAGCACAGACGGCAATGCGCCGATAGGCTATGACACGCTCAAAGACTGCCTTAACAGCATTACTGCCGATACAGAAAACTATGTAAAGATCTATCAGGATATTGAGGAAGATTCCAGTCAGGAGTATATTGTAAAATACCGTGTAACACTTGACCTTAACGGTCACAGGCTGGATGACGAACTTAATATCAATGAGAAAAACAGCACGGATAATAGCGGTGAGCTTACATTAACAGGTACAGGTTATATCAATAATGTATACGCTTACAGCAACACCACGTTCACAATTGACGACAACGCAAATATAGAAGCAGATACATTTTTTAATAATGCAGGTACAAGGTTCACTGTAAGTGACGGTGCAAATGTAACTGTGAGATATCTGGCTGTAAAGGAATCTATAAGCAGTGAAGGAAATGCAACATCTGTAAAGCTTGCTACGGGAATGAAGATTACTGAGATGTTGGCGTATGATCGGGACATAAGCAGTCCGTTATCAGAAAACATAATGCTTAAAAATCTGCTTTCGGATAATCAGATGCTGAAATACGAGAGCAGTAGCAAGATTATTGATCTTTATTACGGAGCATCCCGTATAATTATAGACAGCAAAACATACGGCTACGGCACAATTACTGTTGTAGAGCATACTGACGCTAACCACAAATACAGCAGTGAAACAGGCGCGTGCGAGGAGTGCGGAAAGCCCTGCGAGCATGGCGGCGATATAAACACGGACACCGGCATCTGTTCAATCTGTGGTGCGGTTGTGTCTGTCGCAATCTATACAGATGCAAACGGAATCTCAAAGTATGTAGATACCGATGAGCTTCACTCTTTACTCAATGAATACGGTAAAAGCGGCACGGTAAAGCTGTTTAAGGATTATTATAAAATTGAGCAGCATGATATAGACGGAGTGATTACAATTGACTTAAACGGACACGATTTCACTGTAAGGGGTGTTACCCCCTGGAGTGGAGGAAAGGTTACGTTTAAAAACAGCGGCAGCGAACAGGTTACATGCTCCGGTTCGGTAAGTCCGACAGTCGATGCTCCCGGCGGTACACTTATCGTAGACGGTGATATATATTTCGACAGTGCGATCAATATAAATGATTATGGTACAGTTATACTGAATGCCGGTAAGTATGTCGATCTTACAATCAAAGGCGATAGAACATTATGCGATATGCTCGGCGAGGGTAAGGCTTTCTTTGACGCTAACGGAAATGTTTTCAACGCAAGTGTTCAGGCAGGCAGTGATCTGACAGTCAAAGACCACAGCCATACCTATGTTGACGGCAAGTGCGGCTGCGGATATGTTTGCCCTCACAGTGATGTTGACATTGACACGGGTAAGTGTACAGAATGTGAATATCAGTATGCGGCTGTTATCGTAAAGGACGGGGCTGCAGCTTCTGTTTATAAGGAAACTGAGATGGAAGCGGCTTTTGAAGCGGCTGACAGTGACGCAAACACCGGCTGTACATTAAGAGTATACAAGAATTATACAGGCAGCTATACAACACTCAGCGGTAAGTTCACGCTGTGGATCGCTGAGAAAGCCAATGTAGGTGCGTTAACTGTTTCGGGAGATATAACCGTTACGGGATCGGAAAAAAGTAATCGTATTTATGGCGATTTCAATGTAGCGGCCGGCGGTAAGCTGACATTTGACGAAAACTGCGGCGCTATGGGAACTGTGTCGGTAGGTGCAGGTACATTTGACTGCTATTATTCAATCGACATAACACTCAATATAAACGATGCAAGCAGTGACGTAATTCTTCACGGCGGAACTTTCAGAAAAATATGCTATAACGGCGGCGGGGACAGAGCAAACGCAGAAATACTGACTTTGTTGGCTGAGAACCGTATATTTATGAAGACTTACGGTGAACTGGTAGACGGCTCAAAAACACTGTTGAAAGACGGTTTTGCAACAACTGTTATTGTAATACGACATGAAGATCACGGTTATGACAGCACAACGGGCAAGTGCAAGATTTGCGGTAAGCGGTGCGGTCATACGGATGTTGACAGCAAAACAGGTGTATGCAAAACCTGTCAGCATGAGTTCGTTGCTACGCTGACTGTAGGCGACAAGGTAACCGGCTTTGATTCACTGAGCGATTGCCTTAGCAAGACTTCAGAAGACAGCGAAAACTATGTAAAGATTTATAAGAATATCGATGATAGAACAACTATAAATGTAAATCATACTGTTACTGTTGACCTTAACAGTCATAAGCTGTATTATATCGAACTCAAGGTCAACAACGACAATGGTGCCGGTAATCTTACATTGACCGGCTCAGAGGACAGCTATATTAGTCAAGTGGATGTTTGCGGAGGTAGAACATTTAAAATTGATAGCGACGCAAATATAAACTTCGAAACAATTTTTGTTGAGGCAGGTGCGCGGTTTGAAGTAAGCTACGGTGCAAATGTAACTGTAAATACTTTGGTCGTGAAGGAATCTTTAAAGCTTTACGGAAGTACAACAACATCTGTAAGGCTTACTACGGGAATGAGAATAGGTACGTTGATGTATGACCTCGACCGCAACTCCGGCTCCGGCAACCTGCTGTTTTATTCTCTGCTTGGAGAAGGTAAGGCACTGCAATATGACAACAGCGGTGAGTATGTTGATATTTATGAAAAGTTTACATCAAAGACTATACACGATTCGTTTACTGTTGTAGATCATTACGAACACAGCTACGACAAAGCAACGGGCAAGTGCGTCTGCGGATATGTATGCCCTCACAGCGATGTTGACAGCAAAACAGGTGTATGCTCTGTCTGCGAGTATCAGCTTACTGCGGGCATTTCGGGCGTGGGAACAGCGAAGTATTTCGATAATATAGACAACGCTTTTACTGCGGCATTATCGGAGGAAAACAGCGGCTGTACGCTGACATTATACAAGGACTGTGAGCTTTCGCAAAACATAGTGATCGGCAACGCAACGGTTACTGTCGATATGAACGGACATTCTATATTATTGGCGTACAGAATTAAAGTAAACGACGGAGGCGTGCTGTATCTTAAAAACAGCGGGGAAAACGGCAGTATAGAAACAGAAATAGACGTGAATAAGGGCGGTACGCTTATAAACGGTACTGCGGATGACAGCAGATCAGCCGTTTCTGTGTTTGGTGTAACCGCCGATGCGGCTAAACGTGTGGAGATCTACGGTGGTAGTTATACAGGCTTAACAGTAAATAACGGCACAAGCGGTATAGCTTTATACGGCGGAAGCTACGAGTTAATTAACACAAATGATTTAACTGATAGCACGCCTGTAAGCGCCCTGCTTGCGAAGGGCTATGCGTTTGCGACCTTAAACAGTGTCACAAATCTCCCCGAAAAGATAGTTGACGGCAGTGCGACAACACTGAATCCGGGTCTTGAAAATGTCACAGTTGTAAAGCATACCCACACCTACACTGAAGCAAATACCAAGTGTGCGTGCGGTGCTGTGCTTTATGCAAAGGTGACATCAGCCGACGGTACTACTAACGAATATTTTGACAGCATTGAAGAAGGCTTATTATATGCCGATAAGGCTGAAAACAAGGGCTGTGTTTTCACTCTTGTGACAACCGGTGGACTTGAGAACGATATTACATTGTCAAGCGGTCAGTTTACTATTACCGCGATCGACGACAATTATATCAACGCTTATACACGGAAGATCAATATTAAGGGTGCAGAAATTACTGTTGAGAACTGCGCTTTTAATTGCTTTGTAGGTTTATATAGCGGTTCTCTTACATACCCTGAAGGCTCAACCTCCGTTTGCATTAACGGTATTAGTGTATTTGGCGGTACTTTAAATATCAGTGACGGCGTAAGTGAAAACTTCGGCGCTAATAAATTTACTATATCAGACACTGCAACGGACGCAAAGGTGACTATAGGCGGCGGTATTTACAGTGAGATCAAACTCGGACAGTATACGTTTAAGGATATACTGGCAAGCGGCACTCGCTTAATAAGCGTTGAATACTCGCAGGAGACTGATGAGATAATAGCTACTAATGAATTATTATACAGCATTGTTTCCGAACAAAACACCTTGGGCGTTGATGATGACAAAGACTATCGGTTTGTCAAGTGCGACCATAAGAATGAGGACGGCAGTTATGCCTTTAATGACGGCGGTATATGCAAATACTGTAACTCTGAGTTTGCCGCAAGCGTAAGCTATACCGACGGCGGCGAAAAGACAGAGCTGTTCGGTGATATTATTGACGCTTTTGACAAGGCTAATGATATAGGTACGGCTACTGTAACGCTGTATAAGAATATTGAAAACAGCGAATTTACACGGGAGATTACCGTTACGGGCAATGTAACGCTTAATCTGAACGGTAAAACACTGGATGGTGCCGGCGGAACGAATATGCAGGTATCCGACGGTGGTACGCTTACCGTAGACGGCGATGGCGATTTGCAGATGTTTATTAACGTTAATGAAAACTCAAAATCAGTCATTAACGGCGGTGAATTAACCTATGTGAGAGTTTACGAAGAAGGCAACGCAGAAATCAAAGGCGGCGTTATAAACTATCTGGAAATTTACGGCAACGCAAAAATCAGCGGCGGTAAATTCAACATTATCAAGATAGCAAACGGCAGTCTTGAATCTGTTCTGGCTGACGGTTATGGTTATAAAGTTGAGGGCGGTACATGGCTTTCAATTGCAGAACGTGCTGAGAAAGAATATAACAGCTCGGATAACGATGGTCGACCGGTAAATGTAGAAGAAGCGCCGATAAAGAGCGCAAGTATTGCGTGGGTAGGCGAAGAAGCGCCTGTTATATACCGTAACGGAGAGAAATATTTATACGTCGATATTACATACGAATTGGCGGTCGGTTCAAGGGGTGCAACCTATTCGGATTTTGTAAACGGCAATAATCGCATTAAAGATTATAATTTGTACAATAAATATATGGTACACTGTTATGAAATCGGTAAGCTTGCGGCGAAAGACGGCGAGGTTGAATATTACATTGTACTGAAGTGCAACGGATACGAATATAAGTCGAATGTGCTTAAGCTTACACTTGCGACCTGCTCGCACCCTGAGGATAGCTTTTCATACGAAAACGACGGTTTTGTAATCTGCGGTATATGTGATGCATTGATAGAAGCCGAGGTAGTAGATGCTGACGGCAAGTCGTTAGGCTATGCGGATATAGAGAGTGCCATAAAGCTGGCACAGGAGAACGAGGGCAGCACTGTAAAGCTGATGTCGGAAGGAGTATCTGAGTCCATTACCGTGACAGGCGGCAGGTTTACTGTTGACTTTAACGGTAAGAAGGTATTTTATCAGTTCGATGTCAACGGCGGTGACGTGACTTTCACTTCTTCGGTAAAACAAGCCGATGCAGAAACTCTGATAAGCGGAATCACAGTTAACGGAACTGACGCTAAGGTTACAATTGACGGTAAAATCAAGCTGGGAAGTGTAACATTAACAAGCGGTACGCTTACAGTAAACAGTACCGATGGTTATATTAAAGAACTGTCAATAAATGGCGGAAAGGCTGATATAGACGGTGCAGAAATCGATACGCTTGTGTTTAAGGGCGGCGATCTGGCAATAAGAAATGTTACTGTCGGTTCGTTAGACATAAATAAAAAAGCTACCGACGCGACGGAGCATAACATTGTGATCGAAAGCGGAAGCTTCGATACAATAACCTGCTCAGACGACAGCGACTATAACATAGTCAAGGCGCTTGCAAGCGAAAGAAGACTTCGCGGCACTGAAAGCGGTATCATTTATGAATACAGCGAAATTGAGAGCCTGACCGAAGCTACTGACATTACTGTTGAAAAGTGCGACCACAAGTATGCAAACGGCAACATTGCGGTAGATGATGACTATGTTTGCTATTACTGCAATTCACAGATCATTGCAACCGTAAGCTATACGACGGCTGACAACAGCGAAAAGACAGAGCTGTTCAGCGATATATGCGACGCTTTTGACAAGGCTAATGAGATAGGTACGGCTACTGTAACGCTGCAGAAGAACATTACGGACGATATTACAGAAACGATAGCTGTTACAGGCAATGTTACGCTTGAACTTAACGGTAAAAAGCTCTCAACTCCCGGTTTTGATCCCTACTATACCATAGAAGTGAAGAGCGGTAAGCTGACCGTTAACGGCAGTGGTACAATAAAATGTGTTGTCGTTCGCAACGGCGGCGATGCGGAAATCAACGGCGGTACTTTCTCTGACTTCAGAATTGAAGACGGCGGTAACGCTGTAATTAATGGCGGCAAATTCAACAGCATAAAGGTTTCAGGCGAAGGCAGAAACGTAGGACAGCTTCTTGCGGATGGCTATGCCTATAAGAATTTCGACGGCTTCTGGTCTACTGTTGCAGAACGTGAAAAGCAGGGTATAGCAAGTGTAAACGTACTGGAAGCGCCGATAAAGAGTGCAACAATTACCGCTGATGACGAGTCACCGATAATATACCGTAACGGTTACCAATCTGCAACTTTCACTGCCGATGTGACATATACGGGAGATGAAACACTCTATGTTACCAGATGCTTAATTGACGGAACGGTAATAAGAGAAAAAACAATATTTGACGGTCGCTGTGAATTACGTAGCGGTGAAGTTAATAAAGCGGTGGCAGAAGACGGAGAAATCCAATATTACTGCATATTTACATATGACGGATATGAATATAAGTCGAATGCGGTAACGCTTACAGTAGCTACCTGCCGGCACCCCGTTGAAAGCGTAAAATGTGACGATAACGGTAATTATGTATGCGGTATATGCAATATAACACTTACGGCTTCGGTAGAGCTGTCTGACGGCACGCTATCGTATTACAACAACCGGAATGACGCTATCGGCGCTGCAGAGGACAGCGAAGGCTGTACATTAAAGCTGTTAAACTACAGTGGGCTTAAAGATAATGAAACATTTGACATAAGCAAGGGTAGATTTACCGTTGATTTAAATAAAAATGACAGCAGCGGACCGTTTGCATTTAATGTCAAGGGCGGAGATATAACGTTTACGGCACTGCAAAAAGCCTCAAGTTCGTTTACCGGTGTAACGGTATCGGGCGAGAATGCCAATGTTTTAATTGACAGTAAAGCCACATTGAATTATTTAGTTGTAAATTCCGGAAAGGTTAGTGCCGATGGTGCTAATATCGGCGCAATAACGATAAACGGCGGAGACACGGTCATCAATGATGTTAATGCCGATTATTTAAGCATGAAAGCAGACACGACCGGTGGAAGCGGATATAATGTCTCTATAGTAAGTGGTACGTTCAACAACTTCACTTGCGAAAATGAAAGCAATTATACTTTAGGCAAGGCAATTGCGAGCGGAAGCAGAGTTATAGGCTTAAATGCGATTGTCGGTTCAGGTTTCAAATATGCTGAAATTCAGAGCATGACCAAAGCCAATTATCTTAATGTTATAAAGTGCGACCATAAGGACGAAAACGACAGTTATGCGCTTGACGGAAACCCCTGTCCTTACTGCAATGAGGAAATCGCCGCAACTGTAAGCTATACGGCTGACGGAAGCGAGCAGACAGATCTGTTCAGCGATATTTATGACGCTTTTGCAAAGGCTAATGATGTAGGTACGGCTACAATAACGCTGTATAAGGATATTGAAAACAGCGAATTTACACGGTACATTACCGTTACGGGCAATGTAACGCTTGCACTGAACGGTAAAAAACTGGGTTACAGTTTTGTTTCTCTTACTGTAGAGGTATCCGACGGTGGTATGCTTACCGTAGACGGCGATGGCAAAATGATGGTGCCTATTATCGTTAACGAAAACGCAAAATTAACCGTCAACGGCGGTGAAATCGCCACGGTGATGATTTATAAAGACGGTGACGCAGTAATAGGCGGCGGTTTTATAGAAGATCTGGTCGTTAACGGTAACGCAAAACTCAGCGGCGGTAAATTCTACAACATCGAGATAGCAAACGGCAGTCTTGAATCTATTCTGGCTGACGGTTATGCTTATAAAAAGGACGGCGGTGCATGGCTTTCAATTGCAGAACGTGCTAAGGAAAAATATTACAGCTGGAATAACGAAGATAAACCTGTGAGTGTAGAAGAAGCACCGATAAAGAGTGCAACGATTAGCACAGAAATAAACAAGCTGTATCGCAACAGCAACGCAAATCCCACGCTGAAGTTCAACCTTACTCTTGCTCACGGCTCGAACCTGAACGACTCGTATGTAAGTAAGAGATACGGTATAAACTCCTATGTAAGCGGAGATACGGGTTATAGCAGCTTAAGCGCACTTGTAACTGACGCTAAATTGTCGGCAGACGATATACTTATGAGGGCAGGCGACAGCGATGTTGCCAAGATATACTTCGTAGTTACTACCGGTGACGGCTATGAAATAAAGTCGAACACTGTAAGCATAGACCTTGTTGATTGTGATCATTCTCAGGTGGTCGATCCTACAGCGGACAAGGAAACCGCAGGTAACATTACTGAGCCGACATATTGCGAGATATGCGAGAGCAAGTTCAATGCAAAGATAACAAAGGACGACGATGTCAGGTATTATAACGATCTTAACGAGGCTGCGAAAGACGCTCAGAAGAGCGAAAACGAGGGCTGTACCTTATATCCGCTTTATAACAAGAACGGATACGGCGGTCAGTTAGTCATAACCGAAGGTAACTTCACGCTCAAGTACGCAGTTCGTACAGCGTTCTCACGTCCGATCATCATAAACGGCAAGGCAAAGCTGACGGTTACGGGACGTTGTGCGGTGACAGCGTTTGAGAATCAAGACGCATTCATAGTGCGGGGCGGTGATGTCACATTTGACGGGCTTGCAACAGGCAGCAATGTGACCATAAACGGCGGAAATGTTACAATGGCCGCAAACAATATAAATTGCCTTACTATAAACGGCGGTAATGTATCCATTTCGTCAGGTGGGTTTGCCGAAATCGTAACTACGGTCAGTGATAAGGTGATAGCCGATTATATCGATCCCGACTTCTGGGTACAGGACAGAGAAACAAAAGAGTGGATAGATATATACAGTCTTAATAAGGCAACGGCGTCATCGACAAGCGGCCTTACGGTACGTGTGTGTCCGATGCAGATAATTCAGCCGAGGAATAATGTATATTACACCAACGGCTATTATCCCGGCGACATACCGTCACTTCAAATAAGTGCAGAGCCGTGGTATTCAAACGAGGTTGACGCAAAAGTTGCTTATCAGTGGATCGCCATTGATGAAAACGGCTACGAAACAGAGATAGAGGGCGCTACAGACAGAAAGCTGTCACTCGAAAATCTCACAACGGGCAGGTACTACTGCCGTATTACCTACAGCAATGCTACAACGGCGGGAGTTTCGATGGCGTCGGACGTTGTAACGGCTACGATAACCGAATGTGAGCATTCCGGAGGAGAGGCTACCTGCACCAATAAGGCAAAGTGCGAAATATGCGGAGCGGAGTATGGCGAAACTAAGCCACACAGCTATGCGCAAATAAAATCGCCTGAGTATCTTAAATCTGCGGCTACCTGCACTGCAAAGGCTGTATACTATACTTCCTGCACAGAATGCGGACTGTCAAGCAAGGGTACTAAGAACGAAGCAACATTCGAGTACGGAAACGCGCTCGGTCACAAGTATGGTGAGTGGGTATCAAACGGTGACGGAACTCATTCAAGAGTCTGCGCTAATGACAGCACACACATCGAAACAAAGGCTTGCCACGGCGGCAAGGCTACTTGTACGGCAAAGGCAATATGCGAGGACTGCGGTAAGGCTTACGGCGAAATGGCAGCCCATACATTCACAGCTAAGACAGTTGCGGCTAAGTACCTTAAATCTGCGGCAACCTGCACGGCAAAGGCGGTATATTATACGTCCTGCGCAGACTGCGGACTGTCAAGCAAGGGTACTAAGAATGAAGCAACATTCGAGTACGGAAACGCACTCGGACACAAGTACGGTGAGTGGGTATCAAACGGCAACGGAACTCATACAAGAGTTTGCGCTAACGATAACAAGCACACCGAAACAAAGAATTGTCACGGTGGCAAGGCTACTTGCACGGCAAAGGCTATATGTGAAGACTGCGGTAAGGCTTACGGCGAAATGGCAGCCCATACATTCACAGCTAAGAGCACAGTATCAAGATATCTTAAACGTGCGGCTACCTGCACGGAGAAATCGGAGTACTATGTATCATGCGCAGGCTGCGGACTTTCAAGCAAGGGTACTGCAAGTGAAGCGGTATTCACAGGAAGCGCGCTCGGACATTCACTTACCGAATGGAGCGTTATAACTGAGGTGACCTGTACGACAAACGGCACTCAGGAAAGACACTGCACAAGATGTGATTATAAGCAGACAAGAACTATTGTCGCCAAGGGACACAGCTACGGTCTGTGGAATGTCACAAAGAAAGTCGGTTGTATTACAGACGGCGAGCAGTCAAGAGAATGCTCGGTATGCGGCAATAAGGAAACAAAGACTATTGCGGCGACCGGTGTACACAGCTACGGCAGCTGGAAGGTCGCTAAGGCGGCAACCTGTACAACTACAGGCACAAAGGTAAGAAGCTGCTCGGAATGCGGTGCGAAAGAAACAGTTATAATACAGCCAACAGGTCATAAGTATGTTGAAAGCATAGTTAAGCCTACTTATACCGAAAAGGGCTATACACTGCATAAGTGCTCCGAATGTGGAACTTCTTACAAGTCTTCGTATACCGATAAGCTTGTACTGGCATCTGTAAGCGGTGTTAAGCTTGCCGGCAGAGCGGCTGACGCACTGCGCATAAGCTGGAATCGCAACACATCTGCCGACGGCTATATCGTTGAGATATACAAGGACGGTGCATGGGCAAGAGCAGGTAAGATCACGACCGACAGCACCACGTTCCTCAGAATTGCCGGACTTAAAGCATCTACGTTCTATAAGTTCAGAGTAAGAGCCTATAAGATGAGCGGCAATACGGCAGTCTACAGCGACTATGGCACAACATTGACGGCAAGAACAAATCCGTCTGTGATAAAGGGTGCAAAGCTTGCCGGCAGAGCGGCTGACGCACTGCGTATAAACTGGGATCGCAATACATCTGCCGATGGCTATATCGTTGAGATATACAAGGACGGTGCATGGTCAAGAGCAGTCAAGACGACAAACAACAGTATCACAACTTACAGGGCAGAAGGGCTTAAAGCATCAACAGTTTATAAGCTCAGAGTAAGAGCCTATAAGATGGACGGAACAGCAGCGTACTACGGCAATTACAGCGCCGAAGTCACAGCAAGAACAAATCCGTCTGTGATAAAGGGTGCAAAGCTTGCCGGCAGAGCGGATGACGCACTGCGCATAAGCTGGGAACGCAATACATCTGCCGATGGCTATATCGTTGAGGTATACAAGGACGGTGCATGGTCAAGAGCGGTCAAGACGACAAGCAACAGCATCACAACTTACAGGGCAGAAGGGCTTAAAGCATCGACAGTTTATAAGCTCAGAGTAAGAGCTTATAAGATGAGCGGAACAGCAGCGTACTACGGCAATTACAGCGCCGAAGTTACAGCAAGGACAAATCCGTCTGTGATGACAGGTGTCAAGATAGGCGGTACTGCCAAGGACGCATTGCGTATCAACTGGAGCAAGAACACCTCAGCTCAGGGGTACATTGTTGAAATGGCTCAGAACGGTAAGTGGGTGCGTGTTGCAAAGATAACCGACAACAGCACAACTACATTCAGAAAAGCCGGTCTTGCAAAGAACACATCATACAGGTTCAGGGTTTGCGCTTATCATATGAGCGGAAGCACACCGCTTTACGGTACATATGTAAGCGTCAGCGGCAAAACAGCGGCTAACTGATAACTGAATAAAGCGACGCGGGTTGTGATACAACCCGGAAAAGAAAAAGTGGGTCGAAGCGCAAAGGATAGTGCGCTCGGCTCACTTTTTTTGATATGTTGAGAAATTCTGTTTTTGGTGTACTTCTGTTATACCATTTTAGTAATTAACAATGATAGCAGGCTACTCTCGAAATTATTAACACCTTGTCGGTATCGAAGTTGTTTTCGGCGGTGTTGGCTGTAATTTATTGTCTTGGCGTTTTTACAATATGTTGCATTGTAATTTTAGCGCAATTGATAAGCTGAGGAATTGTGTCACAGCTCCGTTTTGGTTATCAAAAGCGCTTATTGTGCCAGGTCATGCGGCTATATTCTTTTACAGAGAGCAGACATAAATATGAGCGATACCGCGGCGGAAACAATTTCCGCTATCGGGAAAACCCACCACATAAGCATATCGGGTGCGCCGCCTGCAACGAGTAAAGAAAATCCCCATGCGACAGGGAGAACAAGCACGAGCTGTCTTAAGAGCGATACTATGAGCGATTGCAAACCGCCGTCGATCGCTTGAAATATGCCCTGAAACGCAATATTCATTCCTGCAAATACAAAGCTTATTGTGATAATGTGCATTGCATCTGTGCAGAGTCTGAGGGAGTTGCCCGAAAGTGAGAACATCTCGCCGAGAGGTACGGCGAAAATTTCAATAAGTATTGTGCCGAGTGCCATTATTATAAGCGTGTAGAGCATACCGTACTTTATGCCGCCTTTGATACGGGCTTTATCTGCCATTCCGTGTGCATATGATACGACAGGTGTTATAGCGTCACGCATACCGAAAGCGGCAAACAGGAAGAACTGCTGTACTTTGTAGTAAAGTCCGTAGGCGGTGACAGCGTCCACGCTTACCGAGCCTAAGATCACGTTCATTCCGTAGGTCATTATCGACATAAGCGCCTGTGCGATTATAGCGGGAAGTCCTATAGAGTATATACCTTTGATAATTTTTATATCGGGCTTTTTGTAACGCAGTTTTTTTACTATTTCCGTGTTGAATTTGATATGAAAGATAAGAGCGGTGACAAGAGAAACTATCTGACCGATAACCGTTGCCAGAGCCGCACCTTTTACTTTCATTTCGGGAAAGCCGAGAAGTCCGTATATCATTATCGGGTCGAGAATTATGTTGGTGACAGCGCCTGCTATCTGGGCTATCGTTGAAAAAAGCGACCTGCCCGTTGCTTGCAGTAGCTTTTCATATATCGAAAAGAACGTGATGCCGAATGACATTGTACAGCATATCGTAAGGTAATCGACCGCCATTCCCGCTATTTCTCCATCCTGCGTCTGCGTGCGGATATAAGGCTCAACGCCGAACAATCCGACAAGCAGGAAAACAACATATATTATAAGCGCAAGAAATTCCGCATTGCCTGCGGTAAGGCTTGCTTTTTTCTTATCGCCTTGTCCGAGAGATTTTGAAAGCAGAGCGTTTGCTCCGACGCCTGTGCCTATACATACCGCCACCATAAGCATCTGCATAGGAAAGGCAAGCGTCAGTGCGTTGAACGCCGCCTCGCCGCCTGTCTGCATATTTGTTACAAACGCGCTGTCAACTATGTTGTAGACCGCCTGCAATACCATTGAGAGTATCACGGGAAGTCCCGTTTTGAGCAAAAGCTTTTTTACAGGCTCTGTCCCGAGTCTGCTTAGTTTTTCCTGTTCCATATTTATGTCCTTTCTTTCGGGTAAAATAAAAAAAGCGTAGATCCGTTGTCCGGATTTACGCTTTCGCTACTCGACTGTATTTATTTTAGCATTTTGATTTCGTTTTTGTCAAGCCGACAGAAAAATTTCGGCGATTTTATAATTCTGCGGAGGTAAAAACGAGGTTGATTTGTCTGATATTTCACCGCACTATATAAATATGACAGGCGGTAAAATGACGGTTATTTTCCCGCGCCCCAGTATTTCCTGTCAAGGCTTCTGAAATTTACCGCCGAGGATATATCCTGCCGTCTTATTATCTCGCTTCCCGCAAGGTCAGCACAGGTGCGTGCGACCTTAAGTATCCTGTCATATGCCCTTGCCGACAGCCCCATTTTATCAAAGCAGTCGGAGAGCATCTTCTTTGCGTTTTCGTCCATAGGACACATTTCGTGAAGATATGCAGGAGGTATCTTGGAGTTTGAGCGGATATCCGTACCCGCAAAGCGCTTTTGCTGTATTTCTTTTGCTTTCATTATGCGTTCAAGCACGGCACTGCTCGGTTCGCCCTTTTTCGCGCTGCTTATTTCCTCGTATGATAACTGCGGCATTTCCACCTGTATATCTATCCTGTCAAGAACAGGACGGCTTATCTTGCCGAGATAATTCTGTATCATATTCTGAGAGCAGGTGCATTTGCCTTTCGGATTGCCGAAATTACCGCAGGGGCAGGGGTTCATTGCGGCAACAAGCATAATATCGCACGGATATGACACCGACCCTTGCGCTCTTGATATGGTTATAATTCCGTCCTCAAGCGGTTGTCTGAGCGTTTCGAGCGTTCTGCGGTCAAACTCCGGCAGTTCGTCAAGAAATAATACGCCGTTGTGTGCAAGGGATATTTCGCCCGGGCGTGGGATGCTTCCGCCGCCGATAAGGCCTACTGCCGAGGCAGTGTGTGATACGCTCCTGAAAGGGCGCACGGTGACTATCGGCTTTTCGCGGTCGAGCATACCGGCTATAGAATGTATTCCTGTTGTTTCAATGCTTTCATCAAAGCTCATGGGCGGGAGTATTGACGGTATGCGCTTTGCTATCATACTCTTACCCGTGCCGGGAGGACCTATGAGAAGTACGTTGTGGAAGCCTGCGGCGGCTACCTCCAGAGCGTGACGTGCAAGCGCCTGACCCTTTACATCGGATAAGTCGTCTGTTTCAAACATCTCGGGGGATGGAACGTAGGGAGGCTCGGGCTGTATGCGCTTTTTGCCTGTGAAATGATTTATAAGGTCGGAAATGTGGCTTATGCCGTATACTGACAGACCCTCGACAACGGACGCCTCCTTAGCGTTTTCGGCGGGGAGGAACAGCCGCTTTATGCCGCATTTTTTAGCTTCTATAGCCATACTGATAACTCCGCCGGTGAACACAAGCGAGCCGCCGAGCGAAACCTCTCCTATAAAGGCGCAGTCTGACAGGTCATCGGTGATGATGTTATTTACTGCCAGTATAGCGGCGATTATCGTGAAATCATACAGTGATCCGCATTTGCGCACGTCTGCCGGCGCTAAATTCACCGTCAGCTTCTGACCGCTTATCGTTATGCCGATGCCCGCAAGAGCGCCCTTTATGCGCATTTTGCTTTCCTGCACGGCAAGATCGCCCAGTCCTACTATATCGAAGGACGGCTGACCTCTTGATGATATTATTTCTGCCGTGACTTTAAATGCATTCATGCCGAAAAGTCCCATGCCGTTGACCTGAGAATACATATTTTCACCTTTTTCATCTGATTTTAAGTGATAACTATGTAATAATTATACAACCTTTTAGGTATATTTTCAACAAAAACGAGTTTTTTTACTGCCGAAAAATCTAATAAAATTTTTGTGATTTTATTTGCATTTACGACGGAAAAATGTTATACTGTCTAGTGAATGGAAATTTAGGTTAGCCATAGCTATATTCAGCTTAAAAGCTATGCTGCTATGACTGCCGTTTTATACAGAAAGGACAGACTACCATGGCAAACATTACAGAGCTTTACAATGAGTGGCTTGAAAAAGCGGTTAAGGATCCCGATTTAAAGACAGAGCTTGAAAGCGTAAAGGGCAAGGACGATGAGATAAATGATCGTTTCTACCGTGATCTGGAGTTCGGAACAGGCGGACTGAGAGGCGTTATCGGCGCAGGTACAAACAGAATGAACGTTTATACTGTAGGTAAGGCTACTCAGGGTCTTGCAAACTACCTTAAGAACACAGGCAAGAGCGACCTTAAGGTTGCAGTTGCATACGACAGCAGAATAAAGTCTGACGTATTCGCAAAGCACGCCGCTTCTATCTTTGCCGCAAACGGCATTACAGCAAACATCTACACAGAGCTTATGCCTACACCTATGCTTTCATGGGCGGTAAGAGCGCTTGGCTGTGACGCGGGTATCATTGTAACGGCAAGCCACAACCCCGCTAAGTACAACGGCTACAAGGTTTACGGAAGTGACGGCTGTCAGGTTACGCTTGAAGCCGCTGAAAAAATTCTCGGCGAGATCGAGAAGCTCAACATTTTTGCAGATGTAAAGAGCGGTGACTTTGAGCAGTATGTAAACGAAGGCAAGATAAAGTACATCGGTCAGGACGTTATCGATGAATATATCGCAAACGTCAAGAAGCAGTCTATCCACCCCGAGCTTTGCGCAAAGAGCGGACTGAAGGTCGTTTATACTCCTCTTAACGGTGCAGGCAACAAGCCCGTTCGCCGTATCTTAAAGGAAATCGGCATAAGCAACGTTGTAGTCGTTAAGGAACAGGAAATGCCCGACGGCAACTTCACGACCTGCCCCTATCCCAACCCTGAGATAAAGGAAGCATTACACTTAGGTCTTGAGCTTTGCAAGACAGAAAAGCCCGACCTACTGCTTGCTACCGACCCCGACAGTGACCGCGTAGGTATCGCAGTTCCCGATGGTGACAAGTATGTTCTGTTCACAGGTAACGAAGTAGGCGCAATGCTGCTCGAATATATCTGCAAGGAGCGTACCGCGGCAGGTACAATGCCCGCAAACCCCGTTGCGGTAAAGACAATAGTTACAACAGACCTTGTAAAGGCTATCGCCGCTAAGTACGGCGTTGAGCTCAGAGAGGTCCTCACAGGCTTCAAGTTCATCGGTGAGCAGATCGGCTTCTTAGAGGCAAAGGGCGAGGAAAACAGATATATCTTCGGCTTTGAAGAGAGCTACGGCTACCTTGCAGGCTCTTATGTAAGAGATAAGGACGCTGTTGTGGCATCTATGCTTATCTGCGAGATGGCGGCATTCTATCGTTCACAGGGTATTTCTCTTGTACAGGCAAGAGCAAAGATGTACAGCGACTACGGCTTCTACTGCAACAAGCTCGATACGTTCACATTCGAGGGCGAAACAGGTATGAAGAAGATGAACGCCATCATGGATACACTGAGAAACGAGAAGCTTGAAGCTGTCGCAGGTCTTAAGGTTATCGGCAAGGCTGACTACAAGCTCAGCGTAAAGACAGATTACGAAAGCGGCAAGACAGAAGAGCTTACACTTCCTAAGTCAAACGTTATCACATTCTACCTTGAGGATAATGCAAGCGTGGTAATAAGACCCTCCGGTACTGAGCCCAAGATCAAGCTCTACTACACAACGGTAGGCACAAGCGTTGAAGATGCGGCTGAAAAGCAGGTCAAGCTCTCGGCAGATTTCACAAAGATAGTAGGCTGAACAGGTAACTAATACACAAGTTTCAGGAAAATTTAAAAAAACTATTGCAAAATGTATTTGACTGTGTTATAATAATAACCTAAGCGCGAAAGCGCACAATTCTGAAATCATGGCGAAAGCTGTAATTTAGATCAATTATAACGGTCAGGAGGTGACAGCATGAAAGAAGGTATCCACCCTAACTACCAGCCCACCACTATCAAGTGCGCTTGCGGCGAGGTTATCGAAACAAGATCAACCAAGCAGGATATAAAGGTTGAAATCTGCTCGAAGTGCCACCCTTTCTTTACAGGAAAGCAGAAGTTGGTTGACACAGGCGGACGTGTTGACAAGTTCAAGAAGAAGTACAATCTTGACAAGTAATGTAAAAAAGAGGACTGTAGCGTTTGCACAGTCCTTTTTGCTTTTATAAGGAAAATGGGGTTGTGTCACAACCGGGAAAAGAAAAGTGAGTCGAAGCGCAAGGATAGTGCGCTCGGCTCACTTTTTTGTATAGTTTGCTCCTATTATATTGCTTT
>ERZ1026894.617-NODE-617-length-25083-cov-13.530126_pt1 | contig 25083 bp, 12 predicted proteins | sample MGYA00380177_ERZ1026894 | MGnify/ENA primary metagenome ERZ1026894 (study PRJEB33269, sample SAMEA4719813) | human gut metagenome | biome: human-associated habitat; feature: organic feature; material: feces | place: Cameroon | collected 2013-10 ... | reverse complement strand
ACAGAAGGAGGGTGCACCATAAATGACCATAGTCAATTATGACACACCCTCTTTTCTTGTAAGAAATATCCTACTCTTTAAGGCTTTCTTCACATTAATTTTGCACCACAGTCGTGGCATCGCACCGACTCATAGTGTCTAATCACCAACGAAAGCCCAACAAGATGAAGCCAAACATTCTATCGTCAGACCCTGCAAGCAATCGCTATTCCTATGACCTTGTCGACGAGATGATCAATTCTCATCTGGCAAGCATCAAGCAAACCGACGACACGCCACGCGACTGTCTTGCGGGTGGCGCCGGCCCTGAAGCCCAGGAGACCGGCGACAGCAAGTAGCACCCCTGCAAGCTCATCAATAATTATTCACCTTTCATATTTCAGTTATGAGAAAACAACTATTTCTAATGCTAACCTTCCTGCTCTATGCGGCGGGAATGATGGCGCAACCCGACTGGGGGTACAACCCGAACGCCTATAGTAGCGAGCATGTGGTTTACGCTGGTTTGGTAGACGCTGATGGTAACGATCCAGGTGGCCAATTTATCTACCTTGGAGCCTTTATCGATAACGAGTGTCGTGGTCTGGTTCGATCAGAGTTTGGAACGCCAGGCTCTTTCTATTACTTCCCTCTCCGTATCAAGGGAACGAGTAGCGACCAAGGCAAGCCCATTACTTTCCGACTCCTGTATAACGACGGCTTGGAGTATGATATCCAACCCCAAAACGGTACATTGACCTATGATGATGGAGCTACCTCGAATTTTCCGTCGGACTTGATGAAGTTGATGTTTCAAAAACCCACAACGTATTCTCTCACCCAGCAAAATATCTCGGTGAACGTAGGTGAGTCGGTAGACATGATGCAGTATATCCAGTTTGAACCTCAGAATGCCAATGTTCCATCGAATATTACATGGGACTTTGCGAACAGTTCTAACTACTTCGCTGTGGACGACAACATCCTCTATGGTAGAACCCCTACAGTAAATGAAGGATACTTGGGCGTGAAGGTGGGAACACTAAACCCCACAGGAAATGTCAAATCCTTCAAGGTAACCGTTATTCAGCCCGCCACCTCCATCACCCTCAAGGAGGAGTATAAGAATGGCGTAACGGTGCCCCTCAACAGCCTGGAAGAGCTCACCAACATTTTGCAGTCGTGTTACGACGTAACCCCCGCCGATTGCAACGAGGAACTGCTATGGAAGAGCAACGACGAAACGGCCATCGTGCCGGACGAAAATCTACACAATGGGTTCACGCCCGTGAAGACCGGCACCTACACCATGACGCTCAGCGGCTCAAAGGCCAGCGTCGACCTGAAGGTTACTGTCATAAAACCCGTGACGCACATCGAGCAGGTGGGCGAATTAAAGGAGGTGCATATCTATGTGGGCGAGAGCCTGACGAAGATTCTGCCCGCAGGCTTCAAGGTGATGCCCGAGGATGCCACCGACACCAGCGTCAGTTACCGCATTGAGGCCGACAACAACAATACTACTGTGCTCAGCTACCAGGACAATGGCGACATCGTGGGCGCCCAGCCGGGTAGGGCGAGAGTCATTGTTACGTCGAACCAAAACCCGCAGGCAATGCTTAACATTAATGTAGTTGTCCATAAGAAGATGAACAGCATGACGTTTAAAAAGCCTGAACTCGCGTTTATCTTAGAGAACCCGGGGAATGTCATGGATGGTATTCGCGCAAACATCGTCTTTGATCCCGAGTGGCCCGTTTATGATGATTATAACGATATCGAAATGGAATCGTCTAATGAAGACGTGTTCTTTGTGCAACATTCATTAATTGCAGAAGATATGTGCGCAGCCGCTGTTAAAGCCCTTGGTGAGGCGACAGTTACCGTGAAATACTATGTGTCTCACACCGAGGTGTCTGCCAACGGTCTGACCACCAAAGATGATATGCTTACCGGTTCGTTCACGGTGCGTGTGGTGGAGGGCCTCAAGAACTTCACGATTAGTGTGAATGGACAGCCCACCTTGGGTCGACAGATTACAGTGGAGATTGCTCCCAATCCCGCCTCCGCTCCTTACGATCCCAAGGGCCTCCAGGTCTTGGTGGATTGGAATAAGCAGTACGCCGATGGATGCCCCGACACGTGGACCATTGCCACCATCCAGCGTGCAAGCGAAGATGGACAGACCTGGACGCTCTTGCCGAAGTCTATGGGTCATGGACAGATTACGGTGCTTTATGGCAAGCAAACGATGGGCCGCGAAACGTTTGCCGTTGGCCAGCCCTTTGAGCAGAAGGCAGGATGGAGCTGGAACACCTTCCTGGGCAACATGAGCGAGGATGCGATGCATGGTTATTTCGAAGATGCCGTTGAGGAAATCCGCAGCGAGAACGACCTCATGTACAACGACCCCAAGTATGGCTACTTTGGAACGTTGACCAACCTCGTTGAACGAACCTGCTACAAGGTGAAGATCGGTGAGAATCCCGGATACGTTAGCTTCGTGCTGCCGTCGGATAGCTATGCTGCCGACATCAATGGCGAGGCAGAGTACCGTCCCAAATGGAACTGGCTTTCTTACAACAGCCAGTTTGACCTTACGATGGATCAGTATTTTAACAAGGAGAAATTCTCCGAGGGCGACCGCATCGTTTCGAAGGACGAAGGCTTTGCCACTTACACCGCCAACGGATGGGAAGGCACGCTCAAGTATCTGCGTTTCGGTCAGGGCTATATGTACTACAACGCCTCTGGCGAAACGAAGCTTATTAGCTATGCGAGCGACGACGAGTTCGACCAGCCTACCGATAGGGAGTATGCCAAGTCGGCCTTAGTTAAGAGCAGCGTGTGGACCTACAACAGCGCACCGTTCGCCGACAACATGACCATCATTGCCGACCTCGGCAGCCGCTATGGCACCGACAACTACTCGGTGGGAGCCTTCGTGGGCGACGAGTGCCGTGGCGAGGGACGCATGGTAGGCGGCAAGTGCTTCATCACCGTACACGCCGACAAGGGCGAGACCATCTCGTTCCGCCTCTACGACGAGCTGACAGGCGAGATGCGCATGGTGAACGAGCAGATGCCGTTCGCCGACATGGCAGGTACCATGAAGCGACCCGTGAAGATGACCTTGGGCGAGTCGACAGGCATCGACCAGACTCTCCTCGACCGTTCGGGCATTGCCGTGATCGACGGACAACTGTCGATCCAGGGCATGAGCGTGGCCTCGACCGCCGTGGTCAACACCACGGGAGCCGTGGTGCTGCGCAACCAGACCGACCTCAGCAGTCTGCCTTCGGGCGTCTACATCGTGAAGGTGAAGACCACCGACGGAAAGACCATTACGAAGAAGATCATGAAATGATAAGCAATGGGTAAACAGGGTGGGGCGTAACATCCCCACCTCGTTTACCCCTTTGCCACCCACACGAAAGTGTAACCCCTCTTCCATTACAACCATTCATATATTACTCACCCAAAGAAGCGAAGCGATGAATAGCCCCCTACACAAAACCATACTTACGGCTGTGGCAGCCCTCTTTATGTATAACGGCGGCGTGCAAGCACAGACCATCTCGGAGATAGCCAAGCGCGATCCCCTGATCATCACCGGCTCGGTAGGTACGCGTAACACCTATTTCCATTCGTCGGCAGGTTCGAGCTACGCTTCGCCCATGAGCAACATGTTCTACCTGAACCTCAATGTGAGCCTGTATGGGTTCAGCATGCCGTTCTCGTTCTATTATTCGAACAACAACCTCGACTTCAACTATCCACACATCAACTTCAAGATTAACCCGCGCTATAAGAACTGGCGCGGATACATTGGGCGCACAACGCTCAACTACAGTCCCTACATCATGAACATGTCGTTCAACGGCGTAGGACTGGAATACCGCGGAAAGACGTTCCATTCGAGCGTGTTCTACGGAACCTTCCGCAATGCCATCAACGACAACCCCGACGACCCGTCGCCGCGCAACCCGCAGTATCAGCGTGTGGGATGGGGCTTCAACGTGGGGTACAACAATGCGCGCGGAGCCATCGACCTCTACCTGCTGCGCGCCTACGACCGCCTGAACACGGTCGATGAAGTGTGGCGCGACCGCATCACACCACAGGAGAACCTGTCGTTTGCCCTGAAAGGCAGCTACGCCTTCAGGCGCTACTTCTCGTTCTCGGCCAACGTCGCCATGTCGGCCTTCTCAACCGACAGGCGCGCCGATAAAGTGACCACATCCGAAACCAAGCGTTTCGACAAGATATTCGACACACGCTACACCTCGCTCGCGCGTTTCGCTGGCGACGTGAGCGTCAACTTCAACTCGCCAACGTTCAACACGTCGGTGTTCTACAGAATGGTGCAGCCCGACTACCTGACGCTCGGAACCAATTATCTCGCCAACAACTACCACAGCCTCGGACTGACCATGGGCACCTACCTATTTAAGAAGGTGGCGCTCTCGGCCACGTTCTCAGGACAGGAAGACAACCTTACCAACCGCCAGTTGTACACCACGCGCGGTTATGTCTACTCGGCCAACGCCAGCACGCGCTTCGGCGAGCACTTCAACCTCTCGGCGGCCTACAGCGGGTATCTCACCACACAGGCCGACGGAACGGAGCGCGTGAACGACAGCACACAGGTGAAGCGCATCATGCACTCGGTGTCGGTAACGCCGACGTTCACCACCGAGAACGACCTCCTGGCCCACACCGCCTCGGTCTCAACGAGCTGGTCGCGCAACAAGGACCTCAACAGGTTTGCAACAGGCGTGGGCGACTATACGTCGCTGGCCATCGGAGCCACCTACGACCTCGGGGTGAAACCCTGGGGAACCGACTTCATAGCCTCCATCAGTCACCAGAACACCAGGGGGTCGGGAACGCGCTACACCAGCGATGTGGCGTCGATCACCACCAGCCGATCGTTCCTCAAGGAGAAGAACCTCAACCTGTCGGCCACCGTGTCGATGTGCTACAACGAGGTGGAAAGGCTGTCGAAGAGCCTCTCGGTGGGCTTCGACATGGCGGCCAGCTACTCGCTGAAGAAGGTGCACCTGTTCTCGTTCACCGCCGGCATGTATAAGTATGGCGATGTCAACCCGTCGAAGACCCACGACGACCTCAACGCCACCGACATCACCCTCAGCTTCAACTACAACTACACCTTCACGCTGCTCGAGCTCAAGAGGAACGCCGAGCGTGCCGAGAAACGGGCGAAGAACTGAGCGCACCTTATATAATAATGATACCATAAGCTAACAAAACACTACACGATATGAAGACACTGCGATACTGCCTCACCTCGCTACTGCTGCTCATGAACACACTCATGGCGCTGGCGACCGACGATATCATCGTCAACATCAATCCGGTGCAGCCCGTGCTTCCTCCCCAGTTGGGCGCGTATGTAAGCAACCCGGGAGCCTACTTCAATGTGACGGTTACCAACACCACGTCGAAGCAGGCCTTCATCTATTTCGGTATGACGCTCGCCAAGATGCCCAACACCACCGACCCGCTGGTGATTGTGCCTGGCAACCGCATGCCCAAGATGCCTACCGTGGCCCTCGCTTCCAACGAGACGCGACAGCTCAACCTCACCGAGATGCGACAGATGTTCAACCATCTCAACGCATCCGACATCGTTACGAGGCTCGACTATTCGAGTGGCTTCGAGAGTGGGCAGTTTGGTCTGCTCGAGGAGGGCGACTACCGCTTGCAGCTCAACGTGTATAAGTGGAACGTCGACGGAACAACCGACATTCAGCTCAATGGCGAGAGCGCCGTGGCCACCAATGGCAAGAACTCATGCCAGTTCTCGGTGCGCTATAAGGTCGACGCGCCTAAGTTCGTGACGCCCATGCGTCCCATGGGCACTACGCTCGAGTCGTTGCAGGGGGTGGCCAAACTCAACCCCATCAACCCCATGTTCGCATGGACCGAGTCGATGCTGGGAGGCGCGCGGCCCGTACACTTCAACTACGACTTCAAGGTGGTGGAGGTGGGACCCGACCAGGATCCCGAGGACGCCTGGGCCCACGAGACCCATGTGCTCTATAAGAAAGACAACCTGACGTCGGCAACGGCCGTCATTCCGCAGAACGTGATACGCATGATGGACAAGAGTTGCACCTATGCGGCTCGCGTAACGGCCAAGCAGCGCACGCAGGTTACCTCCAACAACATGAACTTCACGCTCGTGGCCAATGAGGGCAAGAGCGACCTCATGGTGTTCAGGTTGCAGGCAGACGATGTTCCCGCGCCACCCACACCTACCGAAGAGCAGAAGCCCGAAACCAACGACGAGCCTGAGGACAGCTTGGTGTTGAAGTTCGGATTCAAGGAAAAGGAAGGTGCGCTCACCGACTCGCTTTACAACTTCCGCAACCCGGAGATTCTCTCGCCGGCTTTCAGCGAAGACGCCGGTGCCCGCAAGGTGTTTGTCAGCGACGACATCTTCGTGGAGTGGAAGCGCGTGTGGTTTGTGGGCGGAAGCGGTGCGCGGCAAGACAGCGTGCGCTTCAGCTACGACGTGGAGCTGTTTCGTGGCGACCCGTCGTTGAGTTATGAGGAAAACTTCAAGCAGGAACCCGTATATCGCCACACCACCGAGGAGCTGCAAGACAGCATCTCGTGGGAGCAGATCAATGGCGATGTGAGCATCGGCGACTACCTGTTGCTGCGTGTCAAGCCCAAGGCGCTCAACGTGCAGTCGGTGGCATTCATCGACGACTCGCTCAATGTGCGCGACTTTGCCCTGAGCGACCGCATCAGCAAGAAGTTCTTCCAATGCTCTTCGCAGGTCACCATCGAAAACACCACCCCAACCAACAAGTCGGCTTCCGACCTCAAGGGCAAGGTGGTGGGCATTGGCCAGTACCAGCTCACCCTCGACGAGCTCGCGAAGAGCAAGCAGGGCTTCAAGGGACGGGGCCGCGTGGAGTGGCGACCCTTGGGCTTGAAGGTCATGGTGGCCGTGGAGTTCGACTCGCTGTGTATCAACACTGACGACATCGTTTACTCGGGTATCGTGCGTGGCCGCAAGGACGACAACTATTACGGGAACAACGGTGAGCAGGTCGACCAGCTGTTCTCTGAGTGGGGCCTCGACAACCTCGTGAGCGACACCCGCTTGCCCTTTGCCGACAAGTTGCAGAAGGAGGCCTCGAAGCGCGGACGCGAGTTTGCCAAGAAGATGGGCATAGGCAACTATTACAAGTGGTACCACGATGCCAAGGACTTTGTGAAGGAGGGCAAGCTCGACAACGTGTGCCTCCCCATCAAGTTGCCCGACGACATGGGTAAGGTGCCTGTCGATTTGCAGATCGTCAACGTAACGTTCACCCCCACATGGGCGTCGATGGACCTCATGGGCACGTTCATGATGCCCAAGAGCAGCCATGTCAAGAACGAGGTGCTTGTGCTGGGTGCGCCGCATCTTTGCATCAGTCCCGACCGCCTGTTGCCAGAGAGCGGAGCCATCTGCCTGCTCTCCGACTTTACGCTGACCGAGCAAGACTCGCAGTTTGAGTTCACGTTTAAGTCGCCGAGCGACATCACCGTCACCAACAACGGCCAGGCGCCCGAGGACGGTTGCTACATCAGTTGGGGCGCCGACACGCTCTCGGCCTTCATGGTCGACATAGAGATGGCCATCCCCAAGCTCAAGAAGGTTACCGACGCAGGCGATGTCACCTCCGAACTTCCGAAGGTGTACATCAAGTTTGGTGTGCGCGATTGGAGCGACTGGAAGACCAGCGTCAAGATGGACTCGTTTGAGGCCGACGACCTGCCCGGTTGGACCTTCATGCCCGGCGAAATGATCTACGACCACTCGCCCTCGACCAACGCAAGCGGAATGGGATCGTTCCCCAAGACCTACGATAGGTCGAAGGTGCTCACCGCCAACAAGATCGAGACGTGGCAAGGACTTTATATCAAGAAGGTAGGCATCCGCTTCCCGAAGGCCCTCGCGTTTGGAAGCGCCGATAAGGAGAAGCGCTTGGAGGCAAGCGTGGACAACATGTTCTTCGACAAGAGCGGTGCTTCGCTGCAGGCCAACCTGAACAACATCTTCGACGCCGTGACAGGTAAGGTCGGCGGTTGGGGATTCTCCATCAAGAAGATGGAGCTCAATATTGTGCAGAACTCGTTCGATGGCTGCAACTTCAGCGGTGGCATTGGTGTGCCATTGCTCGGAAGCAAGGACAAGGACGAGAAGAACATCGACTACCGGTGCGACATCTACAACCAGAGGACGCTCAAGGGCAGCAAGAATAAGAACGGCTACACCTATGTGTTCAAGGTGGAGCCGAGAACCGACGAGTTGGCCCTCGACTTCTTCCTCGCCAAGGCCAAGATAACCAAGTCGCAGACCTACTTCCTGCTCGAGGCCGAGGATCAAGACGATGGAAAGACCGAGACTCATGTGGAGCTCTGCTTCGGTGGTGTGCTCAGCATCAACGGCAAGGAGAAGATCTCTCCCAAGCTGCCCGACATCCACTTCGTAGGCATGCGCATTGCCAACTTCGCCTATAAGCCCGAGGGCCGCGAGGCATGGCAGTCGTCGATAGCGGAGGTGGAGGAAGATCGTAAGGCGGCCTTTGTGCCCACGGATTCGAAGATCGAGTTCAACAAGTGGAAGGAGATGCAAGTGGGCCAGGATTGCTACTTCAGCGCCGGACAGTGGTCGCTGGCGTCTATCGAGAAGAAACTGGGCCCGTTCAAGTTTAAGTTCGACGACTATCAGTTCCGCAGCGATATGGCGGCCCATACGGTGGGCCTCTACCTCAAGGGTTCGTTGTCGATTGTCGATGGCGTGTTCGATGCCGGCACAGGCTTCGCCATCAACGCCAAGGTCAACATCGAAGACCTCGACCTGAAGTACGACGGTTGGGAGCTCGATGAGATATCCATCGGCGCCAACTTCGGTGTGGTGAAGCTCGATGGTAGGTTTGATATCCGAACCAGCGGCGAGGACACCGGTCTCGGTGGCAACCTCACCGTGACGATGCCCGGCGACCTCTTCAAGGTAACGGTCGACGGAGGATGCTTTGAGCACGACAGTGGCGCCGAGGATCCCAAGGAAGGCGATAAGTTTACTTGGGGTTACTTCTATGGCGAGCTCGACTCGAAGACGGGTGTGGGCATGGATCCTGTGAAGATTACCGGCGTGAAGTTCGGCCTCTTCTTCAACTGTAAGCGTGGAGGAGGCAAGGGCTCGAAGGTCGACCTGTCGAATACGAAGGATGCGCCGGTTCCCTCTTACGGCACCATCGGTATCATCGCGGGCCTGAGCCTGTCGGCCATCTCCGAATCAACCATGAGTGGCGATTTCGACATGACGGTGATCTATCAGAAAGCAACCGAGGATAAAGACGGATATCTGTCGGCATTCTTGCTCAACGGAAGCATATCGGGCGCTGGTGGACTGGTGAAGAGTAAGGCCAGCATCATCTACTTCTGCGACGATGTGGACAAGTACTTCCAGCTCAATGTGACCTTTGAGACCGGATCGTCAGAGTTTAAGGAGCTTGCGAAGAAGCTCGACGATCTGACCAAAGACTTGCAGGAACTCAACAATCAGTTTGAGAAGTATGAGAAGGACATGAAGGCAGGTCTCAACGGTCTTTCAGGCAAGACCGACAAGCCCACGGAGAGCGAGTCGTTGGAAGCCAAGGACACCGATACCGAAAAGCCGAAGGGATCGTTGAAGGCCATGGAGTCGACGATAACGTTCGACTTCAAGATAACGTTCCGTGCCAACAGCCAGAATCTCAGCACGCCCAAGTGGCATGTTTACATCGGCGAGCCCGACTACGAGAAACGATGCAAGATAACGTTCATCGACTTCGACGCCAAGATTGTGAAGGTGAAGGTGGGCGCCAACGTCTACGTATGCTTCGGCAATGAGTTGCCAGGCAACGGCCAGCTGCCTCCTATCCCCGCCGAGATCAGCGAGTTCCTCAACGGAGGAAGCAAGGAAGGTGTGAAGTCGGCGTCACGAGGCGAGGCCGATAAGGCGCGCCGCAATGGTGTGACAGGCATCACCGGAAACGTGAAAGGTGGCGTGATGGTGGGAGCGCAGGTGTTCGGATTCATCAAGTTCGACCTCGGACTCATCTCCGCCGACATGGGTGTGCAGGCAGGCTTCGACCTGTCGCTGCGCAACCTCAGTGGCGGCTGGTGTACTAATCTCAACCACGGTAAGGGAGCAAAGCCCGGCCACAATGGCTGGTATGCTGAGGGTCAGATGTACGCGTACCTTTACGCTGTGCTGAAGCTCCACATCCGTTTGGGCTTCTACAACAACTCATTCAACCTGCTCGACGCCGGTATCGGCGGTATGTTCCGATGCGCCCTGCCTAACCCCAACTACGCGGTGGGCAAGGCCCGCATCAAGCTGAAACTCTTGGGTGGACTGGTGAACGTCAATCGAAGCTTCTCGTTCGAGTGTGGAGAGGTGTGCGATATGTTCTACGGCAATCCGCTCGACAACTTCGACATGTGGAGCGAGATGAGCATTGGTAGCGAGCGCCGTCGTGAGGGATGGGCCTATAGCGCCCGCATCGCACCCGAGCTGGGCAGACGTCCTACCATCAAGACCAACGCCAACCTCAACCAGCACTATCGCCTGATTGATGAGAACGAGCGCGCCCGTCTTGAGAAGAACGGCATTGTCAGCGAGGATATTGCTGCGCTGGCTTCGCGTACGTTCATCTTCCGCAACAAGGATATGAAGGACGGCAAGTATGTGGCGTATCTCTATTCGTACACCGACTCAGCTAAAGCCTTTGCCGACTCGCTGCACAGAAAGCCCGAGTTTGTGGAGACAATATCTTACTACCGTGGCGCGGAGACCACCTCGCAGCACCTTCTCGACGTGCGCATGCTGAGGCCCAACCGCTTCTATGCACTGAAGGTTGTGGGATGCGCCAAGCAGATTGAGGCTGGTATGGAGGTGGATCCTTGGACTGTTGACACCACATCGACTCCTTACAAGGCCAACTACACCCCATGGGAGCAGGCCAAGTATTACTACTTCCGCACCACTGATCAGGGCTTCGACGATTTCGATCCACTCTCTGAGGACTTCAACCTTGAGGATTACGTGGCGCTGGCTTATCCGTCGCAGCACAACAAGCTTAAGTTTGACGTGGATGTTGAGGACGCTGGGTCGGCAGAGTCGTCAAACAATAAGGTGGAGCGCATCTACGCCCACTCGTACGACCTGATCTTCCCGAACATCGCCCTGACACGCGAGTTCCAGTTTAAGAAGCCAGGCGACAAGATGATATGGCGACAGTATGTGTACGACAAGAAAGACGGACGCCGACTTTACACCACCAAGGACGCTGTGGTGAAGACGATGACCTCGATACTTCCCGCTTCGAAGAAGAAGGTGGTTAGTTGCAACATCATTGCCCCGGAGGACGGACTCGGCGATGTGTCGAATGGCAGATATAATGTCGACGTCGACCTGAGCCTCGACTACATTACCACGAGGACTATGACGAGGAAAGAAATGGTGGAGAAGGAAAAGACGTATCCAACCTCGTTCACCCTGTTGCTCACGAAGGCCAATGGAGGCGCCAAGCCTACCCAGCAGGCCATCAACACTTGGAGGGAGTTGGTGCCCGACATCAGGCAGTATATGAACGCTCAAGGCGTGTCCTCTTCGGGCAGTTCGTCGAGCTCGTTGCCTCCCTCAAGGGTAACGGCCGGCATGGCCGGCACGAGCGGGGCGAAGGGTGCGGGCAGCACCGTGAACGGTCAGAAGGTTGGCGGCACATCATCGAAGTTTGGTGCCACGTCGCCATCCGGTAGCAATACGGCTATTGACAAGAACCGAAAGCAATTGGCGGAGACTTTCTATAAGCAGTGGAAGTCGCGTGGTTTGGTCGATAACGAGATCCGTAAGATCCTCGACGGCCTGGCAAGCAATGCCAACATGTACACCACTAAGAAGTTTACGGCCGAAGAGGAGATCCCTTACGAGGTTGTCGACACCATCAACCTGGCATACCTGCCCCTCACCATAACGTCATCCTCATGGCAGGGCGGCGAATATCTCGCTGGTGATGCGCTGCAGTATGAGAAGCCGTTCGTCACGTCGCGCCTCATCGACTACGAGGTGAACACCCGTAAGTACGACTATTTCCCCAACCACACCGACTATTCGGCGATGCTCGTCAATGATGTCAACGGTTACTGGATCCAGCGCGACCCCTTCTTCTACCTCAGCTGGTTGAGCAACTACGCTTTGGTAGGTGGTTGGCGAGCCCAACTGTTGAAGTACAAAATCGGCGTTACCACCACCGAGTCGTTGTTGGCAGTGGGTAACGGCGGCTTGTATGCCGGCTTGCTTGGCCGTAATGGTTCACGCAATGTGTTCCAAGGCGCCAAGGATATCTTCAAGACGCTGATCTACTGTCCTGAGCGCGACTACTTCCCCGTTCGCGAGTTGGACAAACCTGAGGAGGATGTGGCCCTCGTGGGCAACTTCCGTATGGGTGGCGTTAATGTTGGAATGCTACACGAGCGATTTGCCCGCTTGTCTTCAGAGGCTTTACGTAACATCACGGATGTGTATGGTCTCGCAAGACGAGTCAGCGACCGCTTGCAGAGCGAGATGACCCGTGCGAACAGCCTGTTTAAGCAAAAGGGAAAGCTGAAGAATCTCGTTTCCAATTATCTGGAAGAGCGCAACGGCTTATACATGAACGTGCAGACCGATAAGCGAGACAGCAGCTTCGTTGCTTCGACAAGCTTCTCGTTCGTCAGAAATTACGCCAAGGCGTCGGTGCCGTTCTATCAGATGGCGCTCACCACGTACCTGCTCGATCCGAACGACATCTTCGAGTTTGAGGGACAGTCGAAGGAACTGGTCGACCGATTCGCCCAGGACAATCAGAAGAAGGTGTGGACGGCGCTCGCCGACGAGACGTCTGCCGATTACCGCCCGTTCGATTATGTCAAGGCGCTGAAGGGCATTAACTACGTGAAGGTGCAGGCATACCGTGTCAACACGTTCGACCTCAATAGCGGCGAGTATGTGGCCATCCCCGACCTGTACGACATGACGAAGGGACGCTATAAGAGTGTCATGACCTACAACGCTCCTGTGGTGAACATCTTGTTGCGCTCGGCCTTCGACGACAAGCCAGAGGGCTTTGTGCCGACCACGGTGGCCGACCTCAACCGATTCCCCAACGATGGTGGCTTGGTGACCAGTAGCCCAACAGGCGGCACGGGAACGACAGGCGGCACAGGCACGACGGGCGGCACAGCCACGACGAACAAGCCTGTTGGCTCAAGTTCCGCTTCCAAGCAAGACCTGCAGATAAACAACACCAAGACGCCTGGGCAGTTCAGGAAGGAAATGGAACAGGAGAAAGCGTTAGACTGGCTTAAGACCCACAAGCTTGACGCTGATGGCAACTGGGTCGATGAGGCTGGCAACAAGTATGATAAGAATCACAACTTGATAGAGTCGGCTCCCAAGACCGACGAGGCTCCGATCAGGAAGCCTGTCACTGTCACACCTACGCCGCCCACTACGGTGGAGAAGGTTGGCACCCTGACGAGGGGCGACATTGAGCGCGCCGACGCTACGAAGCAGAACCGTGAGTCGGGACCGATCAACACCGAGACGGCCGACACCACCACTACATCGAAAGTGGAAACAGAGCGACCCCTGAAGCGCGTGCCGACCGGCACCATAACGGGCACGTCGACCGGCACCAGCAGTTCGAGCTCCACGTCGGGTAGCACGTCGACCAATGGCGCAACGTCTAACACCACGAATACGCCGAAGAAGAAATCTACGACCACCACGCCAATACGGAAGGCGGCCACCGGTTCTTCGACCACGACCTCCACGCCCACCCGGCGTAAACGCGTCAGATGACGAGAATATCCTATCCACTAACATCAAAGTAAACATAAAAAACAACGGATTATGAAAAGACACAAGGTCATAGCAACACTTCTGGCATCGCTCCTTATGGCGGTGTCGGCATCGGCCATCCTTGCGCCCGGTCGCGCCAACAGGTCGTCGGCCGAGGTGACCGATAGCCAGAAGGACAGTAGCATCTTCGTGCTGAAGCCCGATTCGGCCCATGCCACGCCCGTGAAGGCGAAGCCCGCAGCCATCAACCTGCTGGCGCGCTGCTACGGCGACAGCATCGTGCTGCGCTGGGCGCCCGAGGACTTCGTGACGTGGAACTACCTCAACCAGGTGGGCTACAACCTCTATCGCATCTACACCGACAAGAGCGGCCAATACCACGACGACCTCATTGCCAAGGGCATACGCCCGCAGACGCTTGAGCAGTTGCGTGCCCGCTATCCCGAGAGCGACTCGCTGGCCTTCGTGGCCGTGGGCATGCTCTATGGCAAGGGCGAGGTGATGCCAGGCCAGACGCGCGAGCCCTACGGCGCGGTGGGTGCCATGCTCGAGGTTTACGACGATCAGCAAACCAAGTTTGCCTTCGCCGAGATGGTGAGCGAATGGCGTCCCGACGTGGCGCAAGCCATCGGTCTGCGCTATGTGGACCGCGACGTGAAGCCCGGCGTGCGCTACGAGTATATCCTGCAGCCCGCCAAGCGCGATCCGCACGGCCGTCTGCCCATCGCGCCCGGACAGGTGGAGGTTACCTGCACCAAGTATAAGCCGATGACCTACACCCCCGCTTACAGCGACTCGGTGGGCAAGGCCCTGAACGTGTTGCTTCGCTGGGAAGACGCCGTCAACTCGGCCTTCGAGGTGGAGCGTCGCCTGGAGGGCGAGACGGAGTGGCAGCGCCTCACGAAGCGCCCCTACACCTCGGCGCTCGACTTGGGGCTTACACAGGAGAACACCAGCCGCTATGCCGACGTGGTGGAGAAGCCCGGCGTGTACGAGTATCGCGTGCTGGCCTACGATGCCTTCGGCGACCTGCTCGTCAGCTCCACCACCCATAAGGTGCGTGTGGGCGACCTCGACGCCCCGACGGCACCTGTCGTTCGCCGCATCCTCATCGACCGCGATGGCGCCCCCGACTCGCTGCAGACCATCACCGCCCACATCGAGGTGGAGAAGGCGTATGTTGAGGACGACTGCATCGGCCTGATGCCCCTTTACTACAACGAGCGTTACACTGGCAAGCAATGGAAGCGCCTCACCGAAACGATGTTCAACCCCACCGACACGGTGCTTACCGTAGATGTGACAGGCTTGGCAACGGGCATGCTCACCATTGCCGCCGTCGACACCGCCGGCAACATGGGCTACTCCATGCCCGTGCAGCTGCGCATTGAGGACAAGAAGGCTCCCGAGCCTCCCCTCAACTTCAAGGCCACCGTGGAGCCCAACGGCCGCATCCACCTGTCGTGGTCGCCCGCACCGCAAGACCGCGGCGACATAGCCTTCTACGAGGTGGCGGCCGCCAACGACTCGACGCATGAGTTCATGATCATCTCGCCGCAGCAGATGCGCGACACCACGTTCACCGACTCGGTGGCCGTCGATGTCAACCAAAAGTACATCTACTACCGTGTGCGCGCCACCGACTACGCCTCCAACATCGGCCGTTACACCGCCATGTTGCAGGTGGAGCGCCCCCACTTGCTGCCGCCCACGCCTGCGCACCTCGACACCCTCGTGGTCGACACCGCCGGCATACACCTCTGCTGGATAGCTGGCGCCGACAAGGCCATCATCCTCCACAACGTGTATCGCCGACTGGAGGGCCAGTCCGACTGGGAGCTCATCGCCTCTTACGAAGCCGATCAGGTGGCCGCCAACGATTACCGCATGTGCGTCGACGACAACCCGCCGTTCAACAACCAGCGCCGCTACGAGTATGTCGTGGAGTCGTTCAACTCCACCGGCATCAGCTCAGGTCCAAGCCTTGTGGTGTCGGCCATGAACGACCGCAACACCACCGTCGACGTGACGCTGAAGCTCATCGGACGCTACGACGCCAAGGTCGGGCGCACCCGCCTCTCGTGGGACTGCCACGGCCAGCAGCCCGAAGGCGAGCGCTATTGGGGCGTGTATGTCCGCAAGCCGGGCAGCGACACCTTCGAGTATCTCATCTCAGAGGACCTCAACGATCTGATGCACTCCGACCGTGTGTTGTCGGCAGGCGAGAGCGCCGACTACTATGTGGTGCTTCTCTATTCCGACGGCCGCTCCAGCAACCCCTCGAACATCGTGACGGTGACAGCGCCCACGAAACAATAAGCTACAATCCCTATCTCCAAACCACTCACATCTTGTCGATATGAAGCTACAACATCTATCCTCGTCATCGCTGAGCCTGGCACGTGTCGCGGCGTGCTTGCTGCTCACAGCCGCAGCCCTGTGCTCGTGTGGCGACTTCTACACCTACGAAGAGGATGACTCTCAACAAAAGCCCACCATGGTGCTCTATCGCGACACCATCGACATTCTTGCCGGCGACACATGCCGCCTCATAGCCTTCGTGATGCCAGCCGTCTCGGGCGACGTGGGCGTGGAGTGGGAGAGCGACGCCGACTCCATCGCCACGGTGACCGGCGACTCGCTCTTGGCCCTCAAGGCCGGCGTGTGCAAGGTGGTGGCGCGGTCGGTGGTCGACGCCACCGTGGCCGACACCTGCCTGGTGAGGGTCGTGGGCCCGTGGCGCGACCAGAAAGGTGAGTATATGAACGAGACGGTGGTGTATGCCGACATCAGCGTGCATGGACGGCAGCCCAGCGACATGCTGCTCGTGGGAGCCTTCGTGGCGGGCGAGTTGCGTGGCGTTCCTGTGCGTCAGGAGTGGAAGGGAATCCCCTACTATGTGTTTCGCATTAGTGGCCGCCGCGACGTGGTGCTGGGCGAAACCATCAAGTTTCGAGCCATCGACCGCTCCACGTTCAAGCTCTATGAGTTCGATTATGAGGTGGAGTTCGACGGACAGAGCCACGGCACCCTGTCGAACCTCGTCAGCTTGAGGATCGACTGACGCGTCGCTATCCATCGTTAGCCCCTCACCCTTCACCATTCATTAACCCACACACAACAACGACAATATGAAACGACTGCATTACCTTCTCCTGCTCCTTGTGGGCTTGCTGGCCTCGTGCTCACTCTCCTTCGACTCGCTGGTCGATGAGCCGACGGCCGACGACGATGGCATAGAGAACAACGGCGACGGATTCACGGCGCCACGCCACGTGAAAAGCTCGACGCTCAATGCTCAGTATCAGTTTAACGAGGATGTGATATGGCTCAACCACGACAACTACAAGGGCTACATCGCTGAGATCAAAGACTCGCTTGTGAGTTTCAGCACCAGCATGCCCAAGGAGTTGCTGCCCCAGACGGGCGAGGTGGTGTACCATGCCGCCGACTCGCTGTTTGCTGGCATCGCCATCGAGGCCGAGCGCGTGTTCAAGGAGGGCGACCAGTATAAGTGTATCGGTAAGAGCGTCGGCACCAAGCGTGTGTTCAAGGTGCTGAAGTTCGACCTGAGGACCCGCCTCCCCGACGAGTCGTTGGCCAAGCAGTATCTTACGCGTGGCCGCCCCTCGGGCACGCCTGTTCTCGACAAGACCTTTACCATTGGGTATGCTGCCGACAGCAAGAATCTGCCACCGATAACCACACCTTATGTGTGGACCGGCAATTTCAAGAAGAACCATGAGTTCAAGGCCCGCCTGAGGGTTTACTGCGACGCCCACTACGACGACAGCGGCGACGGCATCGACTTCTGGTTGAAGAAAGATTATGTCGTTACGCTGGAGCAAACCATCAATCTCTCTGGAACAGGCACCCTCAACACCAGTTTGCTGGGACCGTTCTCGGTGGAGCGCCCGCCATGCATTCCTATTCCCTCCATGAGCGTCGACATTATTCCTTTAGTGTTGTCGATCGGTTCATCGTTCCAACTGGAGAGCGAAATGGGATTCGACCACATAGATAGGACCTGGACTGATAAGGGAGAGTTGATCTTCGGCATGGAGGTGGGTAAGCGGAGCTATGAGACCTTGCCCTATCTGAAGTTTAGGGATAGCCAGTTCACAACCAGTTCGACCGACACCCATACCGGAAAACGAACCTACGACAAGGTGAACTTCACCTTTGGCTTAAATCTGTCGTTTGTGTCGGCTTTCGGCGTCTCGCTTTTCGACGGTGGCCTGGGTGCAACAGTCAGCGTGGAGGATGCGTTTGCCGAGAACTTCAAGTGCTCGAAGCGCGAATGGCAGAACCCCAACAACATTAAGCTTCCCTATAGCTTCTATGAGTTTACGGCCGGCAACGATGTCACCAAGCGCAGCGTTGGCCTGGAAATCTTTAAGGTGCAGAATGTGGCTATAGTGACCAGCATGTTCAACGCTTATGGCATCAACGACAAGGTGCCGACCGTGGTGAAACTCATACCCGGAGTGGGAAGCGTGTTTGGAAACATATCCCTGCTGAAGGACAAGCTCCCCACCAAGACCGAATACTATTTCCCCACAATCAAGGAAATGTCGGTGGCACCCGTGTCGAGTGGCACGAGCAACGCCACGAGGTTCGAGGGACACGTGGTGTTCCAAAGGGTGGGGCGCGAGAAGATAGAGCCCAACCACTTCTCCGACCTGTGCCTGCTCATCAGGAAAGGCACCGCTATCGTGAAGATGGTGAACCTGGCTCCTGGAATGAACTTGGAGAAGAACAAGAAATACCCCATCAAGTTTGATGTGGAAAACTTTGACGAGAGCGAAGACTGGAGCGCTTTGGTAACCGTGGTGGAGCACGATAAGAAGCGAATGTTGGAAGTGGAGGAATACAAGCTCTACAAGCCGGAGGAGGGTGCCCGGGTGAAGCAACTCACCCAATACATGGGCAGAGAGAAGTATGAATACTACGAGTATGGCTTCATGACCGAATGGGAGTATGTGGGCATGAAGAACTATTATCGCAAGGGAATGCGTGTGAAGCTCTATGATGAGTGGGGCAAACTCCTTACCACCCGCTATTTCACCTCGGCGAATGATAAGCCCTGTATGTTTGTGGCGACCTATTTCGAATGTAACCTGCCCATGAAGTTTACCGTAGAGGTGGCTGCTGGTATATATGAGGACTTCATGTCGACCAATAAAGACTTCGACAAGACTGTCAATCCGAAATATGTGAAGCGCCTTCAGCTGACGCCCGACTTCGGTTATGACGCTGTAGCTGAAGAATTTTCCGATATGGAATATCGTATTGGCGACTATATGGATAGCGAAGATTAAGGTTGGGCTCATCGGTCGTCCGTTGTTACATTGCCCCGCTACGGTTTATGCCGTAGCGGGGTTTTGTTAGCCCCCTGTGGGGTTTACGGCACCTATGCCTTGTTGGGTGAGGCTGGAAGGATGGTGGGTTGGCGCAGCAGATTGTTGGATAATATTGCTAAGAAGTTGTGTCGGGATTTTGCGCGAACCAGAGAGCGGAAACACCGTTTTTGCGGGATGGGCGCTGCTAAAATGAGCGTAGCGGTTGCCGTTGGGCATGTATCGGGTTGCGAAAGATGGCTAACCGTGCCTCCATTGGGAAGGTCTCGTCTTGCCGATGGGCATGTTTCGAGGGGCGAAACATGCCTAATGGAATGACGAAAGGTTGAATGTGGAGCGTTGGATGTGGTGTTGTGGGTGCAACGTGTTGATTGTTAGGTGATTACGAAAACGCGCTGAGAATCGCGTATTTGCGGCAAATCTTTGCGTCGTGGAAAACAAACGTGTAGATTGATGTATAGATTGTTGCGTATTTTGAGAAGCGAAAACCATTGGGAGCGTGCGCCCGTTGAGGCCTGCCCCCTATCGGTTCATGATGGTGGTGCCAACCGTTTGTGCCGCCCCATGAGGCAGGAGGGGTTGGCGTTCAGTAAGGCCCCACCGCCGGGTGGAGGAGCATGGCCCAGTGGGGCTATTATACATAGGAGCGCGTAGGAGTGTAGAGGCGTGGCGGAGCGGCCGTTGAGGCTTTCGCGAGGCCGATAATGGGGTGGAGGATACGAATTTAGCCCATTAACATTCAACTTTTTGCCAAAAATTGTTTTTATATCAGGGAAAAGTGGTAACTTTGCAACCCAAAGTGTAGATATGCCAAGTTTAGAGAAGTTTAAGATCGACTTGAAGAGCCTTCCCGAGGGCGAGACCGTAATGGAACGCGACCTCGGTGATGATTTCTTTGCATCTATCGACGCTCCCGACGTGAGGAGCGGCCAGTTGCACAGCACACTGACCATCCACCGCCGCGACAACCTCTTTGAACTGCTTGTCGACACTGCCGGCACAGTGACGGTGCCCTGCGACGTTTGTCTCGACGATATGGACCAACCCATTGAGACCCACGACAGGCTCACCGCTCAGCTCGGCGACACCGGCTCGGAGGACGACGACGTGGTCACGGTAAGCGAGGAAGAAGGAATACTCGATGTGGCGTGGTTCGTCTACGAGTCCATAGCGCTCAGCATCCCGCTCAGGCATGTGCATGCACCTGGAAAATGCAATCCTGCCATGATGAATGTGCTCAAGGAACATTCGGCCGCCCGAAGCGGTGACGAGGATGGAGAGAAAGCCGTGGATTCCCGATGGGCGGCATTGAAAGATTTAAAAATAACAAATTAAAACTATTATTTAAAATGGCACATCCTAAAAGACGTCAGTCAAAGACACGTACACTCAAGCGTAGAACCCACGACGGAGCAGTAGCTCCCACATTGGCTGTTTGCCCCAACTGCGGCGCTTATTACGTTTACCACACGGTTTGCCCCACCTGCGGCTACTATCGTGGCAAGGTAGCTATCGTTAAGGAAGCAGCTGAATAATGGGTAAGGTCAACGCGATTATCACCGGCGTTGGCGGCTATGTGCCCGACTACGTCCTCAACAACGAGGAGTTGTCGCGCATGGTCGACACCAGCGACGAGTGGATACAGACGCGTGTGGGCATCAAGGAGCGCCGCATCCTCACCGAGGAGGGCCTTGGCACCAGCTACATGGCGCGCAAGGCCGCCAAGCAGCTCCTGCAAAAGACGGGTGTCGACCCCGACACCATCGACGCACTTATCGTCACCACCACCACGCCCGACTATAAGTTTCCCTCCACGGCCAGCATCGTGCTCGGCAAGCTGGGATTGAAGAACGCTTTTGCGTTCGACCTCTCGGCAGCGTGCTGCGGATTCCTCTATACGATGGACATGGCGGCCTCGATGATTCAGAGCGGACGCTACAAGAAGATCATTGTCATCGGAGCCGACAAGATGTCGTCGGTGGTCGACTATACCGACCGCCAGACATGCGTGCTCTTCGGCGATGGCGCAGGCGCCGTGCTCATGGAAGCCACCGAGGAAGAGGGCGTCGGCGTGCAGAGCTCGTTCTTCCGCACCGACGGCAAGGGCTTGCCTTTCCTTCACCTGAAGGCTGGCGGCAGTGTTTGCCCACCCTCACATTTCACCGTCGACCACCGACTGCACTACCTCTACCAGGAGGGACGCACCGTGTTCCGCTATGCTGTGACCAACATGAGCGACGACGTGATGGAGGTGATGAGGCAGAACAACCTCACGCCCGGCGATGTCGACTGGGTGATTCCCCACCAAGCCAACCTCCGCATTGAGGAGGCCGTGGCCAAGCGCGCGGAAATCGACCCGTCGAAGGTGCTCATCAACATCGAGAGGTATGGCAACACCAGTTCGGCTACCATCCCCTTGGCGATGTGGGACTTTGAAGATCGATTCAAAAAAGGCGACAAACTCATCCTAACAGCTTTCGGTGCGGGATTTGTGCACGGCGCAGCCTATTTCAAGTGGGCATACGACGGAGCTGCCGCAGCCGGAAAGAAATAATAGCGATCGAGCAACACCGACAACATAGTCAGGAAGTTCAGAAGTCCAGTCATTCCAACAAGCAATAGCCTCGGGCCGTAGGCCAAGGCGTTGTGACTGAGCTTCTGGACTTTTGTCTTCTTATCACACCCCTCACTTTTACGCTTTACACCCCATCAACCCCAATACCATCACCCCTATCCAATATTTTACATACGCATGCACAAAGCAGGATTTGTAAACATCGTGGGCAATCCCAACGTTGGAAAGTCGACGCTGATGAACCAGCTCGTCGGCGAGAAGTTGAGCATTGCCACATTCAAGGCCCAGACCACACGCCATCGCATCATGGGCATCGTCAACACGGACGACACGCAGATCGTGTTCTCCGACACCCCCGGCGTGCTCAAGCCCAACTATAAGATGCAGGAGATGATGCTGCAGTTCTCCGAGTCGGCTCTGGCCGACGCCGACACGCTACTCTACGTCACCGATGTGGTGGAGGACCCTGAGAAAAACATGGAGTTTCTCGAGAAGGTGCGCACGATGACCATCCCCGTCATTGTGCTTATCAATAAGATTGACGAGCTGGCCACCACCGACGCGCCCAAGAAAGGCGCGCCCAACCCCACGCAACGACTGGGCGCACTGGTGGAGAAGTGGAGCAAGCTGCTGCCCAACGCCGAGATACTGCCCATCTCCGCCAAGAACAAGTTTGGCATCGACATGCTCATGAAGCGCATTCGCGAGCTGCTGCCCGAGAGCCCCGCTTATTTCGATAAGGACCAGCTCACCGACAAGCCCGCCAAGTTCTTCGTGTCGGAGATTATCCGCGAGAAGATCCTGCGCTATTACGACAAGGAGATCCCCTACTCGGTGGAGGTCGTTGTGGAGCGCTTCAAGGAAGACGACACCCACATACGCATCAACGCCGTGATCTATGTGGAGCGCGACTCGCAGAAGGGCATCATCATCGGCCACCAGGGCGTGGCGCTGAAGAAGGTGTCGACCGAGGCCCGAAAGAGCCTTGAGAAATTTTTCGACAAGAAGATTTTCCTCGAGATTTTCGTGAAGGTCGACAAGGATTGGCGCAACTCCGACCGCGAGCTCACCCATTTCGGCTACAATCCCCAGTAAGGAGTGGCCACACGGGCTGCCATTTCCGGTGGCTTGGTGCGCACAGCCTTGGGCAACAACAACGGATGGACCAACGTTCCATGCGGCGCCCGGGCTTCATTGACAAACAAAATAATCTGAACGAATATGCCAAACTTAGTAGCGATAGTTGGACGGCCCAATGTGGGCAAGTCCACGCTTTTCAACCGTCTGACGCAAAGCCGCAAGGCCATCGTCAGTGACACAGCCGGTACCACGCGCGACCGCCAGTACGGCAAGTGCCAATGGAACGGACAGGAGTTCTCCATCGTCGATACCGGCGGATGGGTAGTGAAGTCCGACGACATCTTCGAAGGTGCCATCCGCGAACAAGTGAAGGTGGCTACCGAGGAGGCCGACCTCGTGCTCTTCCTCGTGGATGTGGAGACGGGCCTCACCGATTGGGATGAGGACGTGGCCACCATTCTTCGCCGCGCCAAGCTGCCCGTGATCCTTGTGGCCAACAAGGTCGACAACAGCGGTGAGGCTTACGAGGCCGCCGAGTTCTACAAGCTCGGACTGGGCGACCCCCAGTGCATCAGCGCTGCCACTGGTGGCGGAACGGGCGACCTGCTCGATGTTGTGGTCGCTACGCTGCCCAAGGAGGCCAAGGAGATTGTGGACGAAGACATTCCCCGCTTCGCGGTGGTGGGACGTCCTAACGCCGGTAAGTCGAGCATCATCAACGCTTTCATCGGCGAGGATCGCAATATCGTGACCGAGATTGCGGGCACCACGCGCGACAGCATCTACACGCGCTTCAATAAGTTTGGCTTCGATTTCTACCTCGTCGATACGGCGGGCATCAGAAAGAAGAACAAGGTTACCGAGGACTTGGAGTTCTACAGTGTGATGCGAAGCATCCGTTCCATCGAGAACAGCGACGTTTGCATCCTCATGATCGATGCCACACGTGGCATCGAGGCGCAGGACATGAACATCTTCCAGCTCATCCAGAAGAACAACAAGAGCCTCATCGTGGTGGTCAACAAGTGGGATCTTGTGGAGAACAAGGACCAGAAGGTCATCGACACGTTTAAGAACGCCATCTACAACCGCATGGCCCCGTTCGTGGATTTCCCCATCATCTTCGCATCTGCGCTCACCAAGCAGCGCATCTTCAAGGTGCTCGAGACCGCCAAGGAGGTGTACCAGAACCGTCACATCCACATCGGAACCACGAAGCTCAACGAGGTGATGCTGCCCATCATCGAGCAGACGCCGCCACCGTCGACCAAGGGTAAGTATATCAAGATTAAGTATTGCTCGCAGTTGCCCAACACGCAGATTCCGTCGTTTGTGTTCTACGCCAACCTGCCGCAGTATATCAAGGAGCCTTATCGCCGTTTCTTGGAGAACAAGATCCGCGACAACTGGTCGCTCCATGGCTGCCCCATCAACGTCTTTATCCGACAGAAATAAGGAGGCCGCAGGTCTCTGCCGCGCCGTCCGTAGCCCAAGAGGGTGGGACGGCGCGTTGCGTTGAGGCCCGTAGAGTGGCCCCGTGGAGGAGCCGAACCTACGCCAGGTGTTATGAGAAACCGACCGACCGAATGGCGTTCAGGCGGTCGACACTTAGGAGAACCGATTGTTCGAATGATGAAAAAGCTACTTCTTTTATTTCTTCCCCTGTCGCTTCTCGTGGCCTGCGGCGAGTCGACGGGGCCCGATGCGAGCGAGCTGGCTGCCCAGTCGGCGAAGGTCTATTATGAGCAACTGCTGCAGGGCGACTATGCCAGTTTTGTAGACGGCACCTATCGCGCCGACTCCATCCCCAAGAGTTACCGCGAGCAGCTCATTGCCAACGCAAAGATGTTTGTGGGGCAGCAGAACGACGAGCACCATGGCATCAAGGAGGTGCGTGTCATCAGGGCCACGGCCGACACGGCGCGCCATGCCGCCACCGTCTTCCTCGGGTTCGTTTATGGCGACAGCCTGAACGAGCAAGTGGTCGTTCCCATGGTGGAGCGGGGTGGCGTGTGGTACATGCGCTAAGGCGAAAGAAACAATAACATCCTGCGATTTCTATTATTTCGGTCTAATGACCGATGTGGGTCTAATGACCGATGTGGGATAAACCAGCGAGGGTGTGTCATAATTGACTATGGTCATTTATGGTGCACCCTCCTTCTGTATAT
>ERZ1026894.613-NODE-613-length-25199-cov-35.414612_pt1 | contig 25199 bp, 20 predicted proteins | sample MGYA00380177_ERZ1026894 | MGnify/ENA primary metagenome ERZ1026894 (study PRJEB33269, sample SAMEA4719813) | human gut metagenome | biome: human-associated habitat; feature: organic feature; material: feces | place: Cameroon | collected 2013-10 ... | reverse complement strand
TAGATTTTTAATCGTGTGTCCATCCGATGGTGGTGATGCTGAATTTCATCTTGCCCGTCTTGAGCAGTTCTTCGCAGCAGGATACGAGGGTGGCACCTGTGGTGCAGACATCATCAACAATGAGTAGATGCTTCCCGGCAAGGTTGGCGATGGGGTGCCTACCTTGGGCATCGTGATAGAATGCTGATGCCTGGAACACGTGCTTTACGTTTTCCTGTCTTTCCGGTCTGCTTTTGTGGGTCTGGCTTTCTGTAAACACGGTTCGCCTGATGGCATCCGTGATGATGGGGAGTCCCGTTTTTTCCTGTATTCCCTTGGCTATCTCCTCGCTCTGGTTGTAGCCTCGCTCCTGTTGTCTTTTCCTGGTAATGGGAATGGGGATGATGGCGTCGATGCCTTCAAAGAAGTTGACTTCCAGTCCCTTGCTTCCGATGAGTCTGCCCAGATAGGTGCCGATGTCGGGGCGATGATGGTATTTCAGCTGGTAGATGGCATTGCTGGTCTTGGAATGGCTGCTGTAGTAGATGAGTGCGGCGCATCGCTCGATGGGGATGCGCCCCCAGAACATCTTTGCCATCTCGTTTTCGTAGGGGTCGCTCCAGGTCATGGTGAGGGGGAGGTGCTTGAGGCAGTTAATGCAAAGCATCTCTTCCGAGCCCAGCAGTCTGTTGTCGCATACGGGACAATAGCGGGGCAGGAGCAGGTTGATGATTTTCCCTAAAATACTGAGTCGCATCCTTCTATCAAATCTTCTTCTTTCATTTTGTCGATGCACTTGTGGATAACGTCCATGCTGTAGCCTCTTCCCAGGGCAAAGCGGATGAGTTTCATCGAACGCTCGTAGTCGTTCTTCGCCTTGATGCTCTTGTATTTGCTTTTCAGGAGGGGGAGGAGGGTTTCCATATACATGTCGTCCTCGATTTCCTCGAAGATGGGGTCGGAGATTTCCTTCGGGATATGCTTCATCCAGAGGGCCTGTTCCACCTTGCGGCGGCCCCATTTGTTGTACTTTATCTTGTCGTTGATGAAGAATCGGGCAAAGCGCTCGTCGTCAATGAACTTCTTCTGGGTCAGGAATTCCATGTTTCGGGCAATGGCATCCTCGGGCAGTTCCCACTTCTTCATCTTGTCGAGCATTTCCTGCGAGCAATGTTCGGCTTGCGTGCAGAGGGTCGTGAGCTTCAGCAGAGCCTGCTGCTCTGTCATCGGCTTCTTGGGGCGCTTGGGCTTGTTGTAATATTCCATAATGCATTTAATTTTATTTTATTTCTTTGCTTTCATCATTCTCTTCTTTCCGAAAGCATCTTCTTTGGTTTCAATATCCTTGAAACCAAGACTTTGCAGCATTTCCCTGGTCTCCTTTTCGTAGATAGGATTGATTTCGAAGTATAATGCTCCTTCGGATTTGAGAGCAGATGATGCATATTCGGCGATGGCACGATAGAACTTCAGCGGCTCTTCATCAGGAACGAAGAGGGCGATGCTCGGTTCGTGCTCCAGCACATTCTTTTCCATATCTGCTTTCTCCTTTTCGCAGATATAAGGAGGATTGCTCACGATGATGTCTGCTGTTTCTGCAGTTTTTGGCAACATCAAGGCATCCTGATACTCTATTCTAACATTCCTGGCCTTCAGCATTTCCACATTCCCCTGTGCAATGCGGAGGGCATCTTCCGAAATATCCCATCCCGTAACTTCAGAATTTGGAAGGGTGAATCCTAATGTGATGGCGATGCAGCCTGATCCCGTGCAAATATCAAGAATCTGCTTCGGGTCATTTGCCTCCAGAGATGAAACTTCCTCCTCTATCCACTGGCAGAGTTCTGCAGTTTCAGGTCTTGGAATCAGTACGCCCGGCTCCACATGGAAGGTTCTTCCCGCAAAGTCGGCTTTGCCCAAAACATACTGCACCGGCTCGCCATTTTGCAGTCTTGCGATAATTTCTTCCAGATTTCTTTCTTCGTCTGAAGATAATTCATTAACTTTGCCGCAGATTATGTCGGTCAGAGTCATTCCGTACTCCACATCAAGCACGGTGCGGACGATAGCCTGCGCTTCGCCAGCATCATAGAGTGGGGTGAGGGATTGCCAAAACTCTTGGTACGTTTTCATCTTGATATTGCTTATTGCTATTTGATTTGAGAGCAAAGATACGACATTTTATCGAAAGTGAGTAAAAAAACAGAAGAAAAGTTGATTATGGAACAAAATAAAGTATCTTTTCTGGATCCGAAGACGGGAGAGCCGCTCTCTCAGCAGGAGATTGATGAAATGTTCATGCGCCGCTGCCTGCAGTTGGCGAAGAACGGCAGACAGAATGCGAAGCCTAATCCTATGGTGGGTGCCGTCATCGTGAGCAGCGAGGGCAGAATCATAGGCGAAGGCTATCATGTGCGTTGTGGCGAGGGTCATGCCGAGGTGAATGCCTTTGCATCGGTGAAGCCTGAGGATGAGCATCTTTTAAAGGATGCCACCATCTATGTAAGTCTCGAACCCTGTTCGCATTATGGCAAGACGCCTCCTTGCGCCGACCTTATCGTAAGAAAAGGTGTGAAGAGATGCGTCTGTGGCTGCGTGGATCCTTTTGCCAAGGTGCAGGGACGTGGCATCCAGAAGATTCGTGAGGCAGGAATCGAGGTAACAGTAGGTGTTCTGGAGGCAGAATGCCTCGAACTGAACAAGCGTTTCATCACCTTCAATACCCATCAGCGACCATACATCATCCTGAAATGGGCGCAGACGGCGAATGGCTTTCTGGATAATAATTTTCAGGGCATGGCGATTTCTACGCCATTCACCAAGATGCTTTCGCACAAGCTCCGTGCCGAGAACGATGCTATCCTGGTGGGTAGAATCACCGATGAGCGTGACCATAGCCAGCTCAACGTGAGAGACTGGAGCGGCAAGGATCCGATGCGACTGGTCATCGACCGCCATCATCCTTGTTTCGAGGGCTTGGATTTCTCCAAGGGTAAGGAAGAGGTGTTGAAGCAGATGATGCAGTACCTATATAATAATAAGGTGCAGTCGCTGATAGTAGAAGGTGGCGCCATCACCCATCAGGCTTTCCTCGATGCCGGATTATGGGATGAAATCAGGGTAGAAACATCTTTATCCACATCTGTGGAAAACGTGGTAACTGCCGGAACAGCAGCACCAAAGCTTCCTCATAACATCCGGTTAGTGAGTCATGAGGCGTATGATAATAATATTATAAATAATTACGAACGAGTATGAGCAATAGATTTACATCGCGCCTGAGCGATAACGACGATTTCAAGCGAGACGAGTTGATTCGCAAGATAGAGCATGCCGTGGAGCACATGACGCTCGCTGAGCTGGAAGCTCTATCGTATGACATGTTTACCAAGGGCTACATCCAGGATTACTAAACATTCAGGCATAAGACAAGATATAAAAAAGGTGGGTGCTACAACAATTCGTGTAACACCCACCTTTTTTATATCTTATTCTTTATTTCCTTTATTTCGCCATTGGGGTGAAACGCAAGGTGAACTCATGAGCTCCTGTTGGAGTCATGTACTGTGGCAGACAAGAGTCACCACCACAGCTACGGTTACCGATGCCACGCTGCCAGAAATCGAAGTGAGCGAAAATCTGGTTAGAGCGTACCAGGTCGTAAGGATGCTTGCCACCATAGAATACGTCGTAGTTGAACTGGGCATCATCGAAGTGAGACAACGAGAAGGCTACCATGCCCTCGGTGGTAATCTGCAACTTCGTGCTGTTGTTGTCCAATGTCAACTGGCGCAGGCCCTGGCGGTCGCCCATGGTCTGAGGAGCACTCTGCTCTTCAAACATGCCATCCACGGTGGTCTTGTACAAACCTAACAGCGAACCTCTCTGACGGTCGATATAGTTACTCCAAGGACCCTTGGCATAATACTCCACATTTTCGAAACCAGGAGCAAACTGCATGGTAATACCGATTCTACGGGTTTCCTCAGAAGAATTGTTGGTAGTTACCTTCATATCCACGGTTCCGTTAGGATAGATGATGTAAGCAATCTGGTGAGTATCCTTACCGTTGGTAACGGCAGTCTCCACAACCACGTTCTTGCCCTGCTTCTTAGGAGCCTTCACCATCATCTTCTTACCGGTGAGTGCACCCTCTTCCTTATTCTCGTTCTCGGCAACACCACCTGTAGCACCCAGGTTCACGTTGTCGTTGGCGATGCGGCGGAAGCCGTTGAAGTCAGGACCTGCATTAGGCTGAACGAGTTGGGTATTGCGATAAGTCCAGTTGGCGATGGTACCATCCTCTGCGAATGTGATGCTGAAGTCCTTGCCGGTAATGGTGTTACCCTTCACCGTCATCTTACCCTTCTTCTGGATAGCTGGCAACTTGCCATGGCCTTTCTGTACGAAGGTAGGGTCGGCTACAGATGTGCCTGCTACATTCTCTGCAGAAAGCTTGAACTGCTGCTGAGCCATCTCATAACCCTGCTTGCTCCATGAAGTAGCCTTCTTCAGAACGAGGCTGAAGGTGATGACATACTCTGCCTTATCATCTACAGCGGTGGTGTATGGGATGTTGATATCGCAGGTCTTGCCTGGCAATACAGATGGGATAGCCACCTGGTTCTTCTCTACAGATACACCATTGCGGAGCACCTCGTAGCTGAGATTATAGATATCAGCCAGGTTGGTGAATGCGCACTTGTTCTTCAGGGTAAGCACACGACTGTAGAAAGACTCGAAGTTCACATCTCTGTAAACATACTTCACCTCGGTGAGCTTAGCTGTCCACTCTCTGCCTGGAGTAATGATACCGTTGCTCATGAAGTCGCCCTGGAATCCTCTGTAACCGTTGTTCATCTTGGTATAGTCGTAACCGGATGTGTAGTAGTGGAGTCCGGTCTTAGGATCCTTCAGAGGAAGACCCTTGCGGATGCGGCGTGTATCGTAGATTCCCTGGTCAACCCAGTCCCAGATGCAGCCACCGGTAATACCTGTACTTGCCTCGATGAGATCCCAGTATTCCTGCAGGTTACCCACAGCCTGACCCATGGCGTGAGCATACTCACAGATAAAGTATGGCTTGTTGTGTAGGCCATCCATCTGCTTCTTCACTACCTCGATTCTTGGATACATGTCTGAACCGAAGTCTGAGTACTTGGCACCGTGATTGTAGCCCTCGTAGTGAACCCAAGCGTCGCGACCAGGCAAAAGCTCCTTCACCTTATCGTAGGTAGCCTGGAAGTTGTCGCCACCGCCCGACTCGTTACCGAGCGACCAGAATACCACGCTAGGATGGTTGCGGTCTCTCAATACCATGCGCTCTGTGCGGTCAACATAAGCAGCGCGCCAGGTAGGGTTGTTAGAGAGTGAGTGGTTGTTGTGGCACTCCACGTCAGCCTCGTTCATGCAGTACAATCCGTAGTAGTCGAACATCGCATACATCTTTGCCTGACGAGGATAGTGGCTGGTACGAACGGTGTTCACGTTAGCCTGCTTCATCAGGATTACGTCGCGAAGCATGGTTTCCACATCGATGGCGTGACCATAGAGTGGATGAATATCCTGGGTGTTGACACCCTTGAAGAATACTCGCTTGCCGTTTACATAAACCAGTTTGCCCTTGATGGCAACATCTCTGAAACCGTATTTGGTAGAGAATACCATCTCTTCCTGGTCGCCTGCCTTCTGGCGGACGATAACGGTATAGAGGTTAGGCTGCTCTGAGGTCCAAGCCATCAGACCAGTCAGGTTGTCGATGGTAAGGCGGCAGTTTTTCTCGCCGTCCTTGGCAGTCATGGCAACCTGTGCCGACTGTTTGCCAACAGATTTTCCCTGAGGGTCGAGGAGTTCAATCTCCAGCGTCTTCTCAGATTTCTCCTTGGCAGCGTTATTGATAGTCAGGTCAACATTCAGGTTGCCCGATGCATAATCGCTGTTCAGGGCAGAAGTGATGTAATGATCTGCTACGAAGGTCTTTGGAGTAGCTACGAGATAAACATCGCGGTGGATACCACCCAGGTGCCACATATCCTGACCCTCCAGATAAGAGCCGTCGCTCCAGCGGTAAACGCGTACAGATACGTTGTTGTCGCCCTTGCGAACCAGGTTGGTGACATCGAATTCAGCATCTGTATTGGCACCCTGTGAATAGCCGGCATACTTACCGTTTACCCAAACCACGATGGCGCTGCAGGCACCGTCGAAGTGCAGGAACACACGCTTTCCTGTTTCCCAACCCTCAGGCAGATTGAAGTTACGGCGATAGGAACCTACCGGATTCTTGTCGAAGTTATCCTTAAAGGCTGTGATGAACGGAGGTTTGTTCTCGAAAGGATAGCCCACATTATTGTATACAGGCACATCATATCCTGCCATTTCCCAGTTCAGGGGCACTTGGAGTTCCTTCCATGAAGAAACATCGGCGTTGTCTGCCCAGAAATCATCCTTCTCAGGCTTGCCCTGTTTCCAGTCGGCAGTATAGTGGAATTTCCACTTGCCGTTGAGCAACAGATAGTTGGCACGCTTAGGAGTGAGCCATGGGAATTTGTAGTAGTCGTCCTGCTGCATGGAAGCAGTAGAAGAATAAGGCACGAAAGTAGCATGGGCTTTTTCCTTGCGATCCTCAAACTTGGTCTCGTCTTCTACCCATTTGTCTGTAAACGGACAAACGTCAACTTTGGTCTCCACCACCTTCTTCACCTTTTTCTTGGTGTGTCTAGGTTGTGCAATAGCTGATGCGCTGAAGAGGAAGGTCAATGCAACCGCAGCTCCCCAAAATAAATGTTTTTGTTTCATTGTCTGGTTGAATTATTAATAATTACAAGTTAGCTAGTTATGAATCTGTTTAGATTTGGTGCAAAGATACAAAAAATATCGTTTCGCGCAAAATAAAAGTGCGCTATTTTGCGCGAAATGTGGTAAAAAGATGGTTTTGCGCAGAATAGCACACTGCTATTCTGCGCAAAACAGAGTAAATGTGTTGTTAATATTCTGTCTTACTATATATAGGGGCATCATTCCGAAGCCACCACACAGATCTATCTCGATTCCATCAAAAGCTCAGAAGTGGATGATGCCAACGCCAAAATACTGGCAGCCTTATAAGCTACAAAAAAGAATAAAAAGAGGGATTTCGAAAAATGAACCAAAATGAACCAATTTTTCTGAATTTTTACATAAGAGACTCAGAAATGTCGAAAACATTCGTTCAATCAACGACTTAGAAAAATGCGCACGAAAAGAATGCTAAAAAAATGTTGAATTTCGCTGAATGATATTATTTTTTAACACGCATAATTTGCTAGTTTCCAACAATTTTCGTATTTTTGCAGGGAGATCCTGTGTCTCTTATGTAGAGATTCAGATGATCGACATCAAAAAACGAACTTGATTCGCATGATGAAAGAGACAAATATACAATCACAGGTTACGTCCACTATTGCAGGGGACGACGGCGAAGCCGTGGCAAAAAGTGAAGAAAACGCTAAGAAAAAGGTTCCCGAAAAACCTAATGAAGGGCTTGAAAAACCTGCTGATGCAGGATGGTATGTGGCTGTAGTGAGAGTGAATTGTGAAACGAGAATAGCTGATTCTATACGAATCAATCTTAATCACAATCATGTTTGGTTTGATTACTGGATTCCCAAGGTAAAAGTAGTTTATATAGACAAGCGTTCCAATAAGCGAAAAGTGAAAGAAAAGCTATTTCTTTCCACCTTCATCTTTTGTAACGTCTCTCCGAGACAACTTGACAAAATCCGCTTCCGTTCGGATGTGTATAAGATGCTGACGATGCCAGGTCAAAGGAAAATATACCAAATTCCCGACCAGGTTATTGCCAACTATCGATATTTTGTAGAGAATGATGAAGAACCTGTCACTGCTGCCCCTATTCCTTTGAAGAAAGGTATCAAAGTGCGAGTGGTATCAGGTAGCATGAAAGGTGTGGAAGCATACGTACAGAGCTATAATGGCAAGAAAGCCGTCATCGGCAGTGAGATTAAGTATATCAGTGGTGCAACGCTTACGATAAGTAGAAATTTACTAGAAATCGTTGAAGAAAGTTGAGTTGTAGAATGAACTTGTTGCATTAAAAACTATGAGTTATCTGAGTAAAATGTTATAGCTAAGTTATAGCAAAGCGGTCCCATCCCGCACACCCTGGCGAGGGCTTTGATGCCCCGCCTCTTCGCAAGAGGTGGACAGGGGAGTCGAAGCAATACAATAATTAATAAGGAGATTACGAAATTAAATCGTACTTTTGTCGCTATATTAGCAATAAAAATGTATGATTATGGCAAACGACAATAATATACAGCCTGTGGCTGATGATTCACAGATAGTACTCTATCAACCTACCGAAAGTGTAAAACTTGAAGTGAAGGTTGATGCAGGACATGAAACGGTCTGGCTTACTCAACAACAAATAGCAGACTTGTTTGGTACTAAGCGACCTGCAATAACAAAGCATTTGAGTAATATTTATACGAGTGGCGAGTTGGATAAAAATAGCAAATGTTCCATTTTGGAACATATGGGTAATGATAGTAAACAACGGTATGCTACAACTTACTATAATTTAGATGCAATTATCTCGGTGGGTTATCGAGTTAATAGTATCAATGCGACAGCTTTCCGCCGTTGGGCAACAAACGTTTTACGTGACTATCTTCTTCAAGGCTATTCCGTGAATCGTCACTTGATAGCCCTACAGGAGAATATGGACAAGCGTATGACCCATATTGAGGATATCCAGGCTAAGCAGCAACAGCAGCTCGATTTCTTTATTCGAACCTCCACCCCTCCAGCAGAGATGGTCTTCTTCGAAGGTGATTTCTACATAGCAAGAGTTGCTTTGGAGAACTTAGTTCGTACAGCCAATCATCGAGTAATCATCATAGATGGCTATGTTTCATCGCTAACTCTAAGTGTACTTGATGTCCGTAAGTCAAATGTAACAGCTACAATTTACACGGTTGGAGTAGGTCAAGGAATGCAACGTCTCATGGATGAGCATGACCGCCTATTCCCCAACAATCATATAGATATTAGAAAATGGCGAAACGAGTCCCATGATCGCTGGCTTATTATAGACGATAGCCTCTATCATTGTGGTCATTCTTTAAATGCCAATGGCGGTCATAAGATTTCCGCCATAACCCTGATGGGCACCTCCCCAGAGGTAATCCTATCAAAAGTAGAATAAAAACAATATTCCTCATTCGTGCGACGACAAGTGCAGAGCGATACTGCAATGAGGAACAAAAATGTAAAATTATGGCTTCAGAAAAGATGAAATACATTCTTCGTAGAGTTGAGCAATCAGCTTTACGAACCGATATAGAGTTATCTCCTTTGAAAAGAGAGATAGAGTCAATCTTTAATCCTTGTAATATAGACATGGATTGTAATATGATATCCAATCTCCTCTTGCCATACGAGAAAAAGATCAAGGAGGATATGTCGAAAGGCAACCATCGTAAAGCCTTCGAGACATTCTTGGAAATCTTAGAATCCCTTTCTTATCACTTCGTGAAAGATGAGCACTTCTGTTATTTCGATGACATGTATTGTCCCGACTATACCTGCTCCGATATCTTGAAGTCCGTCATTTCAGAAATTAAGTCAGGCAAAGTCGCTATCGAAGATGTAGCATACCTCGATGCTGGCATGTCAAAGATAGCCCAGCTAGAGTCCTACGAAGATTACGGCAGTCCCTTCTGTGTGATGGATTGGGAAAGATATAAGGAATAAAATTGATAATATGATGTTACGACTAGTCTTTGTTTCATTATTCCTGCTCGGAGCTGTGATTGGATGGCTTGTGGTTTACTTTGTGCGCAAGTACAAAGATCATACCCCTAAAGGGTTAAGAGAGACCATAGTGTTATTCCTGGGTGGTGGATGTTTGGATTTGCTCTTGTCACTGATAGATAAGCAGGTTGCTATTAATGCTTTTACAGCATATATTATAGGTTTTGCCGCTGCCTTTTTCCTTCATTGGATTTATCAATTTATAGTTGCAAAGATAACGGCTCCCAAATTTATGGATCCTCGCAGTAAATATGAATTGTTCTCGGGTTGTAGCCTTTCTGACACAGAAAAGGAAGCAAGATCTCAGGTTTGTTATCAACTAGAAATAGTGAATCAAGGATTTCAGCAACTCTGTGAGAAGCTTATAACAGAGGATGAGTTCATAACTCTGGTGAAAAAATCAGGCTTAACACGTCAGGCCTTTGAAGATTTGACAAGTCATCCAATGGGAGATATGTTTTTGTCTCCAGCTCTTACAGCATATATGAGGGCAAAGAATGTATTTGATGTTATTGAGGGTGATGTGCTGACCGACAAATAACTGGCGATTAGGTGATAGGAAGTCATTCTATAGTCCGTCATCGGTACTTTTGGGGTATAAGCTATGTTGGCTATACCAAGATATAGGCAACTATATTAGTGATATACGATTTTTTTATTGATTTCTTGTGCTTTCAGCATATAGTTGTATAGCACATATGGTGAATTATTAACGAATAATTGTTGTTAAAACTTTTCTTTTATGGGAATTCTGGATAGTGATAATGCAAGACTCTCAAAGGCATATAAAGAACATATTTGTTTTAAGGAACTAGATGAGGCAAAGAAGTTTTATGAATGCGTGTCAGACCGTGCCTTTTGCTTCCTTCCATCAGGGACTAAAGGCTTTGCAAATTATGAAACTTATGTTTTTATGTCCATTTATGGTACCCTTGATTCTATTAAAGAATTGTTGTTAAAAGGAAGAATTAATGATGCCTATGTATTGGTACGAAAGTTTTATGACGATATTTTGGCAGAAATCTATCTGACAGTATTTTTAAAGGATAAATTTGATATTAAGAAAGGTTTATATGTTGATGAAGTGCAGCAATGGATAGAATCTTCTTATAGGATACCTTCTATAAAGATAATATTGCAGACTTTAAAAACATCAACCTACACCAAGGATTTGTATCCGTTTTTTGGATGGAAGACGTATCTTGAGCACAATAGGCATGTTCTTGATGATTGTGTTCATGCCAATCGGTATAGTAGTATGCTATTTAATTGCAATACTATTTATTTGAATGATAATAGAGAGAAAAAATTAGATGGAATTGTGATAATTTTAAAACAATTGATGAGAATTCAAGTAGCCTTTATTTTCCATTTAAATCCTCTTTATTTTATGGCCTCTGACTATATGGATTATATTGAATTTGATGAGCAGCCTCCTCAGGGGGCTGATTCCTGGATTGCAACTTATGCCCAAGAGGCTTTTGACAAATACATCAAGCCAGATGCTAAACTTGCTGCCTTTATTAAGGAAAACTGTTGCTTGGAAATAGAATGATGGCGGCCTTGTGATGGATGAACAAAAACTCGTTTTAATGGTAGTCAAACTGTTTAACGATGTAGGTTCGGAGGTTACAGCTTTATAATAAATTCAAAGCATATTAGTTTATATTTAAAAAATAATAATATGAAGTTAGAAAAGCTATATATCAAAGGTTTCCGAAATTTTAAGGAGACTACAGTAAAATTTAATAATCAAAGTTTGATTATTGGAGCCAATGACGTAGGAAAGACGAACTTGCTATATGCACTTCGTATTTTGTTGGATAGAGGTTTCTCTGATTATGATTTGGATTTGAAGGATTCCGATTACTATGCTTATGATGAAACCGATGAGGTTGTTATAATAGCTTATTTTTCGGATGTAACAGAAGAGTGTATCGTTTCCAGAATGAAAGGTGATATTGGTGAAGATTCAAAACTTGTCATAAAATATGTTTCCCAAAAAGGTAAATCTTATAAATTCTTCTGTGGCAAGAGTGTTAACGATTTACGAGAGTATTCTTCTCCATATTATCGCAAATGTTTGAATATTAAGTATATTAATAGTAAACGAGATTTTTGGGGATATATCAATAAAACCAAGACCCTCCTTCTTCAACAAGCAAAGGAAGAACGTAGTCCAGAGATAACAGATAAGGATAATTTGCTATATAAAGAGATTTCTGAAAAACTTCAAGAAGTTGATTCTCAAATCCCTAATCTCTCATATGTCAAGAATGCAACTTCTCGTATTAATGAGGAATTGAATAAGTTGGCAATCCATAATAAAGAGCAAGAGATAGTGTTTGATACCGCTTCTACTGAGACAGATGCGATTATTAATAAAATATCTATTACATCTAAGTTTGGAGATAAGAAATTATTGATTGGAGGAGAGGGACGAATCAATCAAATTTATCTCTCTCTATGGGCATCCCAAAACAGGATGAGTGAAATTTCAAACGAAGTGTCTATTTTGTGTGTGGAGGAACCTGAAGCCTATCTTCATCCTCACCAGCAAAGAGAATTGGCTAAATATCTAAGTACTGTTCTGAATGGACAGGTTATTTTGACAAGCCATTCTCCGTATATAGTTTGTGAGTTCTCACCAAATTCTATCATTCGTCTTTATAAGGAGGATAAGAAAACGTGTGTTGCTTCTGAAGGATGTTCTGAGATTATTGAAGATGGATTTAATGATTTTGGTTATCGAATGAGTGTGATACCTGCAGAAGCTTTTTTTGCAGACTATGCTATTTTAGTGGAAGGGCAATCGGAACTCATTTTTTACAAGACTTTAGCAAAACAAATAGACATAGATCTTGACCGTTTGAACATATCAATATTGAGTGTTGAAGGAGTTGGATTTAAAGTTTATGCGAAGATTCTTGATGCTTTAAAAATAGAGTGGGTAGCAAGAACTGACAACGACATTATCCAAATACCCAAAAAGGATGTATATCGTTTTGCAGGTGTAGAACGAGGGCTTGAGTTGGTAAAGCAAAGTTTTACAATTGAAAAAGAAGATGCAAAAATCATATCAGATCATGCACCTAATCTTCGCGGCTTTTCATCGAAAGAACATATTCCTGAACAATCCTTGAACTCAGCAATGAAACTTCGTGAAATACTGGAAAAGTATAACGTATTTATAGCTGATGTTGATCTTGAAACTGATTTGTGTAATAGTAGTCTTAAGGGAGATCTGAAGAATGCTTATGGTGAAACATTAACTGATGACAGTTTGATTAAAAAAATGAAAGGGCATAAGGCCACCAACATGTTTGATTTCCTGCGAAAGCATAAAGAAAATTTAAAGATGTTGGAGGGTGATAATTTGGCAATGCCTTTGTTGGTAGCTAAAGAATACATAGAAGAGCAATATGGAACTTACTGATTCTCAAAGGTCGATAGTTGACCAAATAGGTAATTGTGTTGTTCTTGCTGCGCCAGGTAGTGGAAAGACTTTTGTAATATCCGAAAAGATTCGTCTCATTCTTCAAGGAGATTTCTTGCGGGATTATCAGGGTATTATAGCAATTTCTTATACAAGAAAAGCAGCCAAAAATCTTAAAGATAGAGTGTTTTCTTCTATTCCGTTTAATAGGAGCTCTTACTTTGGTACTATTGATGGATTCTGTTTCTCCGAAATAGTTAGTCCTTTTTTACCCCATATATGGGGAAATATACAATCTGATATTCAGGTTAAAGCTTTAGTGGATATAGATGCAGACAGTCAGGGAATATACGAATGGATTAAGGCAAAGAAATATCTGGATTATATTTCTGGAGAACAATGGGGGCATTGCAGAAACTTTATACAGAAAAGGGCTATGTTTTAGTTGAATCCTTAGAGCTTTTAGCCTGTTTGGTAATTAATAAGTGCAATGCTTGTTGTCGTTATCTAAAAGCAAGGTATCGTTATGTTTTCATAGATGAATATCAGGATGCAGATATCTATACCAGTATGTTGTTTAATAAAATGGTTAGTTTGGGTCTTGTAGGCATAGCCGTGGGAGATGTTAATCAATCAATATTCGGCTTTGACAAGAAAGATTGTAAGTATTTGAAGGCATTGGTTGAACGTGATGATTTTCATTCCTTCATTCTAGATAAAAATTTCCGATGCTCACCTTCTATCATTAATTATTCCAATAAGTTGATGGGTAAAGATGTTGCAATGTTACCTTCTGTACAGTCAGATGTACATTTAGTTAGGGTAAATGGGGAAGAAAAAGCAACAGGAAAATTCCTTTCTAATTATATTATTGAATGTTGTGAAAGATATAAGGTTTCCAGTTTGTCTAGTGTTGTGGTTTTGGCAAGGACAAATCAGATTCTTGATTTGATAGCGATGGGGTTGTCTTTACCATATAGAAAATATACAACCACAGGATTGGATAGTGAGTCTAATCTTAGATGTACATTTTATGGAAATTTGTTGAGATATTTCTTTGATAGTAATCTCACTTTTAGGGAAGTTATAGATGAATTTGCTGACTTTGAAATGTTCACTCGTTATGAGCAAAGGAGGTTAATGCAGTTAAAGAAGCAATTGAATTCGCTCCAACTTCCTAAAGATGGAGAAGCCTTTGTTGCTTATTCCATTCAGTTGGCAAATATCATTTTACCGAATGTTTCAGAAGGATTAGCGGCTGAAATATTGAAAAAAGTTATAGAGAATACAGAATCCTTGGAGTCTTATAAACCTATTCTTGATAATCAAGTGAATTTGATGACTCTCCACAAGTCTAAAGGGCTTGAATTTGATATAGTTTTTCATTTGAATCTCCATGAATGGATTCTTCCAAAGAAATATCCAATAAATAATGATTTTAATCATTGTCAATACAGTTCTTGGATACAGGATCTTGATTTGCATTATGTGGGGATAACTAGAGCAAAGAAAGCATGCTTTCTTGTAGTAAGCAATAAGCGAATTGGATCACAAGGTAGAATCGTCTCGGGAAAGGATTCTGAGTTTCTTACGTTGAATGGAGTAGACAAACTTAGAGATTAGAATGAATAATCTCTCAGCCCCAGGCGGTCCCATCCCGCACAATTTGGCGAGACCTTTGATGGTCCGCCAACCTTATAGCGTAACGGTTCTGAGCACCGGAGGGCGGTTACATCCTCTCGTTCCAGAGGAAAGAGAGGCTTGGTGAGAAAGGTGGAGCCTTCCTTAACGGTAAGGAAGGACGGGTAGGTTTTCGAAAATCTTATTATAAGAACAAAAGTTAAATCAATGAATATAATCAAAACCAATATAGAAGGCGTTCTCATTATAGAGCCTCGCCTCTTCCGTGACTCTCGTGGCTACTTCTTCGAGAGCTTCAGCGAGTGAGAGTTTGAAGAGAAGGTAACTCCTATTCTGGGACATAGTGTTCACTTCTGCCAAGATAATGAGAGTATGAACAGTATAGCCTAATCATATAGGCTCGATGGTTGCTCTCTTACCTCATAAATGGAAGCTTGTTAGCCTGGCTTTATCTTATTTTTAATAGCAAAAACAAGTTTCCCATTTAACCAAACGGTTTACGCTGCTTGGATAAACGCTTACTTACAAAATATTCTTCTCAAAAGAAAAATAAATAAAATGTATAACATAAAACTATAAAATAGCGATGGATATAATTTCAATAATAAACTATAAGGGAGGTGTTGGTAAAACAACCCTTACCACCAACATTGCAGGTGATTTAGCACTACTTGGGTACAAAGTATTGATGATAGACCTTGACCCTCAGGCTAGTCTGACATTCTCATTCTTGAAACCTGATGAATGGAAGGAAAAGGTGGCAGATAAGCACACTATCAAGAATTGGTTTTCCGATTCGAAAAAAATAAGAACTGAAAGGTTTGAGGATTTGATCATAACACCTCATACGGTTAAGGATTCTCTGGAAAATAAAGGGAAACTTGATTTGGTCTCTTCACACTTGGAACTGATAAACGTTGACTTGGAACTTGCAACCAAGTTGGGCGGTGCCAATATGACCCAAGCTAAGGAACAATTTATTAAAGTACATCATCGACTTTTGGATGGCATAAACCAGCTACCAGATGATGCTTATGATATAATTTTGATAGATTGTCCACCAAACTTCAATATCGTTACCAAGAATGCTATTGTCGCAAGCGACTATATTCTGATTCCTGCCAAGCCTGACTATCTGTCTACAATGGGTATCGACTATCTGAAGAATAGTTTGGATAAGTTAGTCAAGGAATATAATGAATACGTTTCTATTGAAGACTCGGATTTGGATGATTACGAGCTAATAAATCCTCAAATACTAGGTGTTGTATTTACGATGGTTCAGTATTACGGAGATAAGCCAATCAGTGCCCTTCGCCCTTTCATCGCCCAAACAAAGCAATTGGGATTTGATGTGCTTGAGGATACCTTGCGTGAGAATAAAACACTTTTTGCAGATGCTGCTCAATATGGAGTACCAGTTGTTATCAGCAAAAGAAACTCAGGCATCAACGTAATAGATGGCATCAATGGAATAGTAGATGAATTGTTAGATAAGTTGGGATATGAGTAGAACGAATTTTTATATCTCTGAAATGGAGCACTTTCTTGCTTTCTTAAACAAATTGCCACAAGCTATGGTTAAAGAAATTGAGAATGGTGAGAAACAGATAGAAATAAATATAATTTCTTCTTCCAAAAAACCAAATGAGCCAATGTCTGAAAACTCCATTATTGTTTCAGAAGCCATCACTTTTCTTAACTCCATGCAATCACGTGAGGAAGCCTCTTCTTATTTTTCTACCAATGACTTGAAAAGGGCAGATTTAGAAGCTATTTGCAAACAATTAGATCTTCCTTTTACCAAGAAGGAGAACATGAAGACTCTACAGGAAAAAATTATAGAGGGAACTGTAGGGTATAAGTTGAGGTCACAGGCAATACAAAAATAGAAATGAAAGATACTCATAGATATGTGTAAGCAGTCACTTAGGGCCGTCTTGCGTACGTTAATAAAAATGTATACCTTTGCCCCGAATTTTAAATTTGGGACAAAATGAATATAAACGAAGAAGGCAAGTACTATGCCTCAATGGTTCGTAAGTCTCGAACCGAGTACAAGAGCAAGAACTTTCAAGGATTCTGTAAAGAACAAAAAGTAAGCTATACCAAGATGCTTCATTGTTTGCGTAACGATTCTTATCGTAAGATAAAAAAGCATTCATTTTAGGGCATAATGTACCTAAAGTAACTACTTACGCTGAGTAGCCTTTTTATATAAGTGATGTATAATTTTTAACATTCATATTTCTATTATCAATATTATGGCAGATAATAAGACAATTATCATAGACTTGGACAATAGCCTGTATGCTCATGCTTTTACAGATGACCAGCAGATACATCAGGAAGATTTGGTTAAGGCTATGGAAATTATTCGTCGTCAGTTGCAGAATACTGGCGTGAAGGAGAACTCTGGTGTGTTCTTGAGCCATCTCTACCGTACTATCGGCGTTTTTGGTGACAGAGGTTCTGGTAAGACTTCGTTTATGGTAAGTCTGTTAACTAAATGCCAGAAAGAACTGAAAAACGCAGAAGTGCTGAGGATGATTGATCCAACGTTGGTGGAACATAAGAAACCCATCATACTCAGTGTGATTTCGATGATTCAGCAGAATGTTGAGTCGGTGTTGAAAAAGCGTGAATGTCAGAACTTAGGGGAATCCTATGCACAGAAAAGAACATGGGACAAACTGATGGAAAAAATATCCAGAGGTCTTGTTGCCATTGATAATGTTGGTAAAGACTTTGACAATGCGATGTGGCAGGACGAGGAGTACGTGATGCACACAGGATTGGCAAAAGTGATGGACTCCAACAATTTTGAGGAGAATCTGAGAAAGATGATCAGCGAGGCATTGAGAATATTGGACAAGGATGCTTTTATCTTGGCGTTTGATGACATTGATGTGGATGTGGAACAGGGATGGCAAGTTTTGGAATCTCTGCGTAGGTATCTGTCTGATGTGCAAGTGATATCCATTGTCAGTGGCAACATTAAGTTGTATGGTACTTTGGTACGAAACCATTTGGCTTGTAACCTGAATATGGCTGAGGGAAATCCCCGAGAGATGATGGCCAATGAGTTGGAAAGCCAATATATGCTTAAACTGCTCAATCCTTCTAACCGAATCAACCTGCTGTCGCTGGGACATCTGTTACAGAATTACAAGGACTGTGTGAAGGTGAAGAACAGGAATGTTGAGACGGAATTAGTGGAATTCTACTATAAAATATTGAATGGTTTTGGAATACAGGATAAGCCGTCGTTGAATACCTTCGTCGGTTTTCTGTTGTCGATGTCCTTGCGTTCACAGATTCATTTCATGAAGGATGCAAGTGAAGAGAAATCCACTCTGCCTATGGATGTGTTTTCATCTAGGTTGTATGCTTCGGGAATAGATGTGGAGGTTTTGGTGACAAATGCACAATTACTCAATATTGTTTTGCTGGGTTATCTGAATGCCAAAAAGAATCTGCCTGATTGTTACTTGTTGATGCCTACGCTGCAAGACAAGGATGTGAACAGTAACTTTATCGCTCTTACATTAGTAGAGTGCTGGCATCTGAAAAACAATCCATTTCTGGTCTTCGACTATATGCTGAGAATTGGATATGTTAGAAATGTAGTGCTGCCGTTGGGACATGCCGATAGAATAACTGCTCTTTGCAAATATGCCGGATGGTATCAATTTATGTCGCTAAAGAATAACGTAGGTTTGACCATGGCATACATGGCAGGAAAAGAGAATAGTGACATGAATGAGAACATACGCTTGTTTGCCATGGAAGAAAAGGCGAAGAAGGGAAAAGGCATACAGATAAATGCACTTGACAAGATTCTGAAGGATGAACCAAATTATTTGTGCCGTTTGATGGCTATGTTTCCATTCATACGCATCAACAGCAACAAGAACAACGAGAGCAGAAGTTATTACTCGTTTATAGCCCTGCTGGCTGTTGTCGGGGATATTCTGAAATGTGCAGACGAGGAGGAAATAACTGGGAAAATCAACGATTTGAAACTCTTCCGCAGTTACCAGATGCCACAGGATGGAGATTTTAGGGGTGAAGAAGTGAACATTGACGGAGATGATTATGGAGTAGAGACAAGATCAGAAGACATTAAGAATTTAGCAAACAAGATGTGGCATTGGAAGGAGGCTTACAAGAAGTGCTTTCTTCCTCCTTACGCATTGGGAAGGATGATGACAAGACTGTACAGTTCTTTATCGAATGTGGCGGTGAAGTCGGTTGGTGATATGATGAATATCATGGTGGCCAACTTCTTCAATGCTTGTTTGATAGAGGAAACTAGGATACGAAGACCAGCAACAGAACAAAGCGGTATCAACAACAGCAACTTGAGATCGGATACCAGATATTTCAAGGATAATTTGGGAAAGGTGGATATAGTCAACCGACTGCCTTTCACCAAGTGGATGATGGCTTGCCCTATGTTGTACTGCTTCCTTGATGAAGAAACATATAGTAAGGTACAGGAATTTGTGAATGAGGACGACAGAATAGCCAGAGATACATTCCCAGTCTATGACTTGCTGTGCAAAATGAGCAGTAAGGATGGAGTAGCCGCAGAAGACAGACCTTCATTCTCTGGAGAGAAGGTTAACGGATGGAAGAAAACTGCTGAAGTGTTACGTGTCAATGGAATAACAGATGACGAGATTCAAGAAAAAATCATAAATGAAGCGGATAACAAAAATGCCGTAAATTTCATTAAAGAGAAAAGATTATTTAAAAGTGTATTTGAGAATTCTGTCAAGGCATTCAAGGAAAATTACCAAAACGAGGAGCTGGCAGAAGAGGTAGATGCTGCACAGGTCAATGAGGAGAATCCAGCCAACGGTAACGAATAATATACATCATGAGAAGTGAATCTTATCTTAGATACTTGCTGTCGGACAATGTTTCTCTTCGTAAATACTTCCGTGAGAGGAAAAGTGTAAGTCTGAAGGAAGTGAGCCGTTCCTCACTCGTTAAGGTGAGGTCATTGGGGTATGCCGTTCCCGACCACTACTACCGATTAGGTGTAGAGGCATCCTTCCTGAACGTCAACGAACTGAGCGAATTGTTTACTGTCGGTCTTCCGAGAATGGCTGACGAGTATCTGGAAATGCATGATGGCAGAGTGTATGTCAAAGGAGAAAGGATGAATGACTGGCAGCTGTTGTTGCCTCTGATTCCTCCGCTGCTTCTGACGACTATCAAGATATGGAAAAAACATGGTCCTATCGTGGATTCGTATGTGGATTTTGCCCATGATAGCCTATTGCCATCTGTCAGATATACAGCATTGCCTTCTGCCTATCTTCCCGAGATGGCGATGTTGAGGGAAGAAAACCATGGCTTTGATGACCTTCACATCCATCTGAATGGTGCTGTGGAAACGGACCTGGCGTGGCATGACTTCTTGCGATACCCAGAGCTCGTATATCAAGAGATATTAAAAGCTTATGGGAATGACAAGGTGAAGGAACAGATAGAACAGTTGACGGAGATTCCTGACCCGATAGATTTTTTACACCTGTTTTGCATTGCCGGAAGACTGAGAGAATGGATTTTCGGCAAGGTGGTGTATGGTACGAATATCTACAGTGCATCTTCTTTTGAGGATCTTTTGACAAAGCTCACCGATATGTCTGAGTGCTATAAGGAGCATCCCTTCAAACAGGTGATGGGGGACGATACCTCTCCGTTGATACTTGAAGGACTGCTCTACATGAAGGCTTTGGACTATATGTCGGCTCATCCGCTTGATACGGCAGTTGCAGGTGCATTCCATTATTATCTGCTGATATTGGGGCTTTGCAACAAGTTGCTGGTGCAACAGATGGATACTTTTGGCTTTGAACAGTTTCAGAAATATACGTCAAACAATTTCCGTGAGCTCAGCGAAAAGACATATTGCCAGCGATTCCTGCAACTTTCGGGTAATGATATGAAAAATGTCAAGCATATCGAAGGGCGATTTTCACCCAAAGGCACGTTGGATGATAACGTGGCCATCATCACTAAGATTATGGATGGATTCGAGGGCTTGAAACAATGCCGGGAGCAAGCCGGATTGATGTTGCCAACGATGACATTGTTGGCTCATTTCATCAAGAAGGGTGACAATGGCAAGGGAAATGTTCGATTCACAAAGCTGCGAAAGGAACTTGTAAAGCGAACAGATGCATTGATTGCACTGATGAATACAAACGGTACGTATGCCGAAAAAGTGACAGGTGCTGATGCTGCTGCCAGTGAATTTGATACACCTCCAGAGGTCTTTGCACCATCATTCCTCAGGTTGAGGGAGCATGGCATGCGTCATTTCACGTTTCATGCTGGTGAAGATTTCTTCCATATACTCAGTGGCTTGCGAGCTATATATGAATCTATGGAGTTTCTGGATTTGCAGGCTGGAGACAGAATAGGCCACGCTACAGCTACGGGAGTGGACGTAAGGGTTTGGAGAGAGAATATAGGAGAGCGGATATGGATGCGGCTGGAGGATTGCTTAGACGACATGGTATTTGCATATCATCTTATAGCCATAGAGAAGGAACGAAGCCTTGAGCATCTTCTGCCTAAGATTGCCTTGCGCATTGAAGAATATGCCGCCCAGATATATCCTTCTGCCTACAATGTCAGTGAAATGATAGAAGCATGGCTGAAAAGGAAGGAAGACCCTCTATCTTTCGCCAATGACCAGCCGAGTCGTGTAGAACAGATTTGGCAGTTCTACCATTCAAAGGAAGGACGTGAGAAAGGAAAACGTATCATATTGGTGGATGCATATGATATATTCGGAGAGCAAGAACTCATTTACCTTCAGAAGCTCCTGTTGAAAGTGATGCACCACAGGCAGATTGTCATAGAGACATTGCCTACAAGCAATGTCGTCATCGGGCATCACCATAGTTTTTCCACTTACCATCTCTACAATTGGTACAAGTGGAGCAAGGAAGGTGAAAAGATTCCTGCTATTGTGGTAGGGACGGACGATGCTGGCATCTTTGCCACCAATATCTACAACGAGTATTGTCACATCTACTGTATGCTGGTCTTCGATAAAGGACTGAGTCCTTTCGAAGCCATGGACTATATAGAACGGTTGGTTCATAATGCCAAAGTTTATGTGTTTAAATGATATGCATGCAAAGCCATTTTGACAATCATGTGATGTAATCAGAATGAATACAACGAACAAAGGGGAACGATCAAAGACTGGTTGTTTCCCTTTGTTCGTTTAGAGGCAATTGTATCAGGTGTATCTGTCATCTCTGATTTTCCCATCAATTATCGGCTTGCGGTAATTGGTGGTGAGGAGGGACTGGATCTCGGATTCGGGATAGAGGGTCTTGCCACATAATATAATGTATGGCAAGATGTGCTGCTTGCGGTATTCTTGCATGGCGGTGGCTATGGACTCGCTGTCATGCGATAAAATCTGATGGACAGACAAAGCCACCGCAAATGACATATATAATAAAGTAGATGATGCCAACGCCAAAATACTGGCAGCCCTATAAGCCACAAAAGTGAATAAAAAAAGGGGATTTTGTAAAATGAACCAAAATGAACCAAAATGAACCAATTTTCCTGAATCTTTACATAAGAGACACAAAAATGCCGAAAACATTCGTTCAATCAACGACTTAGAAAATTGTGTATGAAAAGAATGCTAAAAAAATGTTGAATTTCGTAGAATGATATTATTTTTTTAACACGCATAATTTGCTAGTTTCCAACAATTTTCGTATTTTTGCAAGGAGATTCTGTGTCTCTTATATCGAGATTCAGATGAACGACATCAAAAAACGAACTTGATTCGCATGATGAAAGAGACAAATATACAATCACAGGTTACGTCCACTATTGCAGGGGACGACGGCGAAGCCATGGCAAAAAGTGAAGGATATGTAGCTGAAAATGGTTTTGTAGCAACAGATCCGACGCACTTTGGAAAGACGTATCATGATAAACAGTCGAGGTAAACGTGTTGTCCGTGAGGCTGTTTTCTTACCACCTTTGTCTTTGTGAGAGTTGAGGACAAAAATCTTAATGAAATCCGCTTCCGCTCCGATGTTTATAGTTAGCCCGTATGGCGGTATCTGTATAATATATTATCTTTCATATTATGAATACTGATATTAAGAGTTTGATACCATCCATGCATGCAGAACTGAAGCGTATGCAATCTCGTGTTGCAGAGCTTCAAGTCTCATTACAGCAAGGTTCATCTGATGAAAAGGCGATTCGAGAGGAAATTTCTCGAATGAATCTGCGTCAGGTTGAAATCATGGATGCGATGGTAGAGATACAAGAGTATATTTTGGGCAAGCAGGAAGCACTGCTTGCTCTATTGAGAGAGCGCAAATCTCTTCTGACAGCAAAAGAAGCTTTGGAAAAGAAAAACAAGGAATACGAGGAAAAGTTGTTCTTGAAATCTTGTAAGCTTCTGAGAAACAAGCAGTTATATAACTTTTCTTAACAAGAAACAGTTGTATATGTCGCAGAAATTTAGTACCTTTGTACACATGATAAATAACAAGAGTAACATAGAAATGCAGCTTGCTACGTATAAGTCAATGTTGACTAAAGCTAGCAATGACCTTGCCAAGTCCAAACAGCTTGTTGGCTTGCTCAAACAGCAGATTGAGCAAGGTAATACAGAGTTGTCGGAGGAACTTGACAAGGCAAACGAGCGTATCTCTATGTTAAGCGAAGATTTATCAGATGCAAATGCTCGTATCTATGTGTTGGAGGTGGCTTTGACCCAAGCGGAATCTGATAACTCGGAATTACGAGCAGAGGTATCTCGACTTCATTCCAAGGCAGATGATTATGAAAAGGCAAATGCCTTGTTGGATATAGCAGACAAGGCTCAGGTTGATTATAAAACTATCATCGAGGTTCTCCTTCATAGGAAGTTTGCTCATAACTCAGATATGACCAAGCTCTTGAATGGTGTGTTGGATACATCCGACGCAGAGGTCAATGAGTTGGGACTTGATGGTTTGAAAAAGAAAATCAGTGATGCTGCAGACGAGGCGCTGGATGAAAAGCATAAGGAGGAAGAGTCTAAGGCATCTTCAGCTCCAGAGCAACCATCTGTAAAACTGCCTAAGAAAACAGAAAAAGAAAAGCAGGAATCAGATAGTCAACTCCCTCGCAAGCGTTATACAACAACAGCTAGAGTCTTGAAGTCCTTCGGCATAGATAAATCTGATCTTCCTGAGAATGCAAAGGTTATCATACGTAAGGGTAAGAAGGACATGTGGGTAGTCCGTCTGTTCTTCTATCAGAAACAAGAGGTTTATTGTAAGGAATACAAGATAGCACGATTTAATGTACCAGGCTCTGATCCTCAGAGCAGCAAGTATCCTCAGAGTATCATCAAGGGTAATCCTTTGATGCCATCCTTCTGTAGGTTCTATCTGGAGTCGAAGTTTGCCTATCATCTCTCCGAAAACCGCTTGTTGGATATGTTGTCACAGATGGGTATGAAGGTAGCTCAGTCAACCTTGAACGGTTGGATGCAGCAAATCATGACTTATCTTCGTGAACGCTTGGGACCTGTGATGCTTGAGCGTATCCGTCAGTGTGTCTATACCCAGAATGACGAGTCAAGAATCGTGGTTCGCAGTCGTGAGAGTAAGGAAGATAAGTTTAAGTACAATGTGGAGTACATCCATGCTGCCCTCTCCATGGAAGCCAAGCTTTGTGTGATGGAATATAAGGAGGGTAGCCGTAGTCACAGTGTGCAGGAAGATGCCATCTTCAAGGACTCTTGTATAAGGGTGTTTACTGCAGACAGAGCAGTCTTGTATGAGACTATTGAGAAGGATTTGGAGGAAATGGGACTGGTGCGTACAGCTTGCTGGTTCCATGCCCGCCATCGCTTCGTGGATGCTTATATCTCTGACCATCGTGTGCGTGTAATCATCTTGATGATGAACTACCTCTTCCAGATAGAGCGAGAGTCGAAGATACGCAAGCATACTGCAAAGCAGCGACGCCGATTTAGACTTAAGTACAGTGCATCGATCGTTGGCAAGTTGATGAAGTTGTTGAAGAAGATCAAGCTTGATTCTTCTTATGGTGCAATGGTTCAGCGAGCAGTCAACTATGTACTTGATGACGAGAAGGCCTTCAAGGTGTTCTTGCAGGATGGTCGTGTCGAGATGCATAACAATGCGGTCGAACGAATGTTCCGCCACTTGGCTATGGGTAGGCGAAACTGGATGCATACCGGTAGCCATTTAGGTGCGGAAAACATAGCTTTTATGTTCTCACTTTTTGAGAGCTGCAAGTTGAA
>ERZ1026894.611-NODE-611-length-25237-cov-12.503058_pt1 | contig 25237 bp, 35 predicted proteins | sample MGYA00380177_ERZ1026894 | MGnify/ENA primary metagenome ERZ1026894 (study PRJEB33269, sample SAMEA4719813) | human gut metagenome | biome: human-associated habitat; feature: organic feature; material: feces | place: Cameroon | collected 2013-10 ... | reverse complement strand
CCTCAAAAAATAAGCCAGTGTCTTACAGGAAAACTGTCTTTAAATTTTTAAGTCTGTCAACCCCTATTTTTTAAAATTGACAAAATTCACTAAAGTTTTTTCTATATCCGTTCGAAAAAAGAACTGGGTGGGTCTTTTTTGGAGGAAATATGAAAAGACCGAATCTTCTCGAATTAAAAAAGAAATACATTCCGCTTCGTGCAGCCGGGAAAATCACAAACAAGGAACTTGCCTATTACCTTCATATGACAGTACAGCACAGTTCTGTTTTGGTTTCCAGATACAAGAAAGAAGGAGACGCATTCTTTGTAAACGGGCATAAGGGCCTTCATTACAACAAAAACCGCGTAAAGCAGAACCTTCGCGATAAAATTGTTCAGCTGTATAAAGATGAAGGTTGTATCGCAACTTTTGCAAACTTTGCACGCGACATAAAAGACTTCTACCATATCAATTGTTCTGAACGTGTTGTAGTATCAGCACTGAAAGAAGCCGGAATAAAATCACCTAAAGCAAGAAAAACACAGCCAACAAAAGCAAGCCACCGCCCGCGTCTGGAAAGAAAACACAAAGGAAGCCTTGTTCAGATAGACGGAACCCCCTATGATTTCTTTATGGACGGGACAAAAGTTACTGCAGTGGGCGCAATAGATGACGCATCCCACTCTCTTTTGGGAATCCATTTCAGTATTGCCGAATCCCGGATGTCTTATTTTGAACTTTTCCATCAAATGGCAGAAAAGCATGTGCTTCCGGAATCCTTCTATACCGACTGGTCCAGAAACTTCATTTCTGTTGCAAGAAACAATGCAAAAATGTCGGTTGAAGAAAGGATTGAATATGCCAAAGAACACAAAACCGAATACATGAAAATCTGCGAAAAACTCGGTATAAAAACAATCTTTGCACTTTCTCCCGAGGCAAAAGGAAGAGTGGAGCGTATGTGGCAAACTCTGCAGCTTAATCTTCCCATGATGTTCAAAAGACGCGGAATAAGTACAATCGAGAAGGCAAATGGCTTTTCCCAGGATATATGCGAATGGTGGAACAAATACTTTTCAATAGAACCGCTTGAAGAAGAGGAACGGTACATAACTCCACCGTCAGACATTGACCTTGAAGACCTCTTTTCAGTCCACAAAGAAGTAACAACAAAGCGTGACGGGATATTCTCTTACTGTGAGCACGATTTCAAGATAGACGGCATTTCTTGGGGCGGAGAGAAAATCAATCTTTCAATCAGTTACAGAAACGGCTTCCGTGTCTTCTGGCACAATTCCTGGCGCCGTGCAAGACTTCAGGACGGACTCCAGCGTACATACGGAGACACAATGAGCAATACAGAATACGAACTTCTTGCAAAGACACTGGAAGCAGACATGCATACAAACTGCGTGTGCGTGTAAAAAAGCCCCGGGCAATTCCGGAGCAATTGATTAGTTTAATATTGAATCAATAATAAATCTACTTACTGACTTGCCAGAAGCCGCCGCGAGTTTTTTTAATTCTGCAATTTCTTCAGGACTGGCAGAAATTGTTGTACTGGCAAAAATTGTTTTTCTGCCAGTATTTTCTGTTTTTCTCCAACCTGTAGGTCTTCCGCGCTTTTTTAATTCTTCCATTAGGCACTCCTTATTTTAAGAACGATGAGAACAACTATTCCGATAATTATTCCTCTTAAAATACTTTCTAATGTTATGCGCAGGAAGTATTTTATTTTGCTTGACATATCCGCCCCCTCGGAGGTAAACTCTGAATAAAGGTAAGGCAGTGTGTCAGACCGCCTTACCTCGCACCTGTTAGATGTGCTTACCGATTATTATCAGAAGTACACCTATTAGGATTTCTAAGACAGCCCTGTAAAGTTCTTCAGCAACTTTTAACAGGGCTTTTTTTGTCTTAGGATTCATCATTTACCTCCTTTTATAAGATTTCTATTCAGGAGTAACACCCCCTGTTATTTATAATATATCAACTATCTTTTATTTTGTCAACTACAAAATAAATAAACATTTTCTTTTTTATGTAAAAAAAACGGTTGCAAAAAAATGCAACCGCAAAGATGAGCTAAATTGACTTTTCAATACAATCAACAATAAAGGCAGAAAAATTCATACCTATTTTTTCAGCTTCATTGCAATCTTCATTCAGACGCTTGATTTTCCTGTTTTGCCGTCGCCTGCTGTTTCTGAATTTCTGCTAGTTTATTCTGAACTTTGCTACTCTTGAAAATAAAATGCTTGTAAAAGAATTTGAATCTTCTTGAAATCTTTTTTATCCTTTTTGTTCCGGAATAAATCTCAACGGAGCAAATCATAGGGTGAAAATCTTTCAAGTTTGAAATTTTATAATTGTCTGTCTCAAAAATATCAGTTGTTCCGTCCGCAAGTTCTACTTTTACTATCATATAATTAACCTCTGTGATTATAGTCGTTTGCACACCTAGTGGAACAGTAAAGAGTACCTTCACTGGTGCAAGCCATAGTCATACCTTCACACCTAGCGGAAGTATAAGTGGTGGTGCTTACAAGTTTACTGGAAGTGAAGGAACTACAAGTTTAGACGGTGAGCACAGTCATACTTTTACTGCACCAGAAACTCCCGAAAATAAACTTAAACCAGATAGAGGTTCATATGCAGTGCGAGGCACAACAACTTTATCCACCTCTTATGGGGGAAAACATGCTCACTCATTTACACCGTCAGGCACAATTTCAGTTACTACCAATCCAACCTTTACTGGAGTACAACAAACAGTATCAGCAACTCAAAATGGAGCAGTATCAAGTTCTTTTACAGGAAATAACAGTAATACTGGATCCACCATAGCACTTGGAAACGTTTCAAGTACCTTCACAGGCTATGCAAGCAGTACTTCATCTGTCGGTACAGGCAAAAGTATAAACACCATGCCTCCTTACGTGGTTAAATACTGCTGGGAGCGTACCGCTTAATTTATGCCGTTCTTTCCCAACAGTATTTGACTGTATATGGCGGAAGTATATTTACTGCGGTTGCACTACCTACTGAACCAGTTGATGATGAAGTGCCTGTAAATGTAGAAGCAACTGCTCCAGCTTGAGTGGTGGAACCAGTAGTATCTGCTTGTCCTGTAAATGATGAGGCAACTGTTCCACCTTGAGTTGCAGTAGCAGTAGTACCTGCGCTTCCAGAGAAAGAGTGATTGTGTGCTATTCCGTTAAATGAGTGTTGGTGTGAACCACTATTGAGTATGGAAATTCCTGTTTCGACTTCATTAGTTGTTAAAGACCCAATACCACCTCGATGCAGGACATCGTAATCACCTCCTGCGAAGGAAGACCAAAATCCTGGAATATTATGTTTATGCCCAGGGTCAGATATTCCATGGGAGTGTATACCATTGGTAGAAATTACACCGCCAGCTTTTGTGTTTGAAATACTTCCGCTAGGTGTGAAGGTATGACTATGGCTTGCACCAGTGAAGGTACTCTTTACTGTTCCGCTCGGTGTGAAAGTATGGCTATGACTTGAACCTGTGAAGGTACTCTTTACTGTTCCGCTGGGTGTATAAGAGTGATTATGACTAGGAAGATTTGCAACTGTCAATATAACTGTTGGCGCACCGCCTGTTGATTCTGCCTTATATGTGCTTCCTGCTGCAAGAACAAATTTGTCTGTTATCTGCTTCCAGGTGCCGCCGCCGAATGTAACCGCCGGATTCTCGTTCTTGGACGTCCAGTAAAGAGAGCCGACCGGATGAGCGGCAAGAACCGCCTCCGCCTTAATCTTGTTCAGGACAGTAAGAAGCTGGCTGGTTGCGTTAATATCCGGCGTTACAGATCTTGATGTAAGAACAGCGTTGATTTCCTGCTCAATGCTCTTCACGCCTGTGTTCAGTGCGGTTACTCCCTTTGTCGCTCCGCTCAAAAACCAGTTCAGCCATTCCGCCGGCAGTACATCACTTGGAATGAACCCTGCTGCATATTTTACATCGTTCGGCTGCGATTTCTGCCCTGCGTTTGCAAATTCTGGATAATTATCAAATGTCTGTGTTGGTGTCATATATGCTCCTTTCTAATAGTCTTTCAGTTTGTCCCTGCGGTTATGATTACCTGCGGGCTTGTGGCGAGCCGGTAGAAAAGCTGCGTTAAAATCCACACGTTCTTGTATCCGATGTTCCGCTCAAAGTCCACGGTTATGTCGCGGTTGTTGTCCCAGCCGATTGTGTACCGGAAATCCATCAGCCGTGCTATCTGGTCGACAGCATACAGGGTTATTCCGTACCGCTTAATGTACGCCACCTTGTCAAGGAAGTTTCTGTACAGTCCCAGTTCCATATAGTCGCTTGCGGTCTTTTTGGTCGAACTGAACCGTCCGCCGACTTCCGATCCGACTGCAGCAAGACCGTTCTGGATGTTCTGGTACTGCGGAAGCCCTGAAAGAATCAGTACGTTTTCCTGACTGAATCCGACAGGCACAAGCGGACGCGGATAGCCTATTATGCACCCTATGCTCTCCAGTTCCGTTTCCTGTGCTGTGAGTATCGACATCTTGTATAGATAGTCCTCGATTATGTCCGCGTTTTTCAGACGTTCGTCCATTGCCGCAAGAACTGCGTTCACTACAGGACCGTTCATCTGCTTCGGAAGATATGGGCTTTGTTTTATCATGTCAGTGTCTCCACAATTATTGTGTCATCGCTCACCCGTGGAATAGCATTCACAGATGTTTCGATAAGGTTTACCCAAGTTTCACCGTTCCGGCTCACCTGTGTGTATGCCACCTCTGTGTATGTGCAGTCCGCGAACGGAGCGGATGTCAGAAGGCTTGTTATGTTCTGTCCTATAATCCATGACGCGCTGGCGGCGATAAGGTCGCGCTTTATCTGGTTCTCTATCTGGCTTCCGCTTTCGCCGGTCTTGGCGATGAACACCTTTACAAAAACAATTTCATTTTCCGCCTTGTCGTATTTAATCGGGATTGTCTGCCCGCTGCCGGATATGTAATTCTGAATAAACGCGGTCTTTGCGATTCCCGGAACACTCGCCTTGTTGGTTATGTTCACCACATTCGCTATGTTCGTGTCGAATGATGTTACCGCTCCGGATGGAATCGTTACAGGCCCTACATCAATCGCAGTGAATCCCACAGAGGCAGTGCTTCCTGCGCCCACGTTCTTCGCTGCATTCGACTTGAACGTCATTCCGTCATATACAAAAGATGTTCCCTTTGGAACGGTCGCATTTGCGCTTCCAGCTGTTACAAGAATTTCTACCGTTGTATAGCTTCCAGTGCTGCTTGCACCAGGCGCATTCTGTGTCGGGGCGTTCATATATTTTGCGTATGTCTCCGCTATGCTCTCGCTCTCGCCGTTTATAACCACGTATGCGGTTCTGGGCTGAAGCTCGATTCCGCCCGCAAGTGTCAGAGTTCCGCTGGTGTTGTAGTTGAAGAACACGCGCGCATGGTTCACGCCTGTAAGCTCTTCAAGCGCAATCTTCACACCGTCGAGCGAATAAGGAATTGTGTTTCCTTTAATAATGCGCTGGCGCAGGCTTGCCGTTGTCTCCGCGTTGTTTCCCGGAATGCTTGACACGTTATTAACTACGCTTGCAAGGTTCGGTATCTGCGTCTCAAATGCGGTAATCTCGCCCTTGAGCACGACTATTGCGCCGATAGTGTCGCATACGGTCGCTATGTTCTGCGTTGTTCCCGGCTGGAGCACTATCTGCGTCTGGACAACGAAATTCACATTTTTGAACGGTGCTTTTGTTCCTGCAGGAATGACGCAGACGTTCTCTGCAGCCGCCGTTACTGTAAGTGTCAGGGTAGAGTAACTTCCCGTATTTCGTGTTATGGCCGCAATAGGCAGAAGGTTTTCTATCTGCTGATCGTCGCACGCCTCCACATTAAGGCTGTTTATTCCTGCGTTCAGCTTCTCGTCGTTCTTTTCAAGCCGGCTTGCACCTGCCAGCACCTGCAGATAAAGCGCACTTGCGAAACTCTGCGACAGCTTTACAATGTTTCCGTTCTCATCTGTTACATTGTTCGCTTCAAGCAGTGCGTTTATTTCCTCCATCCAGGCTGTGGCATGTTCCTGCGTTGTCTGCGGCAGCCATTCCGTATCGTCTATCTTGAATCCCATTTTTAAATCTCCTTTGTAACCGTGAGCGTCAGCCTGTCATCTTCCAACTGGTATTCCGGTCTGAATTCGTCTTTTTCCGCGTTATCCAGCGATTGCCGTATCTGTGCATCAAGCTCTCCGAACGAGATTGTGCCTGTAAGGTATCCCGTCCACTCAACGCCCACGTCCGGCAGCTCCGGCACGGTGTTTTTTTCAATGAAGCATGCAAGAATTGCGCCCTGTATGTCCTCTTTGTCGTCTGTCAGAATCGGAACAATTCCGTTTTCCACCTTCAAGTCCCACACAGGAAAGGTCGCGGTTTTCTCCTGGATTTTCATCTCTATATCCATTGTCAGTTGCCTCCTTTCCCGTGTTTCACCTTGTCGCTCTCTATGTTGCTGAAATTCTCTTTATTGACGATTGTAGCAAGGATTGCCGCTATTCCAGCCTTGTATGCCGCGCCTCCGTCCTGTACCGCTGTAGGCGCGTTCTGGAGCGCGTTTATGATTGTGTCCACCCTCTGAGTTAAGAAGTTCAGCTGCTTTTTAAGTTCCGGGGCGATTACAACTCCGCCGTTGTCGTTTCCGTCAAGCTCAAGCGTGCCGTCTGTCTTTATAGTCATTTTGCCGTTTTCAACCAGAATCTTGACCTTCGCCTCGTCGCTGAACATGCAGAGCGGTATAGCCTTAAGTGTCGCCCTTGAGTAATGAACAAACGCCTTCGGAATTTCTGCCTGCTTCACATCTCCGACTTCCGGCACATAGTCTTTCAGCCCAAGAAGGAGCACCTTGTCGCCTGCCTTGTAGTCCCACTGAACACAAAATCCTGCGCCGCATAAAGTCAGGACCTCCACATTGCTTGTTACGGTTTCCGGCAGCACCGTTCCGTCTGTAAGTACAGGCTTTGCGGCGTGCGTTACATTGACGGTCTTGTCGCCATTTACCTTGTTGATGTATCCGTAGTCAACGATATAGAAGCTGTTCAGTATCGATGTTATCAAGTCCCTTTCAGAGAGGTTCTGCGCGCTCAGTATGTCCGTCATCTATTTCTCCGTTTTTCCTATGCTCTCTTTAAGAATCCCTGTTATACTCATCTCGTTCTGGTCGTTGTTGGTGGCAAAGCTGAACTGCACGCTAGTGACATATGCAGTTGAGAACGGACTTAGCCCCATTGTTGTCTGGAAAAAATTCGTAGGATATGTAACAAAATCGCCCGGCCTTACTGCGGGATTCCAAGGAGCTATAAGACTCACTTGTCCGCCGGAAAACTGCGGAGCCTGAATCAGGGCTTTCAGTGTATGATTCATAACCGTTGCCGGCTGCTGTTTTTCCGGGAACACTTTCAGAAACTGCTTGTCAACAGTTATGTTTATTCCGGGAAAGCATTTTTTCAACTCGTTTACCGCCTGTCTTGCCGTTCCATTCACCTCAAGTGGAGCGGCGCACGTGCTCTGCGCTATTCCTATATCTATCTGCGCCTCGTTGAATCCGAGAGCCTTAGTAATCTCCGCCACCGCATTTCTAAGCGTGAAATTTTTAGAAAGCTTCAAGTCTATTGTTTTGTTGAGCCAGGCGTCAAAGTTCGCTACCGTGCAATAGATTACTGTAACCTTGTCGGGTCCGGGGGATTCCGTGTACACATTCACAACGCTTCCCTCTATGGTCTTGCTCATAGTGTCTGCATAGCCTGCGCTTATCTCGACCGTATGGTAGCCCGATAAGATGTCGTCTGTATAAAGGTTTGTAATTCTTATCTCAAGGTCGCATACCTGATCCTTTCCTGTCAGAGTTCCTGTTATCTCAATGTCCGGTTTAATTCCTTTTCGCGGCGTCTTTATTACAAGTTGCTTTGAACTGCCCCGGAATGTTAGGTCAATGCATTTGTTGAAATTTTCCATGCGTTATTCCCACGTTATTATGTAGAGGCTTGTAAGGAACAATGAGTTTCTTGAAATTAGCGGCAGCTCTGTGATGAATACGATTCCGTAGTCAAGAAAGCCCGACCAGCTTACAACGTTCGGCTCAACTCCGACCACGCGTGTTTCTCCGCTAGGAAGAGTGCACCAGCAGTTCCAGCGTCCGTTAAAATATCTGAATAAGAATTTAAAAAGTCCGTCCGGGTGCATTACAGAGAAGCTGAAATTGTCGCTTATGTCTGTATTCGGCCATTCAGCCTGCGTTAAGGATGATATATTCCGCATATCTATATAGTCTTTTATAGACCTATCGCTTTCCCTATTTTACTGAAATTGCTTTCTCCGATTGTGGTTGCCGTTGTTATTCCCTTATCCTCGATTTTGCTCTTCGCCTCGGACAACGCTTCAAGGTCTGTTTTGTCGCTTATTGTCGCCTTGAGTTCCACAATTTCCTTGACCGTCATTGAAAACGGTTTCTTGTTTTTGCATTCACTCTTCGTGTCTATGCTCAACGACTGAATGACGCAGTTCTTGTATATCATCTGGTCAACGTCCTTGAATATGATTCTTGAACCGTTCTTATATGCTGCTCTTAGATAGCATACATTCATCATTACAACCGGTGTGTAAAGATTTGTCGGCTCTGCCAAAGGGTCGCCCGGAATCCAGCCGCTCATCTGCCACGTCCAGGCACCCGGAGCCACGTTGTCGTTGAGGAATGACTTCACGCCGCTTCCCGGAACAATGACCGCCCGTTCCGACACATCCGCCTGTCCGGTCTGCGTGATTGTATCAACTTCAAGCGATATTCCCCATGACGGGCTTTTGGATATAAGCATGGGGTTCTGTAATACAGACTTTACTATTTCAACGGCTCTTTTCGAGCCTAGTTTAAGTGCTTTTGAAAGCTCCATTTTTTCCTCTTTATCTTGTTCCCGGCATAAGCTGCATTATTCTTGCCGCGTTCTTCAGATTGGTCTGCAGTGCCGCAGCAGTCCCCCTGTACGCTTCCGCCCTCACAGCCTGCGGTGTTGCGTTTCCGCCGTTTACAGTGAACGACTGGTTTATAACATAGGTTGCCGGCGCGCTCATGCTGTTGTTTGTTGTCATTCCGTGTGGAACAAATGCGCTTGCTATGTCCTCCACATTCTTTGCTGCAAACACCCAGTCATCCGGGCTTATATTTATAAGCCTGCCGTCCGGCTGTATGATTCCATCCTCCGCTTTTTTTCCTGTCTTTGCTTTTTTTTCTGTTACCTTGTCTACACCCAAGTCATCCGGGCTTATATTTATAAGCCTGCCGTCCGGCTGTATGATTCCGTCCTCCGCTTTTTTTCCTGTCTTTGCTTTATTGCCTGTGACCTTGTCTACAAACCAATTCCAACCGTTAGTAACTGCCGTATAGTAAGGGCCGTAAATCGGTATTTTTCTTGACCCTTGGTCTATTGCATTGACTACCGCATCATATTTGGAACCACCGCTTTCCAGAGTTTCTTCGTAGGCATTTTTTCCGGCTTTTCCTACCTCGTCCAGATTGAATACATCTTTCAACCCCTGCTTCCAATCATTGAAGAATTTTTTCAGATTTTCTGAAAGTTTATCCATGTCCCCTGAAACAAGGTTTTTAATAATAAGCGCAAGGTCGGAGAACAGTTGTATGGCCATTTTAAAAGAGGAGCCTGAAAGCTTTGCAAGCTCTGCTCCTACATCTTTCAATCCCTGCACAAGGTTTGAAAGGTCTATGTCATCAAATCCCAGTTCCTTTGCAAATTCTTTGATTTTTGGAATAACACGCCCTATAAGACTTTCACCACCTGCAAAATAATACATCAAATCCTCAAGCACAAGGAAAATACCGCCGGCCATAAGCCCCTTGCCAATCCCTCCGAGCGCAAGCTTCAAAAGGTTCAACCCGCTTATCATTGATTTCAAGCCGCCTGCAAATTTCATCAATTTCATTGTTCCGAATCCGACACCGAGCTTTATGATTACTTTGTCCAGTCCGCCGAACCTGTCTATCAGCTTCTCGACAAAAGGCGCGACTTTCCCGATTGCTCCTGCCACTGCATTGAACACAGAGCCTGCGCCTTTCGCAAGTCCTGTGATTCCACGCCGGATTGCGTCCCGGTTTGTTATAAGATAGGCCTTTATTTTCCGTGCAAGAGGCGTAAGCTGTGCCCCTATGTCGCTTCCTATAAGCTGGGCTATGCTCTTTCCGGCCTCCTTTACTGCGTTGAACTCATTTGCAAACGCAGCGGCTTCCTTCCGGTTCTTCTCCGTCATGAAATTCAGAGACTGCGCCTCTTTCAGCTGCTGCTCAAGCGTCTTTCCTGAAAGTTTAAGGCTGTCGTAATACTCGCGCCCTGCCTGGCCCAGAATGTCGCCTACAAGCGTCGCCGCCAGCTTCTGGTCATCCATGCTGTCAGCCCTGCTGAACACGGCTTTCATTCTGTCCTCCGCGTCCATGTCCGCAAAGTCGCCGTAGCCTATGCCCATAAGCCCCAGGTTCTTTGCAAGGTTCATGTCCACCGTGCCGGTCTTCAGGTGCTGCATTTTATTCTCGATTTCTGCCATTGCGCCTATAAGACCGTTCGCGCTTGCTCCTGCAATATTTGCGGCGGTTTTCCATTTGGCCAGAGCGTCCGTTGAAGCTCCTATTGAACTTGCAACTTTCAGCTCTGATTGCGCCACGTTGCCTGCGATTTTCGCTGCTCCGACAAGAGCTGCACCTGCCGCCGTGAATCCCGCGACAAGCCTTTTTCCCGACTGCTCAAGTTTCGCCAGCTCCTGCCGTCCGCTTTCAAAGCTCGCCTTGTCGACAACCGCTTTTACTGAATAGAAAAATCCGCCGCTACTCTGGCTCATTGTATATCTCCTGAATCCTATTCTTAGCCCTCAAACAAAGCAGCCCGTCGCACATATCATCAAGGTCAACGGGCTGTCTTGCGTACTCGCCGCAGAAATTATAATAAAGCCACAGAAAGCCGTTATGCACAATCCGCTTAACGGCATTTCCTGCCCTTACTCCTTTGATGTCCGCGTTTCCGCCTTCGCCGGGGCTGGTGTCGAAGGCCGCAGAGATTTTTTTAGCACATATCCGTAGACTGTGTCGGCGATTGCCCACAGCGCGAGAGGCTCTTTCCGGAAGAGGTCGAAGCCCTCTATACTGTCCTCTGCGTTCGAGAGTCTGAATTTCTCGACTTCTCCGTTCGGGCATTTTACCTTCACGTTCTTTCCTGCGATACAGATGCGCATAAGTCGGACTTTTCCCTCAAAGCTGGAATCCTGTATAACACGGCAGATTTCCATTACGCTCGCGGTGTTCAATCCGTCCTCAAGTTCAATCTCGAACTGGTCAAGATAAGCGGTATCGCCTACGGCCGCGCTGTTTATCTTCTCCAGTCCCTCGTCATAGACCTTCCTTGTAAGTTTGAGTGCTTCCATTTCTTATTCCTTTTGTCAAAAAATCAAGATTCGCTGTCAGGCGTGTATTCGCCATAGTTCCATACAACCGCGTAGTCCGCCGCGTCGTTTCCCTGGATAATACGGTTCGGACAGCTCTTGACCGTGCAGGCTGTGTATGTGTCGCCGCTTGTCGCTCCGTTGATTTCCTGCGTGATTCGGATAGTTCCACCCACAGAATCCCCCACGCGTTTGAGGAATTTCGCGATTTTCACCATGTCGTCATCACCGTTCGTTGCCGTCACATTGAATGTAAGGCTTCCGGACTTGTTGTTGTTCGTTATGGTGATTGTGTTTCCATTCGCAAGTGCAATGACCTTTGAGTTGTCCATAAGCTGCTGATCCTGCACCATCTGACCTTCCAGCTTGAATCCGCCGATTGTCGTAGGCGTTCCGCTGTTCCACAGAGGGTGGATGAGCGTCACAGAAAACTGTCCTGCTGCTATTATTGTATGCTTACTCATTTCTTATAATCCCCCTTATTTTGACGGCTGTGTTACATACAAAGTGCCGTATACTGTAACGCTTCGGAGCTTGTCGATATAAGTCGCTTCCCATGCATTTGGAACAACAATTGCATCCGCGCTCTTTGCAAGGTCGGAGAACACAGGAGCTGTAATTTTAAAGTCCGCAAGCCTTCCGAAGTTCAGAAAGTCCTTCACAACATCAGAGAGAATCAGAAGAATAGCCTGATACTGGTCGTTGTTCCTGAACTTGTTGCGCCTGGTTATGAGGTTCGCCGTGCGTATTTTGCACATATATTCAATGTAGCTTTTTACCCACTGCGCGCCTACAACGTTCCCCTGGAGTGTCTGAGAGCCTTCTGTCACCACGTTCTCCGTACCGTCCCCCACGTATGTGTTGTAACCGATTTTCTGCTCATCAAGCGTGGCTTTCTGCGTTGCGTCGAGGTTTGTCGGATTTCCGTCCGCGTCGTCCGCTCCGCTTGCACCTATTGTGTTGAACGCGAGCATGTCGATGTCATTCCCTACAGGTGTTCCTGTCGCGTTACTCTGCGCAAGTGTCGCGCCGAGCTGTGCAAGTGCCGCGTTGATTGTGCCGTCCGGATTATAAACAACTCTTGCGTCTGCCGCTACGCCTTTAAGCGCGGAGACAAGACTGCTTTCTTTGGTCAGAACCTGCGGGTCTGATGTTCCTACCCAGAGCTGTGAGTAGAGCGGGTCGGCCTTACAAAGCTGTGCGAGTTGTGTCTGCAATGCGTTGTAGTCGTTTGAAGGCGCAAGTCCGAATTTAAAGTAGGCGTAGTATTTATACGCCTCATAAACCTTATTAAGTGGTGCTTTAGCAGTCACTTCCTCGGCGTCAACGTCATAGATTGCCACCGCTATCTTTGCCGCCTGTGCCGATGTGAAGAATGGAACGAGCCAAGTCTTCAAAAGTCCGCCGGTCAGCTTTCCGTAATTTGAAGAGTCAAGTTCAATCTTCTGGCCTGCCGCAGGGCTTTCTGTCGTCGGAAGATACTCTTCTGCCTTTCCCAAGGGTATAAAAATCAATGCCTTGGTATAATTTTCTCCTGACACAGGTTCGATTACAGTTTCAATTGGAAACTGAACGTTCACCTGCGCTATAGAGCCGTCAAAGTTCGCCATTTATTTTTCCTCCTATGTCTATAGTCTTTAATGGCTTCTGGTCTGTGTCTATCAGGTCATACCAGATTATCTGGACGTTCGGAACGTTCCACGCCAGGACAGTGTTGTTTCCGTCCTGAAAAAAAACGGAGGATACAGCGTTGAAGTCGCTGAGCATTACCGCTCCGCGTATCTTTTTAAGCTGTTTCTTTACATCCGCCCTTAATGGCCAGAACGCCACACTGTACGCCAGCTGCTCGCTGTCAGGCCCCACAAACTGAAGCTCAACGCTCGCTATTTTCATTACCGCCGCGCTTTCCACTCCGTCCTTTTCTTCAACGTAAAAAGGGGCGGTGCGCGGATTGTTGCTCTTGATTCTATATGAGCACCAGTTCGCTATGTTCGCCTTTTCCCTCTGCGGATTCCACCAGTTCCCTTGTTTAGGCACTACGTGGCTCTCGTCAACAGAAAGAATTTCCGCCAAGATTCCACGCAGCGTCGTCTGATTCAGTTGCATTGTTTCCCACCACCTTTTCAAGTGAATAGCGGTAAAATCCGCCCTCAAAGCTCCAGTCGTTTCCTCCTGTCAGCCGGAACACCGAGCCGTCTTTTCTGATGAATTTTCCGTCAAGGTTTCCTGCGGATGTCCAAAGCTCGCAGGTGTTTCCCTGCACAAGGTTTCCGTTTCCGTCCTTTAGCCTGCTTCCTCCTGTGTTCTGGAATACACCGATAACGGAAATTTCCGAGCCTTCCTCAATATCCCAGCCGCCGTTTATCCGCGGTGTCATATCATAGACAGACACATTCCGCTGCTGCTCGGCGAACCCCAGAAGCATATCGCCGTAAATCCCCGCCATTACTTGCCCTCCACGACAAACTCAAGCGAGTTGATAAGGTCTCCGCCGTCAATAAGAGGCGTGTCGCTTCCCTTGAATTCAATTGTTTTGCTGCTGTTCGGGATATTGGTCTTGTAGTAATCGGAGCGCACAAACTTCTGCACAGCTCCCACAGCCTTTGTCCCCAGCTTCGCCCAGTTGGCTTGCCCTTTCCTTGCGTTGTCGGTCTGTTTTTCAGCCTCTTTCAGAAGCTCTTCTTTTTCAGAGAGAAGTCCTTCCTCGATGAACGGACGCCCCGGAATAGTCGCGCTTCCGAACGTCAGAATTTTTGCAAGCTCCGCGGTCTCAATCGCAATCTCATTCTGGGGGTCGTTCCTGCCGTCAATTCCCACGTACTTTCCGCGTCTTTCCGCGTTCGGCTTCTCTGTGTCCGCCTTGTGAAGCGTCGGTACGTGCTGTCTTCCTGCCATAAACCCGACCAGAACTTCCGTGTCAATGTCTGCCACAAAGTCCTGGATTTCTTTGGGACTGGCGGTCTGATTGCACTCAACCTTCACATCAAGCATAGATACCGAACCTTTCGGGTGCTCCCTGAATCATTATCAGGGCTTTCTGTCCGAACACATTGGAATTGAGCTGCTTTATTCCCTCCTGTGCGTCCATTCCCTCGAACGACAAGGAAGTGCCGCCTATGCTCTTTGAGCTTACGGCCATTCCTCCGTTTCCAAGAACCCCGGACGCGCTCTGCGGCTTGGTGTCCAGAAGATACCACGCCACAAGAAGGTTCATGCAGAGCGTACGCTTCTTCTCTCTTATCTCTGCAGAAAGGACACCCCACAGGCTCAATACGCCGCTGAACATGACAGAAACAAATTCATACGCCGAGTTTATCTCGTCATCTGTAAGAGTTGGAAAATTTCCGGCGAACATAAAAGTGTTTCTTGTCATACCATTTCCTTATTCAGCCTTTTCAAGCTCTTCAATATTCAGCCTTTTCAAGCTCTTCAATCAGGGCTGTTTTCTTCTGCGCAGGGTTTATGCCCTTTGCCTTCGCCGCCTCCTGGAGCTCCTTGTATTCCATTGCGCTGTAGTCCTTTTCAGGGCTTTCAGCGCCGGCTTCATTCTGTTCTGATTTTTCATTGCCGGAATCGACCGCGTCGGCCGCAGTTTCTTCCGATTTCTCAATCTCTGCAAGGCGTGCTTTCAACGCCTCATTCTCCGCGCGCAGCCTGTCAGCCTCGCTTCTTGCCGTGTTTATCTGCTCGTTTGCAGGCACGTAGCTTGCCGGGATTTTATTGAGTATCCGGTACTTCTTGCCGTTCACAAGCTCGCGGAACAACGGCTCTGAATTCTGGAGCTTCTCAAGCTCCGCATCCGATACTTCCGTGATGTTCCGCATATCGCCCTGCGCAAGGCGCGCAGGCACTGTCTTCCCGATTGATGAGAATGTTACAGGGTACTGGTAGAAACTCTGAATGTATTTGCTCATTTTTCTTTTGTCCTCTTTTCAAAAAAAATCAAGGACAGTTTTTAACACTGCCCTTGTTCTATTTCTACGCCTTCACGCCGAAGCCTGAATAGCACCTGACCGCCTGTCCGACCGGTGCGAATACTCCGGCAAACCTGCGGAGCACCGCATGCTGCTGGTCGTAGCTGTTCGGATATACAGGGTAGGTGAAGTTCTCCAAAGGAACACCAAGAAGAAGCAGATCCTGCTTTTCGTCGTCTGTTCCAGCTCCGATTTCCGGGGCTGTGATTACCAGCTTGTCCGAGCCTGAATCGTCAAACTCGTTGTTTGCAGAAAGGAACGGATCAGCGAAGAATTCCACCTTGGGCTTTGAGCCGTTCTTTGTCACTCCGGCCTCGAAGTTCTCCTCAAAAATCTTCAGAGGCGACTTAGGCTCGTAGTTGTTGCTGTAAGGTGTCGATGTGAGCACGTTGTATGCTTCCGGCGACATAGCGACACGGACAACATCAAACTTGTTCTTGCTTGCGCCCATAAAGTCGGTGATTGCCTTTGCGAGCGCCTGGTACATCGTGTAGCCCTTGTTTGTGTCCGCTGTGTCAGCAAGGATTTCATTGAGCGTCTTTCCTGCCCAGGAGGTAAGGCCGTTCACGTCAAGAAGCCCGATTGTGTTCGTGTCCTCGTTTCCGTAGTAGGTCAGGTAGTCTGTAATCATGTCGATTACGTACTGTGCGTACCGCTGCTTTTCCGCCATGAGCGAGCCTGCGAACGGAGAGCCGTTGTCGCCCTTGGCTCTTTCCATTTCCTCAACAGTGAAGTTGAAGAACACCTTGATGTTGATAATCGGCGCGCTCATGATTCCCGACTGAACATTCACATTCTGTTTCATGTTCGCCGCGACGGTTCCGCTCTCGCCGATCAAGCCCCAGCCGCTGTAAGCCGCAAGCTGGAGGTTCTGGACCTCTCCCCACGGATTTGTTCCGCCGAGCCTTTTCACAAGGTCGCGGGCGTGGCTGTAGAGAAGCGGCTGCTTGAAAAGTTCCGGGAAGTACGAGGCGTTCCACGGTGAGATTGTCTGCATTGAGATAAGCTCGCCCGAATCACCTACGAAGTTCTGGATTCCGCTCTTTGAGCATACGACATCGTATTTTCCTGTGCGGATGTTGAATCTCGGCTTCATATTGACCGCGAGAGGGTTTTTCTTGTAGAGAGCCTCTATCTCCGCGCTGTTTCCAATAACAGAGCCGAGTACCGCATGGTCGCCCACATAAATCGGGCTGTTCACCGCGCTTGCAGGCACGCCATATTCAGGGTCGCTTGCGCGTCCAATCTGCAACGTGGCGTCACGGAGCAGGTCGCTGGCCTTTCCGTTTGCCGACACAAGGCGGTTTGCGATTTTTCCCACCTTTTTAAATTCCGAAGAGCAGTTAATTTTCATCTGTCTTTTTCTCCTTTAATCCAAATAGAGCAGAGCGCCCTGTTCTGTTACGCTGCGCACGCTTGCGCCTGCAAGGACTTCATAGCCTTCGCCAGCGTCCGCGCTTGAGGCGATGAACTCGATTGCGCCGATCGCTGTGCTGCACACAACCTTGCAGCCGATTTTCGGGTCGATTGCGCCTGTTCCTGTCTTGGTCCAGCCCTCAAGCAACACAAAGCCGTGGTTTACAGCCGCGCACGGAAAACCGGCAAGATAGCGGTCCGGGTGAGCCGGTGCGTTCTGTGCCACAGCGTCGTCGAATACAACAATGCCGCGCACAATGTCCGTGTTTACCGCGTGTCCTGCCTTGAAAATTTCCGGGCTGTCCGGGTCTGACGAGCAGACAACGCCGAATTTAAGACCGTCTGTCAGGCTGTCATCCACAATTCCGCCGAGCTTGAGATAGCCTTCCTGGAGCGGCATTGCCTGCGCGTTCAGCTTGAGCTGTCCTTTAAATCCGATTTTCAATGAAAGATTTGAATCCATTTATCTTCCTCCCTGTTTGATTCTTGCGAACATCGCGCCTATGCTTCCCTCGCTTGGCGCGCCGCCGTTCATTGTCACAGGAATATGCGGAGCGTGGTCTGTCACCGTCTCCGTTTCTTCCTCTTCTTTTTTCTTTTCTTCTGTCTTTTCACCGGAATCCTCCGCGAGACGCTTCTTGATAAACTGATAGATTTCCTCAAGGGTGTACTGCGCGTTGTCTTTTCCGGCATCCGGTGCGGCTGTTTCTTCACCGTCAGCGTCCTTTGTCTGTGTCGCGTGCTTAATGTCTTCCTCGACATTCTTTTTCACGTAGCCGCCGAGAGTTTCAGGCTCCTGTGCCGCTCCGTCCTTTTGTTCCGCCGGAGGTGTTTCCGTTTCATTTACGGCGGTTTCCGGCACGTCCTTCATCGCCTCTGTGTCCAGCTTCTCGAAAAGGTCGGCCACCATTTTTGCGGCTTCATTCGCGGTCGCACCGTCCTGTTCCTTGACGCTCTTGAAGTCCTCAAGGAAGCGGTCGAGCTTTCCCTTGTCGTCCGATTCCGGCAGGTCAGCGCTCATTGATTTGAGCTCCTCAACCTTTCTGTTGATTTCATCATCTGAAAAGGAATCCTTTTTTTCCACAAGCTCCGTGATTTTGTCGCGGAACGCTCCCATGTCCGTGTCTGTGGTCTGCACCCTTTTGCGTGCGAGCCTGAACAGTCCTGTAAGAAGTTTCATTCTCCTTTTTCTCCTATGCCTTTTTACTGTCAAAAATAAGACCAAAAATAACGCTTAAAAGAGCCAGCACGAGTCCGCTGATTTCTTTAAATATTGCCTGCTGCATACCTCCGATACAACACAGAACGCCGCCGATTACAGCAAGTGCAATCACCACAACGGTCTTCCAGCTGAACGCGTTTTTTTCCTTCGCCTGCTTAACGGCGGAGATTACCACCGCGCACAATGCGAACGAGGCGAGTGCAATCTCAATGACCACCGCAGCCTCCACCTGCACGAAATTTCCCACGACAACGGCAGCCGCAAAAAGAAGCGCGCCGATTACCGCGATGATTTTGTTGTTCATTCTGAACCTCCTGTTTATATAGTCTTTTTGGGATTTCTGTCCCATAATTCCGTTATTGAAGCCCTCCGCTTCCTACTTCCTTGCCGTTCTCCTTAGCCCAGGCAGTCCACCGCTTCCTTATAACGTCGCAGTAGTGCGGATCAAGTTCCATCACCCTTGCGATTCGGTTTGTCTTTGCCGCCGCTATTATGGTCGTGCCGCTTCCGCCGAATGGGTCAAGCACTATGTCCTCCGCCTTGCTGGAGTTCATGATAAGCCGCTCAAAAAGACGCACAGGCTTCATCGTCGGATGAGCCTCGCTTCTTGAAGGCTTATCCTCGTAAATAATTGAAGTCTTTACTTCGCTGTCAAAGCGTTTCAGTTCCGCTATGAGCTGCTCCTTGCTCATCTTCTTCCAGTCGCCCCTTGTTTCGTCGAACACCGTTGAAAGGTCGCGCCGTCCCTCCCAGTAGTGTCCGGCTCCCTCTTTCCAGCCGTAAAGGCACGGCTCGTGACGCCACTGATAGTCCTGCCGTCCAAGAACAAGCGAATTCTTCACCCATATAAGGCACTGACGCACAAGCCCCTTGCAGTTCTTCACCGCCTGCCGGAAGTTGTAACCCTCGCTGTCAGCGTGCCATATATAAAACGCTCCTCCGGCTTTCAATGCTCCGAACATCACACTGAACGCGTCTGTAAGAAAATTTAGAAAGGCGTTATCACCCATGTTGTCATTCTGGATTTTAAGTCCGTTTCCACCTTTGTAGTCCACGTTGTACGGCGGGTCGGTAACGATGAGGTCTGCCTTGTTTTCACCCATAAGGCGCGCCATGTCCTCCGCGCTGGTGCTGTCGCCGCACATAAGCCGGTGCGCTCCAAGCTCGTAAATCTCGCCGGGCTTGGATACCGCCTCCTCAATCTCCACCTCCGGCGCGTCGTCATCGCCTGCGGTGTCTTTCATCACGTCGTCAATTGAGAAGTCAAGTATTCCTTCCGGGAGCGCCAAGTCCTCAAAGTCAATGTCAAGTTTTACCCCCCCCCTTAGGAATTCGCGCACGCTGTCAGCCGTCATGCGTCCGTAGGTGCTGTTCAGCTTCAGGAGCATTTCCTTTGCGTCTGCCTCGTTCTTGCAGTCAACGTAAACAACAGGTAGAGGAGGAATCTGTTCCCCTCCTGCCACCATTCTCTGCAAAGTTTCAAGCCTTCCGTGTCCGTCAAGGCAATGGTTCACGCCGTCGTGCCTCCAGATAAAGAATGGGAAGCTGAAACCGTGTTTCCTGATTGAACGCTCGATTTTCTCGTAGTCCGTGCTGTCGCGCTCCTTCAGGTTTCCCTGGAACTCCGTTATCTCTGAAAGGTTCAGGGTGTCCTTTGTGCTGCATTTCTCGCATTTTGCGCTGCTGCTGTAGAATTCCGCCAGAGCGTTCAATGACTTCTTGAACTTCTTCATAGTTTTTGATTCTTTCATTCTGTTTATCTCCTTGCCCTGTCAAATACACTGCCTCTTACAATTTCAAAAATTGATTTGACTTTCGGGGCGGTATCGGTTATATTGTTTTGTAGGTTGCCTGTGGATGGCTTATCCTCCGGGGTAAGTGTTCCGTCATCATTGACCGTCCACCGTAGGGCAGCCTTATTTATTTCATCAAGTTCAAGCGAATAAATGCGGTGTCCGTGCTCCACAGATTCCTTGACTGTTATTAAAGCGTCATAGTTTGTGCCGTCTTTCATCTTATCTTGAGCGACAAAGCGTTTTATCTGCACATCTTTTGAACCATTCTTGTCTGCGTGAGTTTTTATAAGCCTTGCCTTTTTATACAAGTCAACAATTTTTTTCACAGCTTCAAAGTGCTGACTACCAGTAAAACCATTATCAACAGATTTCTTTATAGCAGGACCGCTTGTCATTTTATTAAGTCCTTCCATTGCTATTTTTGCATTGATTCCTGTTGCCTCATTTTTTATGTCAGTATGCAGAATCGGTTTTAATTCCTGTTTTATTTCCGCTCTCCATTCATCATTTGATTTTTCTTCTTTCTTCACGTGGTTTTTGCTCGCGTTGTCGTTGCCTTTTGGCGCGCCGTCCTTTGTCCGTGCAAGGTCAAACACGCTGGGCTCTCTCTTCGCTCCGTCCATTACAACCGCGTACTCTCCGCCGCTTCCTGCTGCGAGAATCCGCAACGAAATACCCACCAATGACCATCCCTGAACTCATCGACTTTGTAATATTCCACCGAACATTCCGGACGTGTTTTAATTTCTTTCTTTTCGTCACAGCTGCTCTTTTTTCTGCCGTCAGGCTTATTTTTTTATCCAGTCTTTCAACTTTTTAAAGTCTGTATTCGTTACCCAGCCGCGCCCGTTTTTTCTGAATGTTTTAATTTTCAAATTGTCCGCATATTTATAGAATGTCGAACCTGGCAAACCTAACCGCTCTATAGCTACAGAAACCGGCACCGCGTCAAAATCGCTGGCGGCATCAGATTGCATTTTTTCAAAATCCGAACGCTTTATATATTTTACGTGGCCGAATAATTCGCATTCTATTCCGGCTCTATTTATTCTCTGGTACATCGCACATCGCGATATTCCTAATTGAGCCGCGGCATCGTCTACTCCGATACTATCCGGACTCCTCCTGTATATGGCCTTCAATTTTTCAAAATCTTCAAACGATATACTATTGCAAGACTTGCCCGAGTTTATTTTTTGCGCAGCCATTTTAAACCCGCGATTTTTGCAATAATAATATAAATTAGTTTTTGGTACCCCCAGCTCATCGGAGGCTTCCTGCAATAAAATATATTTACTCATTTTTGTACCTCTCAAAAAATTACTCCTTCAGTACAATCTGCCAGTCCGCTGCCAGAAGGTGCGCCGCTTCTATCAGCTTTGCGCACTCCTCCGTGCTGCATTCGTGTTCGCTTTTCGGCAGAAGGTAGCCGTTGATTATCGTGTAAGGGTACTCAAGGGCTTCAACTGCCTTCATCTTTACGCAATATTTTATCTCGTCGTAGCTGTGTTTCGTTATGTTGCACAGCTGCACTATGTGTCCGTTCAGGTGGTGGTTCTGGCTTTTTGCTCCTGTTGTTCTAGGTTTGTACGGCGGGTTAATCGTTACCTGCACAAAGTCGTTGTATTTCTCACGGCAGGAAGTAAGAATCCTTTTCAGATCCTCCCGGATTCCCTCGTCTTCTGGAATCTCAAGACACAGAAACCCTTTTCGAAAAACTCTTTTCATTGTGATTCTTATTTCCGCCATGATTCTCTATCTCCTAGAACGGAAGGTCTTCCGGGAATTCCTCAGCCGGCTCTTTCTGTTGCGTCCGTTCGATGAGAAGCTCCGAGAGATAGTCGATAACCTGCTTTGCAGTACGGCTCTGTCTCCATGTTCCGACCTTCGCGCATTCTTCCTTAGTGAATACAAGCGAGCCGTCGGAGAATTTCTTTCCGAGGAGGTCGTTTATGATTTCCCTTTCTTCCTGCGTGTCAGGGCCGCCTTTCATCTGTGGAGTTGCCTGTCTTTGTTGTTGCGGCTGGCTTGAACGGTTCGGGCTATGGCTGGTGTTGTTGCTTTGCGGCTGTTCCTGCGGTGCGTCCTTGTACTTCGAGCCGTCCCAGCGTCCGGCGTAGATGTCGGCCGCAACGCCCAGCATTTTAAGGCTTGTACTGAACGCGTCAGTAACCGCCATTTTGTAGCCTTCGTCGTTTGACTGAAGACCCGCGTTGAATGCGTTCACCAGCTTGCTTCCGCCGATTCCGACTATAGGGTCTGACCATTCCTTTGTGTCCGCGTTTCTGATGAATACCGCCACCTGCGCGAATGCCAGGACTTCATCTTTCGCGCCTTTCTCTGTCCACAGTTTTTGTATTTCGTATTTCCAGCCGAGTCCGACAAGTCCGAATTTCTCGGTCATGGCCTCATACCGCCACTGCGGATTGATGTCCGTTTTGCCTTTCAGGTTTCCGGCTGTGATCTGCCTTAGGGCTGTCGCCGGTGGCTGGCTCAATGATTTGTATATTTCTATTGCGGTCATCTTATCTCCTCAATCTCAAGGATTCTGTATTCACATTCATCTAAGCCGTAGATTTTCTTGCATTCCTCTACGCTTCTTACGGTACATTCCTGTTTTATCCATTCTCCGTGAGAGTATTCGTCACGGTATTCAAAAACAATTCTTTTCATTGCTGTTTCTCCTTAATTTCCGTAGTACCCGTAGTCGTCGTTCTGCTGCTGGCTGTCGTTGCCGGAATTTCCGCCGAGCAGCTGGACGTTTTCCGCGCCGACTGTCACCCGGCTGAAATTCTGACCGTCTTTCTGCCACCGCTCCTGCTTTAAAAAGCCCTCGACCGCTATCTGCTTTCCTTTTGTCAGGTAGGGCCGGAGGCTTTCCGCCATTTTTCCATAGATTTTCACATCAAAAAAACTTGCCTCATCGACCCACTGGTTGTCCTGTATCCGGCTTCTGTTCACGGCGATTGACAGGTTGCCGATGGCCGCGCCGCTGTTCGTATACTTTATCTCGATGTCTTTTGTCAGTCGTCCTACAAGGACTGTTGTATTTATATCTGTCATATAAGCTCCTTCTGTCGGGCAAAAGCGCCACACAAAGTTTATAAGTCTTGTGTGGGCTTAGGTTTTACCCTGACTGTCTTTCTATTTTGTGAAAACTCCAGAACCCTTGTCCTGAAGTTCCGAGTAGGTTATACCGTGGTCAGACATATAGTTACGCAGGTCAAGAAACTGGCTGCGTGTAAGGCTGAAAACGAGGGCGTATTCCTCCCGCGTTTCCGTTTTCTCTGGCTTTATTTCAAGTCCGAGTGCGGCGCTTGCAAGGTCGAAGGATTCATTCTCGCTTTCCGCCTTTTTCTCCTCCTTCCATTCGTCCTTTTTCTGCTCCTGGATTTTCTTGAAGCGTTCCACTTCCTCGCGTTCCCTCTGCTCTCTAGCGAGTCTTTCGCGGTTCGACTTGAGCTGGTTCGCTTTCTGCATGGCTTCTGTTATGGACAACGTGTCAAGGTAGACCGTCTTAAGAAGTGATACGTCTTCCTGCGGAAACTGTTCCAGAATTTTGAGTTCATCAAATGTTTTCTTCTGGATTGCGTCGATTTCTGCGAGGACATCTTTCAGCTTCGTGGTCTTGTTCGTCCATTTTTTGATGTCAGTTATTTTGGCTAAGTCAGTAATGTCGAAGAGAGAGAAGCCTGTTTTTTCCCAGTACTCCTCGATTTTCTCCCATTTTTCGCCGCGCTCCCTTTCTTCCTCTGCCTTGACAATCTCATCAAGACCGGCGCTGGCGGCTTTTATAGCCTTGCAGGTTTCTGTGATTGTGATCTTGAACTTATTGAACGGCTCCATGTACTCGCGCTCAAGTTCAAGCCTTTTTGTGTTCAAGGCTTTTTCAGCCTTGTTTAAAAGAGCTTTGTCGGCTTTCGCCTCGTCAGCCCTTCCGATGTAGTTTTCAGGTGTGTAGTCCTCAAGGTTTTTCAGGACAATCTGCCTGATTGCCTCCGCGTTGCTTTCCAGCGTTCCAATTGTGAGGCGGCTCTGAAGCTCCAGGTCTTTGCTTTCAAGCATTTCCTGCCTCCTTTTCAGCGTTACTTTTCATACAGTAACCTCCTGTTTTTTTTCTGAGTTCTGGTGGCCACCTTTGCTCAATGCCTGCGCCCCGGAGCGACCGGGCTTGAATCCTCTTACGCAGGCTGTTTTTAAATAGGGATTTTTAAATCTCTTTTTCCCCTTCCTCAATCGTTAGATTGAGTGCCTTTTCTTTGAATCCGTTGCTTGCGTTTTTGTGGAATTGTGCAAGGGCCTGTTCGCCCTTTTTTGCGAACTCGATAGCGATCTGTGTCTCTTCGTCGGCTTTGCTCATGTAATATTGATACTTTGTCATTTTGTTCCCCTCCTTAACCCTGGGAATAAAAAAAAGGCTTCTAAGATTGTTGGATTATCTTAGAAGCCAAAACTATCCGCTGAGACAGTCAGCGACCTTGGTTAAGAAAGCCGCTGAAAAATCCAACACATTTCAGCAGCTCTCGCCTTATGTGTTAAGAATAAATCAATATGCGGACACTTTAAATTTTTAAGTCTTGAATAAAAATCCAAGAAATCTTATATCTTTTTACCGCAGCCTACTGAATTTACAGAAAAGAGTTCACACTCTCGGAGGATCTATGAAAACATAATCAATTGAATTGTCCTTTAATGGATTTTTTGTCGCAGAACAATTATATAATTCATATTTTGAGGAAATAGCACTATCATTTTGAAATAAATAATTTATTTCTTCTATACCTTTTAAGATTTTTTTGTATCTGTTTTCAAAACAGTTTCATACATTAATTTCGAAATGCTCTTCTGGAACCCAATAACCGATTACCCAACTACCAACATCAGCTTTTGATTCAGAACCCTCATTTTTTTTCCTATTTCTGATAACAAAAACAAGTTTACTTGCTTGAGATAGAGTTCCTGTTAAAGTTAATTCGAAAACAGATTTAATCAAAGGATCTTCTATTTTAGAGATTTCATCCAAAAGCAAAGATAATCCGACTAATGCTCTTTTTGTAAATAAATCACTAACCTTTTGATCTTTATTAACATTTATCCTTGAATTTTCAAACATTTTAGAAGTTGGATACCAAAGAGGTTCTTCTTTTGGATTATTAGCCAATTCAACATCTTCTTTTAGACCTTTTCTGATTTTCTTTGTTTTATCTCCTTTTATTTTATACCAAACTTCAATTGGATTATCATTTTTCCAGATGATATGCGTAATATCTGTTTTTTGCCCATCATAAGTAAACTTATATAACTGTCTCTTATACACATCTGACGCTGCCGACGACTCCTTACGTG
>ERZ1026894.605-NODE-605-length-25366-cov-5.335862_pt1 | contig 25366 bp, 24 predicted proteins | sample MGYA00380177_ERZ1026894 | MGnify/ENA primary metagenome ERZ1026894 (study PRJEB33269, sample SAMEA4719813) | human gut metagenome | biome: human-associated habitat; feature: organic feature; material: feces | place: Cameroon | collected 2013-10 ... | reverse complement strand
CATATGGGTACATAAACAAAAACGGATTTTTTATACTCAAAAACCATATAGAACTACGGCTGTATTTTCTAATAAAACATAAAAAACGGCGCAATGAATACGCCGTTTTTTATTGTCTTGTGTTGCTATTACGCTTCTTTGATTGCGCCGACGGGGCAACCGTCCTCACATGCTCCGCAATCGATGCATTGCTCGGGATCGACAACGTATTTGCTGTCGCCTTCTGCGATTGCTCCGACAGGGCAAGTATCTGCGCACGCACCGCATTGGATGCACTCATCGCTGATAACTCTGGGCATAGTTTTATCTCCTTACAAAATTATATTCGCTTTCGCTTGCAATTATATTAGCACACCGCTTTGTTTTTGACAAGTCATAAAAAGGATTTTGCACAATATATTTTGCTCAAAGCGGATACATTTCAAATCTGCACGACGCAACTCGAACTCGGCGCACGGCGTATTTCTTGTTTTCTCTTGTCATAACAAGATTGGGCTTGTATGCGCACGTTTTGCAGTCGCAATCGAATATGGTTTTGAAAGGACAATGCGCAAACGTCATAAGAGGTATATCCTCGTCGACGTCAAGTCTTTCCATGCAACCGTCGCCGAGAAAATCTTTGTATTCGCATGAAGGGACATATGACAACGCTCCGAGATTACCTACTTCTTCTTCGGCAAAAACGTTGGCGATATTGTGTCCCTGTCCCGCAACGATAAAATATCCTTCCGACGCAAAATAAAGACCGTAAATATTTTCGCTTGCAAGGCGTTTTATGCCGCTATCGCAGATTGCTTTCTCAAGTGTTTTCAAGTCCTCTCCGCTTGCGAAAATCGGCAAATCCAAAATCACATCGTCAACGCTTATATCGAGCAAATCGAGTGTTTTTGTGATGTTTTGCGCACTATAAACGTCGGGTTTGAGCAAAAACTTCTCTCCTTGTCTTACAAACTTGCTTGACATATTCTCGCTTTTTATGACTCTCAGAACATTGCTCCGCTCTTCTTGTACAGTGTCGAGCGCAGCCAAAAAGTCATCGGCTTTTTCTTTTTCGAAAACAACTTTATTTGGTGAATTGCTTTCGATTATTCTTTGTTTAAGCTCATCGAGCACCTCTCGTCTCAATCCGTTGACAACGGATTTTGCGACAAACACACCGTTTGTATCGACGGCGCAAGTTGTCACATAAAAACCGCTGTCGCCGACTTTCGAGCAGGCAGCCGCGACATCGTTTGCACCCATAGGCGCGTTCAATGCTTTTTCGAGATTTTGTTCGGTACGCTTTTCGACTTCAATTTGTCCTCCGTCCCTATCGAAAATCGCTCTTATCGCAAGAGGCAATCCGACTTTTGCCACGACTTCGAGTCTTATAGGCACAACTTTTTGCACTCTCAAAAGTTCTTCGTCTTGCTTTGCGTCGGATATCAGATTGACTTGCCAACCCGCCTTCACCTTTGTTTTTGTGACAAACGAATAAGCCCCCGTTCCGCATGCTTTCGGCTCGCCGATTCCAAGGCTTGCTTTTTCTTTATCTCCGTCGAAAAATTTGAGTCCGTCCCCTTTTGCGAGCGGATATTTCGTCGCAACGACAATCTCAAACAGCCCGTCCTTAAACTCTTTGACGCTTCTCACCATTCCGACTTTTATGCCGATGTGATTGTTAAATCTCTTTTCGATGACTTTCGGCGTGCCGGGATCGAGATATGCCCTTTCAAGATAATCGCCTCTGGAAAAAGCGGTTTTTAACATGGTTTGGGTTTTGACGTCGAGTTTTGACGACATACCTTTTTCAACCTCGTCGATTGCTCTGCGATACGCTTGCACGGCGCATGCCACATAGCCTTTTCTTCTGAGTCTGCCCTCGATTTTGAACGAACAAACGCCTGCGTCCGCAAGTTCTTTCAAAGACGAATACAAACACAGGTCCCTTGCGCTCAAAAGGTATCCGTCACAAGTTTTTCCGTTGACTTCGGCGCGATAGGGCAAACGGCACATTTGCTTGCATAGTCCCCTGTTTCCACTTGCGTTCTGCTCCTTTGACGAGAGGTAGCAATTGCCCGAAAACGCCACGCAAAGCGCGCCTTGAACAAAATATTCTATTTCGAGATTTGTATTGTTTTTGATTGCTTTTATATCTTCGAGTTTTGTTTCTCTTGACAGCACGACTCTTGAAAAGCCCGCTTTTTCGGCAACTTTCGCGCCGTAAAGATTGTGTACTCCCAGCTGTGTGCTTGCATGCAACACAATGCCGTCAAACGTTTCTTTAAGCACTTTGCATACGCCAAGGTCTTGAACCAGAAATGCGTCGACTTTTGCATCGACAGCCGCTTTAACAAGCGAAATCAACTCGCTAAACTCTTGATTTTGCAAAATCGTATTGATTGTGACGTAAACTTTAACGCCGTAAAAATGAGCGTATGAAACAACCTCTGCGATATTTTCGCAGTCAAAATTTTGCGCTTTCATACGCGCGTTGAAATTGTCGAGTCCCAGGTATACCGCGTCTGCTCCGCTTGCGATTGCAACTTCAAACGCTTCTGTATCGCCTGCCGGTGCCAATAGTTCCAACATGTCATCAGTATACCACACAGCCCGTCGCTATGCAATCACCTTGCATAAATCGTTTGCCTAATTCAAAATCGGTGCTATACTTTTTTTATGTTACGTTTCTTATGTCCCAACTGCAAAGCCCCGCTGGCAGAAAAAGGTCGCGATGCCGCTTGCGAAAACGGTCATCTTTTCGACCGAGCAAAAGAAGGCTATTTTTACCTTTTGCCTCCAAAATCCACTGCGCCGGGCGACAATGCCGAAATGGTTCGGGCAAGACGAGATTTTCTCGATTGCGGTTTTTATTCTCCTTTGCAAGACGCAATCGCAAATGAAATCGTCGCTCGTTTCGATTGTCCGATTACACTTGTGGACGCCGGATGCGGCACGGGATTTTATTTGTCGAAAATCATCGAAAAAAGGCAAAATGCCGACGATGTTTACATTGCTTTGGACATCTCGAAAAATGCCGTAAAGATTTGCGCAAAACGCAGCCGTTCGGCAGAATGCGCAGTGGCAAGCGTCTACGATATTCCCCTGCCCGACAATTTTGCCGACGTCGTCGTATGTGTTTTTTCGCCCTTCGCAATGGACGAGTACACCAGGATTTTGAAAGACGGCGGCATTCTTATCTTGGCATATCCGTGCGAAAATCATCTGATAGAACTTCGACATGCGCTGTACAAAAACGTTCGTGAAGTCGCAACCTCGCTTCCAAAGAGCAGTCTTGATTTTGAAACCGAACAAGAAATAACGTATTCTTTCTCTTTGGATTCGTCAAAGCAAATATCGGATTTGCTCACAATGACGCCGTATGTGTACCGCGCGCCTAAGACGGCAGTTGAAGACGTAAAAGCAAAAACCCACATGTCGCTCACCGCCGATTTTTGCCTTTGCACGCTTAAAAAAACTAAGCATTGACAAACAGCTTGTATTTTTATATAATACAGTTTGTTAAAAATATAAAAAATCCAACTAAAAGGACGGAAAATTATGGACGAAATCAAAACCGACGCAGTGCAAGATTGCGCCGAAAACCAAGAAGTCGCAGCCGACGCCGTGGCAGAAGAAGTCACCGAGCAAGAAGTCGCAACTTCCGATGCAACACAAAGCGGCAAGAAAAAGAGAATCAAACTTCCCGCCTGGCTTCAAAAGCTCGTTGACAAAATCAACTCCAACGAAGACGTGCGACAAATGGTGGTGTTCACACTCTTCAGTTTCATTTGCGGCGGTTCACAGCTTATCATAACGCTCGTTCTTCCCGCGCTTTTGAAACTCGCACCCGAAACAAGCGTTTTGAATCAAAAATTCTACGGTTTCGACCTCGGCGCACTAAAAGACGTGTTCGGCTATCCGACGACTTCCGACTTTATCGGCTTTTTGATAGGTTCTATCGTGGGACAAGTCCTCACTTTCGTTCTCAACCGCAAAAAGACGTTCAACTGCACAAACAACGTTCTCGTTTCAGGCATTATGTACGTCATTTTGGCAGTCGCAATCATCTTTGTCCAAACCCTCCTCGGCAGTGCGATTATGACAGCTTGCATGGGCGCAAAACCCGTTGCTCAAACCGAGTTCTTGTATCAGATCTACAACCTCGCAGGACAAGCAGTCGGCGGCATCACCGCTCTTGTTATGAGCTTTGTGGGCAACAAATTCCTCGTCATGCGCAACTGGGGCGAAAAGAAAAAGTCCCAAGAAGAACCCGCATGCGATGAAGAAAAATGCTCTTGCTGCGATTGTCAAGAACAAACCGAATCCGCAGATTCCGCTCTCGACCAAGCCGCCGCAGACGAAGAATAAACACAGTACGCACAAAAACATAGCACGCTCACCGAGCGTGCTTTTTGTTTTTGCAATTTGACTTATATGGCGTTTAATTATTTGCAATGCACTTCCGTTGCCGCTCCGTTGGTACTCAACGCAAACACACTGCGTGTCACGTTTCTTTTATATTTGGCGCACTGTATGCTATAGTAATGTGCATCCTGCGATGCACTTCCGTTGTCGCTCCGTTGGTACTCAACGCAAACACACTGCGTGTCACGTTTCTTTTATATTTGGCGCACACGTATGCATGCATACAGTGCGCCAAATATAAAAGAAACACCCTCACAAGTGAGAGTGTTTGCGTTGGCAGGAGCTATAGGAATCGAACCTACACAGTGGGAGTCAGAGGCCCAAGTGCTACCACTACACCAAGCTCCATCGCGTGTGTTATTATATATCAACGTGTGACAATTTGCAATCGATTTTTCAAGAGGGAATAAAAAATAATCGAACAAAACATATTTTTTGAGAGAAATGGCGTGTTTTTGTTGCAAAAATGCAAGATTTGATGTATATTGCAATGGCAGTCAAATTTGATTGCGCAACAAAACGGGGTGTAGCGCAGTTTGGTTTGCGATAAGAGCGTAAACAAAACAAGCGACACAACGACATAACAGTCGATTTCAAAAAGGCTGTAAAAAACGCAAGACCTGGCGGACATGCGCAACGCGCTCCCAAATGCGCCATATCTTTGTGACAACTCAATATTTATTTCGGGGTGTAGCGCAGTTTGGTAGCGCGTACGGTTCGGGACCGTAAGGCCGCGAGTTCAAGTCTCGCCACTCCGACCACAAACTTCGCTGAGTGCATACAATGCACTCAGTTTTTTATATCCGTTCAACTTGCGCTTGCGCGTATGTTGAAACGGATATAAAAAACGAGCACGCCTTGCGTGCCGAAGTTTGTGCCGTGGAACGAGCGAAGCGTATGTACCACCATAGGTACAATTCTTCTTGCACGCAGCGTTTTCACATGATATAATTTTCACACTGAATTACGGAGGCAAATATGTATCTCAAAAAATATTATCCTCAAATGATACAAACCATTCAAAACGCCGTGCGTTTCAAAACGGTGCTTGACAAACCTGTACCCGGCGGTCCGTTCGGACAAGGCAACAAGGATTGTCTTGAATACGTCTTGTCGGTTGCAAAAGAGCTCGGTTTTCGCACCGTAAATCTGGACGGATACTGCGGATATGCAGAAGTCGGGCAAGGTGACGAACTGGTGGGCATCATCGGACATCTCGATGTTGTTCCCGAAGGTGACGGTTGGAAGTATCCGCCCTACTCCGGTGCACTCGAAGAGAACGCGATTTGGGGCAGAGGCGCAATCGATGACAAAGGCCCGGCAATCATATCGCTTTTTGCAATCAAGGCATTGCTGGATGACGGATTCGAATTTTCGAAGCGCGTACGCGTGATATTCGGTTGCAATGAAGAAACCGGTTCTCTGTGCATGGAGCATTACCTCAAAGTCGACGAACCGATTTCATACGGTGTATCTCCCGATTCTGCATTTCCGGTGATTTTTGCGGAAAAGACCATAAACAGCTTTGAGCTGAAAGGCGAATCCGCCGACAGAAAAGGCGCAAGGCTCGTCAGGCTCGACGGCGGTATCGTCATCAATGCAGTGCCGGATATCTGCACTTTCACTCTTGACGCAAACGGCGAAACTCCCGAAATCGTCTCGAAAAAAATAATCGATAAATTGTCATGCAATTCGCTTTCGTCCGACTGCACCGTAGACGGCGAAAAGATAATGTTTTCGGTACACGGAAAAGCGGCGCACGGCTCTGTACCCGAATGCGGCGTAAACGCAATTTCGTATGCAATCGATGCTCTGAGAGGCGTTGTCGACAACGACTTTATACGCATTTACAACACCTACATATCCACCTGCGTACACGGCGAAAAGCTCGGTTGTTTTGCCGAAGACGAGTATGGCAAACTGGCGTTTAATGTCGGTTTGTGTCACTATGAAAACGGCAAGTTTTCAATCAAAGTCAATTGCCGCCTCCCGTTTTCAACCGACACAAACAAGATGTTTAACAGTATAAAATCGACACTTAAAAACGAGTTTTGCGTAAAATTCGTGCCTATGAGCGAATCGGAGGGCTTCAAAATCGAACCCGATTCCGACATGATTCGATTGCTTTACAACGCCTATCGCGACGTGACGGGCGACACCGTATCACAACCCATTTGCTCAGCCGGCGGAACTTACGCAAGAGAGTTTAAAAACTGCGTTGCTTTCGGTCCCGAAATGGAAGGTTACGGCGAGATGATTATACACCAACCCAACGAAAGACTTTCGCTAAAAGCAATGGAAGCCATTTTTGAAATCTATGTAAAAGCATACGCCGATCTGATAGAAAAAGTGAGTTTCAAATAAGATTTTTTGCTTTGAACAAACTGCGATTTGTTTTATTTGCAATGCGTAAAAACAGAATAATATACAACGAAAAATATGCGAGAGCGGTTGCTCTCGCATATTTCAAAAGTAGAATTTTTGCGCTTTCTTTTTGCTCTGAAGCGATGCAAGAAGAGTGTCGTAGAGGTTGCCCAAATAGTATTTCATGCTCGGTGACGCTTTGAGTGCGTCAACGGCAATGTCGGGTGAAAGCGAGCTGTAAAAGTCATACGCTATGCGATATCTTTCCGAATAGTTTTCGCCTTTTTCGCCGCTATAACCGTACTTGCTCTCGTACTCTTGCTGTTCTTTTTCCTTCTCTTTTTTTGCTTCCTCGGCGGATTTGACGTACGCGTCGATTTTCTTTTGTCTGTCCTCTTGAAAGCTCTCGTTCTTTTTGCGGATGTCGTTGTTATACTTCTCGTACTCCTCGACTTTTGCGTCTCTTTCGCCTTTTAGCTTTGCGATAGATTCTTCCAAATCCGCCGCCGATTTCAAATCCAATTGCGTCAGCGCACTGTCCATATCTCTTTGAAGTTTGGATATTTCGCTCTCGATTTCAGCCACTTCCGACGCATATGCTTTTTCGACGTCGACAGCCGAGGCGACATGCTGCTTGTCAAGCTCGTCGATGCGATTTGTCGCAACGCTGCTTCTTCCGAGTCCTCGTCTAATAGAGTCGTTGTTTGCTTTTTCTTTCAACTCATCATAGAGTTTTGACAGATTCGAATAGCTGTCGGCGAGGGTTTCTCGCGCGGCATTTTTATCCTCTGCGAGTGCGTCCACCGCTTCTTTATACGTGTCTCTGATTTTGGTTTGCGCTTTGTTTTTTTCGCTGTCTACCGCGCTTTGCGCCCTCTTTACGATGTCCTCGTCGCTCTCGGGCGCATACTCTATTTCTTTGAGTCCGGATTCGGTCGGAAATATTTTGTCAAAATCGATTTCCTCCTCTTTGGGCAAAGAGTCGTTGTACCTCTTTTCAAGTTCCGCCAATTTTTTCGACACATCTGCTTCTTTTTCGAGAGCGTTGTTAATTTTTTCCTGTCTTTCTTGTTCCAATTGCTTGTCGGTTTTAAACAAGTCTTTGATTTCGTCCCACAATGATGACATAAAAGCCTCCTATACAGTTTTGTTTTCTAGTGCAGACACTCTTTGAGCAAGACTTTCGACGACGGATTTAAGCGCAGTCGCACTTTTTTCCAACGCCGTTACGCGGATTGTCAGCTCCTCTATCGAAGATATTATCTCGTTGATATTCATAGTCTTCCCCTCCCGAAATCGACGTCGACAAGAAGCGGCGCAACGTATGCGTTTTGCTCGGCAGACTTAATCTCGAACATAATTCTCAATCCGCACTTTTCAATCGGAATATACTGTTGTTTCTCGCTGCCTGCCACTTTGAACTCATAGCCTACTCCGTCTGTCGTCACACCCAGCGTTACGGGATATTTTGTCAGAATCGACGCCCCTCTCACCGTCTTAAAAAATGGCGAACTCAACGACGTTTCAGGACTTTGATAAGTCTTTTGAGTTATCGCCGCAAACACTTTTCCGTTGTCGCTCATCATGCCAAGCCTGTTTTTGTTCTCGTCTTGAAAAGTACAAAGCACGTCCGCTCCGTTCGAAGTTTTAACACCGCAAAAACTTGAAACCCGCACGTTTGAGAGTATGGAAATATCCTTTGTTTCCGTGTCGTATCTCACAACGGCATTGTTTCCGTCGCCGCCGAAATCATCGATTCTGCAAGCCAGATAATACTTGTTTTCAAGGTATCCAGCGCATATCTCGCGCTTGTCTTTCATGGGCGGAAATTCTTTTCCGACTTTTACGGCGTCGTATCCGTCAAAGGCATACACGCCGTCTTCGGCGCAAAACATAATTTTATCTCCGCACAACACAATCGAGTCTTTATATATCCGTCCCGTATCGGTAAACACCTTTTTCATGATAAAATCGTTCTGATCTCCGTATGCGGTCAATCTGAATATTCCATAGTCCCTGAACACATACAGATAGTTAAGAAACGACACGACTTTTATTGCTTTGCCAAGATCGTCCGCAAAGTTTATATAACCTGCCTCCGTTGGCGACACTCTCCAGTTTGCAGGATCGAAATCGTCGGAAAACCACACCTGATTGCTCACGCCGTTCACCGTGCCGAACACCCTTTCGTTGTGAACGGTGATAGAAGTAAATTTCGGCGCGTTTGTGCAATAAGTGACCGTTGCGTCGTTGACGATAAACAGTCCGTCGTCCGACGACGACAAAAGCAAAACGTCTTTGCTCTTGTAGTTGTAACTCACCCCTTCCGAATCGCCCGACAAAAGAAAATCCGAAAACTGCGTCCATTTTGCCGCTTCGTCGAACATTGTTGTATACCAGACGCTCCCGTCCGACAAAATGGCGATCAATCGATCGTCGGAATACTGTGTTTTTCCAAGCAACTTTCGATAATGAAATATTTTGACAATTTTCTTGTCTTGGGCAAAGGTCGGGTATGCGTGGCGGTCAATGCTCGGAAAAGCATAGTATCCGCTTGCGGCTTCCACTCCGATTTTTCCGTTTATCACGCCTTTTTCAAAAGCGAAATTTTTGCACGACCTTGCGTATTCCGTCCCGGCAATCGCCTCGTCTTTGGAGTTGACGATGCCTTCAAATCCGAGCCTTATTCTTTTTCTGTATGTCTGCACTCCTCTCACGCCTGCCACCTCCCGGCTTTGACTCGAATGTTTTTGCCCTTATATCTCAACACTCCGATTTGCGCTCTGAAATCGGAATCGAAACTTTTTGCGAGATCGAACATTTTGTTTTGGAAGTAGTATTCTCCCAGCGCGCCGTCCGAAAGTGCGCCGATCGTAAGTCGCATATCGTTTATCTCGTCCGAAAACGCAAGCGGCGATGAAGGCATATACGCATACGTTATTTCCGCCTCGCCGTCTATATCGCAATACACCCCGTCCGCGCCCGTAAAAAAGCTTTGTTTCTCCTTGTTTTTTATGACCTTGACAGGGTAAAGGATTTTTTCGGACAGTGAGGACGACGCGATTTTGCCACCCGAAAAATCGACCGTTTCCGTTTTGTAAAGCGGCAGATATTCGCTCACGATTTCTCTGTATACGATGTTTATCGCAGCAAGCAATTTATTTTTTAATTCCGTTTGTTGCGCATCGAGCGTTTGCTCGTTTGAAAAGTCGGTTTGTCCCATTTTGATAAGACATTCGCCGACAACATCCTTGATTTTCATATCATCCCTCCGCAGCGGCGAGAATTTTATCGCGCGATCGTTTTGCGTTTTCGATTTCGATTCGCACGTTTTCTTTCTCTATTTCCGCAATGATTTTTTCGAGGTTTTCGAGCCTTGTCTTTCTTGCGTAACTCAAAGTACGCGCGTCAAGACGCTCGAAGGGCAATGCCATTTGCATTGCCCCGTTTGCGTAGATTTCGTATCTGTTCTTCTTGCGATTGAAGAAGAGTTTATATCTTCTGTCAATCCCTTTGAGCCTTTTGGCTATATCGAACAGATCGTGAGTGATTCTTTCAAGTTCCATCTCAGATCCACTCTGCAACAAGCGTAATATCGCCGTTGACCGCAGTTGCGAAGTTGTATTCCGAACCGTTGAGTTTCCAGCAGTCAAACGCCTTACCGGATTTTGTAGGAGCGGTGGGTTGCACTGCCTTTTGACCGGGAGCAACCATTTGCGTGGGAACCGCGCTGCCGCCGTTCGAGTCGAAGGAAACGTAATAATATTCCGTATCGCTTCCCGTGAACGTGAGTTTTGCCTGTCCCATAGGTCTTTCGCAAAGCAAGTCCGCATATTTGACGAGAGTTGCGCTATAGCATGCCTTTCCGGCAACTTGATGAAGGACGGTACCGCCCTCGCCTTCGAGCCAACGCCAATCGCAAAGTTGATGGAGTTTGAAATCCTGGCTGTTGAGCAAATACATGTCGTTGTCGCCGACAAATCTGTCCGCCACAAACGGAATACCCGAGTACGACAGTGCTTTGTAGCCTCCGTCAAGCGTGAGATAGTCGATATTCGTGCGATTTTTGCAAAGGGCGTCGACATATTGTTTTCTCATCTTATAAGACGCCACGATAAAGTCGATAGTGCCGCCCGACGTTTCCTCGACTGCGTCGATTGCGTCTTGAATTGCGCCCACGCTCACCGCTTTGGCAATGGTCTTGGTGTAGGGTTTGAGGAAGGAATAATCGCTTCTTTTAAGTCCGTAAATATACTCGCTGCTTCCGAATATCGCTTCAAGACCGGTGATTTCGTTTCCTTTGGAACCTTGAACGTACACCTTGCAACCTGCGCCGAGTACGCTTGCCGCCGATTGAGACACCGTGACGATTTTGTTCACTCTGTCGATAGACATGATTCTGCCGCCCGAAATATTTGCGTCCTTTACGCCGGATGAAGAATACACATCGATTGTCATCCCTTCGATAAGACCTTTGATGTTGTCCACCTGGATTTTGTTCTTTGCGCCGGTGGTATTTGCAACGGTTGTTGCCAAAAGACCGCTGCCGTCGCCGTAAAGCATACGGCCGAAGTTGAATTTGCTTGCTTTAAGCAAACCGTCCATTTCGGCATTGAGCAAGTTCACAAATGCGCCCGCGTTGTTTTGAGATGCGCGAATCGCCTTGTCCGAAAGTTCGATTTTGCCGAAAAGGTTTTTGAGCGTGAGGGTAAATTGAGCATAGTTGTTACCGCCGCTTTGGGGGAGGTTGTCGTTTTCCTCGCCGCTTCCGACGCCGCCGTTGATGCCGTAAGGCGCAAGTTTTTTGACTTCCTTGCCCCAAACGTCTGCGGATGTTTGTCCGATTTTTGCAAGAAGCGGATTGACTCCCACGTTGAGTTGATCGGCAAGTACGCCGAGATAAAAGGTTTTCAGAGCCTTATCGGCAGTTGAGATTGTAACCATAATTTTTCATTCTCCTGTTATTCGTTATTTTTCAAAAACATTCTTCCTGCTTCCTCTATGCTCTTGATTTTTTTCGAGGGTGTGACGCATTGCATTCCGCCGTCTGACAAAGTTCTCGGAGGTTGTCCCTGTTGAAGTCCTTTGAGATACTCGCCGATGATTGCGTCTTTGACCTTGCTCGAACAAAGCACATAGTCATTCAAAAATTGTCCGTCCTGCATAAGTTGCTCGGGCGTTCTGAACTTGTCGACAAGAACTTTGACAAGAGCCACACTCAGACAGTTTTTGTCTTGTTTCAGCTCGGGCTGTTGCATGATTTTGAGTGCTATGTCCTTCGCAAAGGGTTTTGCGGACGGGGTTTGAGCAAAAAACTTGTCCGCCGCAATTTTGAAAGATTCATCGTCAAAACCTTGCTTTTCATCGTCTACAACGGCTTCGAGCCTTGATAGTTTTTGCGACTTTTTGGTAAATTCTTTTTCAAGTTCCTGATACGCTTTAAGCAATTCTTCGGGGTTTTTGAATTTTCCGAACGAATGTTTGTTGTCCTGTTTATCCGCGCCGCTTTCTTTGTCGTCGGGCGTGGTTGAATTTGTTTCGTTTTTTGTTTCTATTGCTTTATCTGCTACTTTATCTGTAGGTTTTTCGTCGATAAAGTCATTGTTTTGCGCATTGTCGGTCAAAATCGCTTTTGCGATTTCTTCTCCGACATCAACTGCGCCTTTTGACTCTATTCCTTTGATAATTGCTTTTTCAATTTGATTGTTGTTCATTTTTTATCTCCTCGTCGAGTCTTTGTTTAAGCGCACTCACGTTGCTGTTAAATCCAAGAAGTTCGGTATGTTTTGCTATGTGTTCTGCCACTCTGTCGCGCAACTGTTTGTTTTGCGTACATTTTGAGGACACACACATTCTCACATGCTCGGCGATATGAATCGCATGGTCGTCGTAGAAGTCGCACGCCACGTCTTTTCTGAGCATTTCCATATTTTCTTTCAGGGCTTTTTTTCTGTGCATCTCGTCGTTGTTTCTTCCGTCCTCCCAGTTGCCGAAACCGAGGATTTCAAAGATTCTCGACTTTGTAGACGTCGACAATTTTCCGTTTTCATCGGCAAAAAGTCCGAGCTTCAAAAGGTCGTAAACCATAGCTCGTCTTGCAGACAGCGTATCTTCGATGTCGCTTATCGTATCAAAAACGATGTCCTCGCTGTCGATGTTGCCGGCAGAGAAAGATGCGATTTCTACTTCTCCGTTTTCGCCTGTGATACGCTTGACTCTCGGCACTTTCGCATATTGACGGTAAAGTCTTAGCACGTGTTTTCCTATGCGTTTTATGCACTCTCTCAAGCTGTCTGCGGTCAGAGCGATTCTCGTATCGTCCTGTTCGAGCAAAAGCGAAATCGCCGTACCCGACGCAACGTTTGACGGCACTTGCGAATAGGTCGTAACCTCGCTCACGCCGCTTATCATTACAAATTCGTTGAGGAGTTTTTCTTCTTCTTGCGAAAACTCGCTCGGCACATGCGTCGGAGAGATAACTCTCGGCGGAGTGCTTCCTTGGCGATACACCACCACTTTTCCGGGCGGCAACCCTTCTTCCTGCAAATCGTCGGTGTCGACCGAGCCGTCCTCAACAGCAAATACGCCCACCGCCATACGATTCATAAACTCGTGCTTACGGTTTTTGACGGTGTTATAGGCGCGCTGAACGGGAATGATTCTCTCAACCACGGATGTTCCGAAAAAGTTTGTGAGGTTGTCTATACACGTCATCTTTGCAAACGGGTATCCGCGTTGATTGTCCTCGCCGTTGAGATACGGCATATCGCCTCTGAAAATCAGCGTATCGCCTGCGACGATAGTGAGCCTGCCGTTTGGGAACTCGCTCGTCGGTTTTTCGTATTTTTCGATGACCACCACGGCATTTTCTTTTTTCTCGCTCACGATTTTGGGGATTGAAACCGTATAGCCCAATCCGCCGCCGACGTCTGCGTTGTCAAAAGAGAACACGTTTACGTCGCCGCCTTTGACGTCCCGTCCCCAAATACTCTTGACTTCCTGCTCGGTCAGCACTTTTGCGTGCATAATCGACGACTGCTTGTCGATATCGGTGATTGCGATATCTTCGGGGAAAATTTCAAACGGCGGGCACAGTGCGATTGTCACGTCCCCTTCCTTGATTTTGCCCTCTGCGTCGAGCGCGTGTCCCTTTTGAGCGTCCCACGTAATTTTGAAAAACGCGCTTCCCGTAATTTCGCTCCACGTGTTTGCAAGCGCAAGCTGTGAAGAGAAGTCGTTTTCCTTGCATACGGCGTCAATAAGTTTTGACGCAAGCGCGGCGGAAGCGACGTCGTCGTCATCGGCAGTTGCGGGACGCACCTGCGCTTTTGCCTTGACTCTGCCGAGTTTTGCGAGCCTTGTTTCCAAAATAGGTGCGATATGATTGAACACTTCTCTTTCTTGCCAGAAATACTCTTTGCCTTGTTCCTCGATATCGCCTTTGGAGGATATTTGCGCAAACTGATTGCCGATGACAAAATTCATATTCAGTCGCCAGTTCAACTCGATTGCGCGTCTTGCCTCTTGCCTTTTCTTGAAGTCGGCGGTTATATCCGCCACGATTTTTTGTTCTTTTCCAGACATATAAATCTCCTGTATGTTTTCGCTATGCCAAAACGGCATAAAAAAAGCGACGTCGTCGCTTCACTTTTTGTTTTGATCCTCTTTTCTTATATCGTCTTTGATTTTATCGATGAGCTTCTTCTTTTCCTTTTCGAGTTCCTCATCGCTCCAACTTGCCGTATCGTTATGCGCAGATATATCCATATATGTTTTGAGCGCACTCGAATCGGGCGGACAATATTTTCTTACGATTTTCTTTTTTGTCAGCACAAATTCTCCGTCCTCTTTGACGGAATATTCCTCTTGCACCTCGTTGTATCTATATCCCTTTGCTCTCTTCAAAAGCGACTTCATCAAGTCCTCATCCATCTTTCCCTCCTACACTCACGCATCAGCTTTTCCTTGTCTGTTTGTATCTCGGATTTGGGCGGGGCGACAGGCTTTGACGGACGAGGTCTGCTCATCACGAAATAGCGCAACTCATCCAGCGCATGGTCGTCGACTTTCTTCGGTCTGTCGCCGTTTCCCCACCAATACCCTTTCAGCTCTCGTATAAGATTCACGCAGTTTTTGAAGATATAGATTTTGGGAGGTCGTTGCTCAAACAAGGACTTTATACGCTGAATACCGCTATATAAATCCTTGTTTACGTTTGTATTGACAACAATTCCCCTTTCGCAAAACAGCTCTGCGACGCTCTTTTGCGACGCCAGCGTTCGCTGATTCGCCGCGCTGTCTATGAGCGCATGCAGCCTTCCTTTTTCATCTCGTTTCCACCCCAGACCGTTTGCCACGGCATTGATTTTGTCAACGTGGAAATCCACCGATTGTCCCGCCTCGAAGTGTTCTGCGACGACGTATATCGTTCCGTCGAAATCGACCGCATAGAAGTGACAACTGGTCGGGTTTGTAAGTCCCGGGTCTATGGACAAATCGCACTGCCATTCTTTGGGCACGTCAAAGGGTTCGATTACGTGGACGTTTTGGTCGAATTCCGGATACACAAGCCCTTCCGCCGTTGAGAATTTGCCGAATCTTCTCGACAACTGATCCTGTTTTGACAGGGTGCTTTCCATGGCTTTTATTTCGCCTTTGTCAAGATACGGATTGTCGTTCCACTCCATATACTCGCACCATACTTCGGGGCTTTGAGAAACGTTCATCTCTATTTCGTCATACACCCATGTTAGCCCTTTGAGCGGAGTCATAGTGCCGAATATATCGCCCTTTTTGTCAAACACTCTCATTCGGCACTCGTCGTATATATCTTTCGGCGGTTCTTCGTCAAACCACACAAAATCCAACGACGTGCCTTGAAATTTTTCTCTGCCCTGATCGCAGGATTTGAAGCCGATTTTGCTCGTTCCTCCGAAGGCGTTTTTCACCACGATGTAGTCAATCACTCCGTATTCGGGCGCGCCTCGTTTTCCTTCGAGCATAACTATATCCTCGATATATCTCGGCGCAAGGTATTTGAGAACTTTTGCCTGCGCAACGTCGCGTTGCACCTGCTGCGACACACTCACCACCCAACCGAAAACGTCGTCTTTGTTTTTGCGATAGGGGTGAATTCCCCTTGCAAGCCACACACATTCCACCGCGCCGCACTCGGTTTTTCCCGAGCGGTTTCCTCCGAAAACCCATCTGTTTCTTTTTTGCGAGCGGTGAAAAGCCATTTGTTTTTGATGAACGAGGTCCTTGTTGTAATTTGCAAGCGCATCCCGACTTCTCAAATCTATTTCTTTTTGAATTTTTATAAGTTGCAATACTGCCGAATCATCTTTCATGCCACAAGAATAAGCCTTCGAACTTTCAAAAAACAAACAATTATGTCACCTTATTTTCGTTCTTGCGACAAAAAAAGCGTCGAAAAGTTGTATACAAAGACTTTCAATTTGTCAAAGATTATAGTATTATAAACGTATGGGAAAAAGATGTTCTGAAAATCTATCCAAAAAAATTCTTTTCGCACTTGCGCTGATTGTGACAAGCGCGGCTCTTTCCGTATGCGTGCTTATGGGCATACTCTTGCCCTATTCCATTGCATATGCGGACTCCACGCAAAACGTATTGATTGCGCCCGTTTCAAATCTCGAAGGCAATGCCTATGCTTCCCCTTCGACGCTTGAGCTTACAAACGGTGACGAAACTTTCCTTATACCCGAAAGTTATTATATTTGCAATATAAGCGAAAAGCCTGCCGTCCCTCAATATTATCAGGTCAGTTACAGCGGCTTCGATTTCTATTATAAAGCGCAGGAGCGCCCCTCAACGTCAACCGTGACGTTCAAGGATGACCAAACGCTTTACCCCGACGTCAGACTTACCGCAAAAACCGAAACTCTCACTTTGTCGGGCGTGGAAATAACCTCCGACTATACAGTCAGATTTTTGGGGTATCACACGACTGACTCAACGCAAATATACGTTGTGGCAATGCTTGACGGCAACGGTATTTTCGGTTTTGTTTCTCGCGATTCTTTTGAAGACTTCGTTATGCCTTACCACCCGATAACGCAAGCCGAGCGCGACAGACTCATCAACAGCAAACCTGCTCCCGATCCCGAAAAAGGCGACATTATCCCCAACACGTCGCTTGCGCTGCGCATAATTCTCATTATAGGCATTGCGGTGCCGGCAATCATCATAGCGATTCTGCTTTTCAAGCCGTCCAAAAACGACCGTTCGCAAGGTAAGAGCGTTATGCGCACCGAACGTCGCAAAAACGATTTCGACTACGATTCTTCACGCACATACCGTGATGACCGCTACGACTCTCGCGACGGCTACGACAGACGCGATGACTACGACAGGCGTGACGGTTATGACAGACGTGACGGCTATGACAGACGTGACGGTTATGCACCGCGCGACGATTACGACCGTCGCTAATCTCTCCCTTTTCGGCGCAACACAATAGTTACCGCAACCCAATCGGTTGCAACGCAATCGAATATGTGTTGACAGCAACGCAAAAACAATCGTTGTCGGCACATACAATCATATAACACTCGTTTACAACGCAAAAAGTCCCTCGGCACACACCGAGGGACTTTTTTTTTTGCAACAATATATGCGCCTTTGGCGCAAGCGGATAAACGAAAACATATTCAGAGCGTTCTTATACACGGAATGTGCAACTTCGAAGACGGAACACGAGCCGCAACGGCATTGCTTAAACAGCGTTACGGTTATGGCAACCGCCCAAACACTGTCATTCCGAGGAGCAAAGCGACGTGGGAATCCCCAAAATAGAAACGTAGACATAGTGGCGGTTGCCATTGACCGCACTTGTTCTCGCAATCACTAACCGCGCAACCACTCTTCACTCTCAAAATGAGATGGACAAAAACTCAAACCGCAACTCCGTGCGAGTGCTTGCTTGGTGTTTAGCGTGCAAAGCACGCAAGTGGATAAACGAACACCAATTCAAGGCGTTCTTATACACGAAATGTGCTTATTCGGAGTGCGAGCCGCAAGGCGGCGAGAAAGCGAACGCCGAGCTTGACGAATGTACGAGAATGCGTGGCATTCTGTTGCGTAGCCGCCACGCAGGCGAAGTGGCATAATGAGAGAATTGCCCCTATCTATGCGAGTGCCGACTGTCTCCCCCGCGAACGACGGATAATCTTGTAGAGAATTGCCCCTATTTGAGTGGTGGGAGAAAAGCCCGAAAGGGAAAGAGGGGGTTCATCTAATTTAGGGTACACGACGCAAAACTCTTGTAGAGGACAAACAACACACGTGAGGAGGGGGGAAAAAATAAAAATTAGAGTTATAAAAGTTCAACCACTTTCATCCACAATTCTTGACAGTGTGCTATAAAGCAATATTTGAATGAAGAACAAGAAAGAGCCGCTCTTGAAGGCAGGAGCGTACTTGGCGTACGTGACTGTTTTCAAGGGCGGCTCTGACGCAGTTATTCGTCAAATAGTGCCTTATAGCATACTGTCAAGGCGGGAGAGGAAATCACTATACACCTCCCCCCTATTCGTTTCGTTCAAAATCTCATGGCGAGCGTCGGGATAAAGTTTGATTGTGAGGTCTTTTACGCCGAGAGCCTTGTATTGGTTGTAAAGTTTTGTCACGAGTTTGCCGTTGCCGCCGACGGGGTCTTTCTCGCCGGAGAAAATAGCGAGCGGTTTGTTGACGTCGATTTTGGCAAGATTTTCTTTCTTGTAGCTTTCTTTAAGTCCGTTGAGGAAGAATTTGAAAAACGCAATCGACATGACATCGCCGCATTGTTCGTCAAAGATATACTTTTTGACATTCTCTTTGTCGCGGGAAAGCCATGCGAATTCGGATTCTTTTTTGAACGGCTTGTTGTAGCTGCCAAACGAAAGTTTGTCGAGAAGATGAGCCGTCTTTTCGCCTCCGAGAAGTTTGTATTGCATGTTTGAAAGTGCCGCGCCGCTTGAAAGCACTGCGCCTTTCATCATTGCCGAACCGCTGAAAATAGCGCCCGAATGATCTTTGCATTCCTCGATGTAGCGTTGACCGAGCATGCTGCCATAGCTGTGACCGATGTAGAACACGGGGAGATTGTATCTGTCTTTAAGCATCGCGGTGATTGCGCACTCGTCCTTGACGGTGTCAAAATATATGTTGCCCTTGTGATAACCTTTGACGCCTTTTGACGATTGTTTGGTGCTTGTCATACCGTGAGCGCGGTGATCGTCGGCAAAAACGATATACCCGTTTTGATTGAGGTAATTGGCAAAATCGTCGTATCTGCGAGCATGTTCCGCCATGCCGTGCGAAATCTGAACCACGCCTTTGGGGGCGCGTACATTGTCCCATAGATAACATTGCAATACGGTGCCGTCAAAACTTTGAAATTTCTCTGTCTTCATAAAATCTCCTCTTATCGCATGTGCGAAAGTCATTTTCAATATGGATATATTGTATCACATCGTTTTGCTATTTTCAAGACGCAAAAATACGCAACTTTGGTTGATTTTGTTACATAATATGAATATATGACTTCAAAACTCACACAAAACCAATCAATCGAACAACCGAGCAACGCGCCGACTTCGCAACCGAAACCGCTCATATTGTTTACGGGAGGAGGCACCGGCGGACACGTCTACCCAAACCTTGCGCTTGTCCCCGAATTTAGAAAACGCGGTTTCGACATAGCTTACGCAGGAGGCGAAGGCAATACGATTGAAAGACGACTCGCGCGCGACGCCGGAATAAAATATTATGCCCTGCCGACCATAAAACTGATACGCTCGATATCCGTCGATGCGGTGAAAAACAATCTGAAAATACCCACAACTCTCAATAAAGCCGTTGAAACGGCAAGCCGTATCATTGAAAACATCAAACCCGATTGCGTATTTTCAAAAGGCGGATTCGTGTCTTTGCCCGTCGTCTTGGCGGCTTGCAAAAAGCATATACCGGTGTTTGCTCACGAGAGCGATTTGACATTGGGGCTTGCAAATAAAATCGCAAAATTCAAAGGCGCGACGATTCTGAAAGCAAATCCGAAATCAAAATTTGACGGGATTTTGGTGGGCATGCCTCTTCGGGATACGCTCACCTATCACGACAAAACAAGCGCGGAAAAAAAACTCGGCATAAACAACATTTTCAAAAAACCGGTGTTGTTGGTACTCGGCGGCTCGTCCGGCGCAAGCGCAATAAACGATGCGATAAAAGCAAATCTGAAAAACCTCACGGCAAAATACTATGTTTTGCACGTGACGGGCAAAAACAAAAGCGAACGTTGCAAAGCATGCGATTATCTTCAATTCGAATACGCAGACGATATTGCCCTTTTCTACACGGTGTGCGACATAGTGCTTTCAAGAGCGGGCGCAACCAGTGTGTTTGAAATTTCCGCGATAAACAAACGCGCGGTTTTTGTTCCGTTGCCGAAAGGTGCGTCGAGAGGAGATCAGATTTTCAATGCGGCACTCGCAAACGAATACGGCGCAACGGTGTTAAGACAAGATTCGAGCTTTTTTGATAATTTGCCCCGTTCGATAGAAACCGCATTGCAAAATCCGCCCATGAAACCCATAAACTCCGACGCAAACGGAAAAATTGCGGATATCGTATGTGCTAAATTAAGGCGAGGTGAAAAATGCATAGACAAAAAACCATCGCCAAATGGCTTGCGGTAATTTTATCGTTGACGATTGCCGTTGCGTGTTACATTGCGCTTTCGGCGATAACAAACGGCAAATCCAACGACAACGTTGCGGGCGCAAACGACAATGAATATCCCCCAAATCAAATCCCTCAACCACCCTCTCCAGTCTACTCGGTGTTGCCGAGGAAATGCGAAATAATCGGCGATAAAAATATAGCGCATTTCGGAGGCGAAGCCGAAGAAAAAATGCTCGACGCGTTTGTTTTCGCAAACAAAAACGTAATGATCGTTTCATGTGATTCAAAGCAATACGACGTAAGCGAAACGGGAATTTACCTGGCGATTTTTGACAAAACGTCGCTTGAAAAAGTCGTGAAAATAACCGACAAAAGCGGGAGCTACTTATCCCGTTGTCAGACACGAAACGGACTTGCGATTTTTTGTGCGATCGAGAAAAAAACCCACGTCGTATTATTCGATGAGAAATTTGAAATCTATTGTGAAAACACAATCGATGAATTCGACATGATACATTCAAATTATATCGACGACGCAATCGAAACGTTCTGCATAAAAAACGGTAAAATAAAACATATTGTTTTCGACGATTCTCTCAATACAACAACAAGCAATTTTGTATTGCAAACAACCGATGCCAAAATAATCGAATGTATAAATTTCGGTGAAAATTCTTTGTTGTTTTTGCAGGACGGCGAATACGCTGTCGGAGCGATATACAATAAAAACAATGGTTTTATAGTGCGTTTTTCGTACAATAAACATCGTATTTTGCAAATTCTACCTACAATTCAATCCTCTTCTCAGGCTTTTTCGATACTGTGTCGAACAGATGAAGGACTTGCTGTTTACTCTTGCTTGGAAAGTCTCGAAACAACGGTAAAATACACTTTGAAAGGTGAACGATTCGGAGCTTTGCTAAAAGTTGACAACGGAGTTGCGATCGTTTGCAAAAAAGAGTACGTGAGGCTTTGCTCACATCTCGATTTCATATCAAAAGCACCGCTTGAAGTCATATACGAAAAAGAGAACGGCATGACCTCATACGCACAAAAACAAGCGCGTAACACTTACGACGGTGCCATGGAAAATCCGATGTCGGAATCACCGAAATACGTACTTGAAAACGCCATAGGATTTTCATGTGTTCTGCAAGAAGAAAACCTGTTTGTCATCAGGTTTGCCGACATTGACTTTCTTGTCGAATTCAAAGACGGCACTCTTGCGGAAATTTGCAGATTCAAGTATAATCACAACGCAATTGTATGGCTTGAAAAAACAAAAACTCAAAACAAAATATCCGTGTTTTTCGACTGCGATTCGTCAACGGATTCAACATACATGTGCTTTGGCAAGACGGACGCATTTTTCATATCGATATTGACATCGGCTCTTTGAGGTTGTATACTTTGATTATGGAAAAACAATCCGCGCAACCTCAATCGCAACCCTATTCCAACATGGCAGCAAGAAAAACCGTGTTGATTTTGGGTTTTGCAATGACAACCGTCGGGCTTTTGGCGACGATATATGCGTCGCTTGTGTTTTTCTTCCCCGCTCTCGACTTTTTCGACAACGTGCTTGCAATCGATTTGATGAAATGGCTTCATATGGCAAGTTTGCCTTTGTCTTTTGTCGGAATCGTTTTTTCGGTTGCCGGCGCAAACACTATTAAGGGACTTGCGAGGCTGTCGTTTTTCTTCGGAACAATGAGTTTTATAGTTTCGGCGGCACTGCTTGTTGTGATACTCTTTTTCGGTGTTTGGCTACCGTAATCAAAAAAACGATGATACAACTCTAAACAAAGAAACAGACGCTCAAACAGCGTCTTTTTTCGTCTTAAACGTAAACCGCAACACCACGGTTTGTTTTATTCTTGGCTGGCATCCTTAAATATCGGCACTAATCTCAGCTTTTGGTATCGTCAATGTCGTCTTGCGATTCTCTGTGATATTCGTATTGTCCCAAATCCACACTCAGTCTTCCTTTAAGTGCCGCCACGACAAAATGACAAAGTACTCCCGTCACAAAGCCGGCAAGCGCGCCTGCAAGCATCATATAAGGCAGGTATAAAAAAACTCCGTTCGAAACGACAATCGACGCAATGCATATTTGCATCAGGTTGTGCGTAATACCGCCCGCTATGGACAATCCGCAGGTGCTGAAAAGACGAATTCTGTAAAGCAGAACCATAAGCGTGTATGCAACCAGTGCGGACGGAAGCGACCAGATAAGACTTGCCGCATTTGCGGCAAAAATCGCGCTCAGAACACATCTCAAAACAAGCACGATATATCCTTCCCAAACGCCGAGCAACAAAAAACACGCCAACAACACAACGTTTCCGAGCCCTATTTTTGCATACGGAAGCGCGGGAATGATGGGCGGAATATAGCTTTCGACAAGCGAAACAATGAGGGCAAGCGCAAGGAACAGTCCCCCGTATGCAACACGTTTTGTCGTAAAACGGGAAGGTTTTTTCATGTTATTGCGTCAACCTCCTTTGCCACTACTTTGACGACCACTTTGTTGGGTAAACAGACGATAACTCCGCCTTCTTTTCCGATAGGTTGCGCATGCACGCAAAGCTGATTTTTGCAATCGCTTTTTGCAACGAACGCTTTTCCGTCTTGAATTTTTATCTGCACTTTTCCGTCCAAAACGTCAACCGTTGTTGCGTCGTTGTCGAGGTCAAGTCTGTATACGAGATTTCCATCAACGTAAACATCCGCTTCACCGGCATCGGTTTTAAGTGCGAAATAGATTGTAAGCGCGACAAGCAAAACTACGACGACAAGCAAAATTATATCGCCTTTTTTGAACAGTCCTTTCAAAATGTCCGTTTTGTCTTTCGATTGTTTTTTGTCCATAATCCCCGAAAAAGCACTTAATTTACATCTTCCGATACGATAAACGTCGATGTTTTCAATTCAACATCGAATCCGCCAACGGTGTGAGCATTCATTTCGCCGTCAATCAAAAAGCCTTTAAGTCCGAGTTTTTGCAAAAGCTCAACGCCTTTATCTATACCCAAAACGACAACTGCCGTTGCAACGGCATCGCCCAGCGCGCCGTCTTTTGTCACCACCGAGCAGGACACAACTCCGTTGCTTGTCGATGTATCCGCGGGACAGCCTGTAAACGGATTGATTATATGATGATAAACTCTGTCATTTTCTTTTGAAACATAATATCTTTCATAATCTCCGCTTGTGGAAACGCACTCGCCGTCAAGCAATCTGAATTTTGCAAAATATGGCGTAATGAAAACTCTTCCTACCCTTGTCGGATTTGCAATGCCGACATTGAAACTTCCCTTCACCGCTCCTATGTTTCCGCCGAGATTCACAAGAGTCTTATCGCTTGCCAACGCAAGAGATTGCTGCACCGCATAGCCTTTTGCAACACCGCCGAAGTCAAGCATTGCGCCGTCGATAAGTTTTGTAATCGTTGCGTTTTCGTAGTCAATAGAAAACGCCCTGTCAAGCCCTACCAAACTCTTGGCAGCGGCAATATCCTCATCGCTCGGAGGATCGAAATCACCGACTTCCGAATACAAATCGCCGGAAAACTTCCAAAGCCTGACAAGCGGATATACGGACGGATCGTACGCGCCGTCGGAGGCTTCGAACACCTCGCTTGCGACGCGCATGATTTGCATCGTTACGTCTTGGCATAGGATTGCCTCACCGACTTTTGCGGCGTTGATTTTGTTGACGTCGCTTCCCTCTACGGTCGGTGAAAGAACGCTCTCCAACGAGGAAATATAATCGTAAATTTCGGTGACGGTATGCTGCGATTTTATGCCGTAAGATTGAATTTCAAGCGTTGTGCCATATACGAAATATTGCTCCGCCCTGCTGCAAGCCGTAAGCGAAGCAATACACAAAATCAAAACTATGAGAACCAAAAATACTCTTGATTTTTTCAAGTCTTCGTCCTCTGTTTGCGCTTTGCGCAATTATTTTCTCGTAAAAATCAAGCCGAGAGTACCGGGGCCCGCATGCGCGCCGATAACGGGACCGACGGGCTGTTGCCAAACGGTGACCTCGGGATTGATTTCAAGGATTTTTTCCTTCAAAGCATCCGAAACGTCTTTGCAATCGGCATCTACGATAACAACGGGTGCGTCGTCAAGATTTTCGTATGTTTGTTCAAACTCGTCAAGCATAAACTTGTATGCTTTTTTTGTTCCGTTCTGCTTTGAACACACATCGAGTTTGCCTTCAGCGACAGTCAAAACGGGTTTGATGTTCATGAGGTTGCCGATCTTTGCCTTTGCGGGAGATATTCTGCCGCCGCGCGCAAGATATTTCATATCGTCGACAACAAAATAAACGCCGATTTTGCCCACGTTTTTTTCAAGATATTCCCAAGTCAAATCGATGTCGTCGCCATGTTCTCTGCAATACTTTGCCGCCATATAAACCAAAAGTCCCGCGCCCATGCAAATATTGAGCGTGTCGAATTTTCTGAATTTTGCATTCGGATATTCCTTTTGAAGCTCCGCAATTGCCAAATCGAGAAATTCAAAAGTGCCCGACAGCTTTGACGAAAACGCTATGTACAGAATATCATCGCCTTTTTTGAAGAAAGGCTCGAACGTGTCGTAATAAATCTGCTGATTGAGACCTGCGGTGGACGCACTTGCGCCGTTTCTCATTTTTTGATAAAAATCATGCGTATCGGTTTCTTCACCGAGGTCGCAAAGTTTTTCTTCTCCGTCGATGACGTAAGGCATGCGAATGACTTCGAGGTTCAATTCGCGCGCATGTGTGTACCAAAGCTCGCAATCGGTGTCGCAAAAGATTGTTGCCATATGCTTTCTCCTTACGTTTTGTTTCGCAAAAGCCCGAAACAAAACAAACATATTGTTTACTATTGTTGTATCTATTCTATAATATGTAAGAT
>ERZ1026894.602-NODE-602-length-25393-cov-5.208264_pt1 | contig 25393 bp, 19 predicted proteins | sample MGYA00380177_ERZ1026894 | MGnify/ENA primary metagenome ERZ1026894 (study PRJEB33269, sample SAMEA4719813) | human gut metagenome | biome: human-associated habitat; feature: organic feature; material: feces | place: Cameroon | collected 2013-10 ... | reverse complement strand
GTAAAACTTTGACATCGATGTTTGACCATGGACTTTTGCCCCGGATGTTAACTCAGAAGATTGGCGCAGCTTATTGGCGACGTTAATTGACAATCAAAGCAGGGTGCTTTTTTTGTAATACCGGAAATGCGGATACGGCGCAGAAATATGCTTGCTTGTCTTGCTTTGATTTGCTATCCGCACATAATTTGCACGGATAGCATTAAGTTGCTTTTGTGAAACTTTACTCTTTCTTTTTGCCATTTTTCACCGCCTTTTTCCTTTTGAATTTTGTCGGCTTTGTCGGTTTTTTTTGGAAAGATCTTGTCGCTTTTGACACAACGGAAAACAACATTGACAAAAATATAATTCCGAGAATAATTCCTGCAATCGTGCCAAAAAGCACTTTGTTTTTCTCAAACCATTCGCCGATTTTCTTTACAAATCTTGTAAAGAAATTTGCGACAGATTCTGCCGTATCTCTCGTTGCGATACCGAGCCTTGAAAGATTGTCTTGCATATCCTTTGCGCCGTTGTGAGCAATAAAGGATTCCAAAACCCCCGAATCCACGTAAAAAGAATAATGATACGCCTCATATCCTGCAAATGCGCCGACACCGACATTCCAAACTCGCGAAAGGAAATTGTAATGATAATCGTTGAGCAGTTTGGAATAACTTTCTTTTGAAAGATTGCCCAAATTGCACATAGAATCAACCGTGCCTTTGTAATTTGCTTTTGACGCGTCGAAAACTTCAAAGAACAACTGCGAGAACGTATACGTTTTGGGAAGTGCAACATAACCGAAATATCCGTACACTTCGTGTTCTTTCAACCCTTCGAGTTCGGGGAAGTTGTATTTCATTCTATTGAAGAAATACTCGTATCCGTCGTCGCCGATAGGAAGAATACCGTCACGCACCAAAGGTTCATAAAAGTCCTTAAACGAAAGGTTGCAATCGAGATACAAATCTTGATTGTTGCCGTCCGCTGTTTTTGCCGAAAGCCAAACCGACTTGTAATAATACGCACGATATATATCTTCGGCAGAATCGTATTTGAAATAATCGCAAGACGATTGCATAACCGCCATAGTATCAAGCCCCAAAGCGTTTTTGACATCGGCAACGCGAATTTCGTTTTCGGCAACGGGAACATCAACGTATGCGCGTGCAGTAGTGGCAAACGGAGTCGTTCCGATACGTTTCAAATACATTATTTGGACTTTTTGAGTTGCAAAATTGTAAACGATATGTTCCGCAGCTTCTTTTTTATCGCCAAGAGAATCCAACGTTTCGCTCATCGAAAGATTTTTCAAAACATCATATACGGAAACCACGGAAGAATCGAGTGTTTCTTCAATATAGTTGTTTCGACCTTCCATTGCAAGATACGATGCACTTCTGACAAAATATCGTGTGTAAGGGGACGAACCCTTTATTGCAATTTCCAAAGAATTTCCGCCGTTAATGAATAAAGATTTGCCAATACCTTTTCGCAAACTTATAAGGTCATATCCGTCATTGAGATATCCCACTGCAAAAGTAACAGGAGAAACACCTACATTGTCGTCCATTCCTTTTAGATATTGCTTAATCCCGACCTTGACGTCACTGTATTGAAATCGTTTAAAAAACACGGCTTCTTCTTGAACGTCGCCGGTACATACGTGAGATATAACAACGTCGGCAATAGGCGTTGCAGTCATAGAATCGCTTGAACATTCATAAACGACAAACGACTGCAAATACAAAAACACTTTGCCTTTCTCATATTCGGGTTTTAACAAATTCAACTTAAAAACCAACGTGTTCAAGTCGTTTTTAACAACGCTTGCGCCGTTTTCAAAAGCAAAAATGTCACCGCCTTTTTTGTATGCTACCTCACGATTAGTGACGACATATTCGCGATAATACGACGTTGTGTCCAAAGAAGAAAAATCAACGTAATGCTCGTTGTCTACAACAATATTGTCGTCAACGGCAAGAGCAGTTTTCGGGAACGCCGAAAAAAGTATAAACAATGCTATACCCACAAACAACAATATACAAATTTTTGTTATTTTACGTATGATTTTCATTAGAACACAATCTCCCTTTTATCCAATTCAATACCTGTTACGGTTTTGACACCCAACGGAAATCTAAAACCAACCACAATTGAATTATTGTTTTTGGGCTTGACCGTCAACAAAAACAAGTCCTTATTGCTATCGATTTGAGAATCGTCGATATGGATTTCGTTTGACGGATAACACACTTTCAAAAGTTCTTGTATAGAATTTGCTTTTGGCGTTATTGTAAATCCGTTTTTTGTAGGTACAATTTCAAAGCATTTGTCTATATCCATTTGCCATTGCGAAAAAGAATATGACCGATAATCAACATAGAACTTAAAATCGTTATCCTTTGCAGGTTGCAATCCATAAGAATAAACTCTATCTTCAACAGCAACGTTCGAGGGAAACATAACTTCAACCGAAAGAGGATTATCCGCACTTGCCACATATCCGCTTTTATCGGCTGAAATTATGTCGCCGTTGACAGATAAACTGAAAGTTGACACTTCCGTTTTATCTTTAATGTTGACGATAAGACCAACAATCCCAACAAGAATTATCAAAACCAAAAGGATTTTGACAATAGACTTCATTGCTTTTGCCGTCTTATATTTCGCCATAACTCACCTCTTAAAACGTAATTGTTGATTGCGACAAACTGACCGAATTCACGCCGGAAGTAAAACTAACACGGAATGTCGCAGTCGAATCACCACAAGCGAGAACAATATCGAGATAAACGTTTAGATTTGCAACGGGGCAATTGTAATAAGTGACATTGTAACCGCCCGAAACGCTACCCGTATTCAACGAATGCGTAAGCATGGATTTCTTATTATTCACAGTGACCTTTTTGCCTGAAATCGTCACGTCAAAATAATCAGAAACACGTTGCTTCAAATCGCTTACATTGCAAGTTTTTTTATCGCCCGTATAGCCATTGCCAGAGGGATTGTTATACCAATTTTGACCAGTATAAGTACCGCCCCAAGTAAAGGATTGAATAGTAACAGGCTTGTCGAAAGTACCGAAAATATTCCCGATCGTCACGTCAAAGGTTGCCGAATTCAAGAGTTTGCAAGAACCGTTTTTGCCACCATTCGCAGATATCGTGACATTTTCAAAGTCAACACGAATAGTTTTTTCAACACCCGCGCTTTCCAAAGTAACGTCAACATACATATCAACGTCTTTTTGAACGCGCTGTGTATAAATAGCACCTTGTGACGAAGAACTTTGCGAGGCAAATGCGCCAATCAAACTATTTTTATTTGAAACAGTAAGTTTTTTATTTGCATAAGAAACAGAGATATATTCGCTCATAAGTGACAAATCGGATATATTATAAGTGTTCATATCAGTCCATTGCTGAGTTGCAGTATTAAACGTTCCACCATAAAAAGTGCCACCCCAAGTGTAACTTTTTACTTTGAGTGAACTATAAAAACTGTCGCCCACATCACTAAAAACGTTTTCAAGAGCAACCGTATATGTATTTGAACCTTGATAGTTTGCTTTGCCACTATTGCCACCGTTTATTTGCAACGATGACGGTTTGCCCTCAAAAGAAACGTTGCAAGTTGCAACATAACCACCTTCGCGTGTTACGACTTTAATAAAAGCAACAGAACCGCGAAATGCTTTTTTACAAGTAACAGTTGCAGTAAGAGCCCCGTCAGAAGAAGGCGCAACCGAAATATAATCACCTATTTTTGCGTTAGCAAGCGGAGTGCCGTCTACCCAAGCGACCGACCAATCAACCATTTTATTTGACGCGTCGGCAGGAGAAATAACTGCGGTTATTGTTTGAGATACAGAACCGTCGCTTGCCGTCGTTGCAACCCCACTCAAAAGACGAACCGTAGTATCGTGCAACACGCCATTGTCTATATCAGAAGCCATATCTTTCGACACGTTCAAATCCTCGGAAGAATGATTCATTCCGAACACAATGCCGAGAACAGCCGTGAGAACGCAAACAGCGCAAAGCACCGCAACGCCTATAATTTGCCATACTTTATTTTTCGATATATTTTCTTTCATATTTAACTCCTTATAGTTTTTATGGAAATCCGCCATATCGGTTAATGAATGAAATTAGCAATCATCCAAAAAATTTATTGTAGAAATTTTGAAAACCTACAACCGCACCTTTGAAAAACTCTTTTTGTGACGGTGAAAGTGTTTTGCCTTGACGTTTGTTATCGCGCACGTATTTTGCGCAAGTTCTCGATGCCTTATCAGACTTTGCAACGCCAACTTTCCCGAAATCGTCACAGTTTTTTTCGAAGATGGAATAGCCCCATCGTTTTCCTTTTTCAAAAGAATTCATAATGCACCATTTGATAAATAGTTTTTTGTTAGCACGCCCCTTTGTCCAAGGGGCGTGCAATCTATCACTTGTTGACAGTGACAGTGAGTTGCTTTGCATAACCGCTCATTTCAAAAATTGAAACTTCTGCGTCGTGCAACGGTGTGATGACGATTTTCGCATACTTTGCATTTTCGGGAATCGTGCCTGCATAGTCTGCGGATTGTGCTTCGCTTGCAGAAACAAAAGCCTTATCAGCGTCGTAGAAAAACACCTTGTAAGAAACTTCTGCGTTCTCTTGAAGTTTAATCGTAAGACCGTCGGAAGAAATGAAATCCTTTGAAACAATGGACGCCGTATTCTTCATAAACGCGCCGTTATCGTCGAGTCCGCCGATTTTGTACGCAAGAGAAGAAATCTCTCTCGTTTCATCTTTCTGCACGACACGTACGATAGCATAAGTAACACCGCCAATGAGAGCGACGAGCAAAACACAAACTATGATTTTGAAAATCAAATCAAGTTTTTTGCGACTGATATTTGCCACAATTTTTCCTTTTCCCTTATCCCTGGGAGCGAGGTATTATTTGACCCAGGGCAGTAGCCCCGGTTAGTCACTCAGAATGTTGACGCAGCTTGTTGGTGACGTTGATTCGCCCCAAGACAACGCCATTGCTTTTGCAACGCCCCAAAAAGTCTTTGACCGATTCTTCTGCCGATACTTGCCGAAGCTGTTCTTGAACGGTGGATACGTTTCAAACGTATATGTCGGTTCAATCACGCAAGTCGGACAGACGAACGGCAAACCTTTAAGCCAAAGAAATGTTTTCTTCGATACAGGTTCACCAAAGTAGTACGGCTCGATAACCTGCGTCGGTTCAGGCAAATCAAACACTTTCATCGGAACGGGATTTTCAATCGCTATTCTTTCACAATCCGCGTTCCATATCGACAAAAAGAATTCTTTTGCCTTTTGTCCTTTGGCAAAGCGTTCTTCGTCTATCGCACCACCGCGATAAAGAACGCTTGAACCGGCTTTGGACAAATACGTACACGGCGGAAAAGCAATTATCATATCCCACTTGCCGATTTCGTGTTTTTGCCCGTCGCACGTTCGGAACATGCAATTGCCGTTAAGCAACGGCGCAACATCGTTCCAAATATGCCATTCGGGATGTTTTCCCGAACAAAATTCCAAGTCGCAAGAATAGACTTCGTGACCCAACTTGCGAAATTCGATAGTTACTCTTTGCGATTCTTCGCACGCTACTAAAATCTTCATTTTTTAACCCCTTGTAGATTTTGTTTATTTCTTCGGAATACCGAAGTACGCAACCGTCTTTTTATTGCGCTTGCCTTTATCGTCGTAAAAATGAGAAACAATTTGACGTTTGGCAGTCGCATTCAAATCACAAGTATTGCCTTTGTAAGTCGGTTTCTTCTTATCGGATGCAGACACAATCATATTCGGCATAGTCGTGGACATTTTGCCGACAAAATGAAAATCAGGATTCAAGCGTTGTTTCCCGTTTTTTCCTTTCACCCAAGCGTCTTGCGCGTCTATTAAACGAACACCTTTATTTTTCAAACTGTAATTTACGTTTGACATTTTCTTCGCACCTACCTTATAATGTAATTGTTCACGAAGCCCCGTAGGGGGAAGCAACGGGATTTCCGCGTTGACAGAGAAGAACGATTGAACATAAGTTGCGTAGACTTCTCGCATAACCGCTCAATTTTGGGCGGTTATATTTTTATCATCAAACGGCAACGCCACTTCACACATCTTGTCAAAGACCGAGAAGAAGTCCTTGCCGTTCTGCTTTTCTTGTTTAAGTTTCGGAACGTCGTTCCGATATTGCACAAATTGACCTATCGGATTGCCGTATCCGTCAATTTGCTTGTAAAGACGTATCACGTCCGCCTGCACATCAATATACAATCCGATACGCCGATACAACTGTTCCAAACTGTCCGTTCCACCGTATCCGTGACGTTTGTACGAATACCAGTATCGGAGCGGAACAGCACTAGTAATAACTATCACTTCACCGTTAAAAACCTTGTTATTAAACCGTGACCGAACGGACGAATTTGTGTTGTTGTCGAGCATTTTCAACAAGTCTTCCATTTCAAATGACGAATCGCGCAAATCATCTAAGATGATTGCTTTTTGCCCAAGATAATCTTGAAATGGATCGTTACTAGCGGACGATATGCAAAAGTCCAAACCCATTTCGGCAAGCATTTTCTTTGCGTAATACGTCTTTCCGACACCGCCTTTTCCGCAAATGAACACGACTTCGATTTTTCTATCGGGCTTTAACAAAGCGTTTTGGCAGTAAATTTCCCACAACTTTTTGAGCTTGTTATAAGCAGTGACTTTTTCGTCGTTCGCAAGCGTATCTATGTACGCTATCATTTGCGCGTAAGAATACGTTTCAAAATCTCCGAGTATCTTACTGTTTGCGACTTCCGTTTGCCAATCGAAGTTGGCAACAACTTCGGACGGCGCGTATTGATGTTTATTCTTTTGGTCTTCTTGACCGTGTATCAAGTACAAAAGCACATCAGACTTTTTGCCTTTAATTTTGTTGACGAAGTTTTCGGCAACGCCAAACCAGTTTGCCACCAAATCCGACCGAACGCCACATTTTCCGAAGTTGACATAAATATGATAGTGTGGACGTGTATCGTCTTTGTCGTGAAGTATGTACGCCCAATGTTTGATAGTCGTATGCTCCATACACACTTTTTGTATATCGACATTCAACTTATCTTCATCGGTTACGATTTCGTAGTGTTTTAATTGCATATTTTTAACCCCTTTGCAATTTCACCTTTTGCCTTTTTTTCACCTTTTGCCACACCCCTTTGACAAGCCCAAGGGGTGTGGCGCAAATGCTACTGTTTTAAGGTGTTTTTCTGTTTCTTGTTTTCACCTTTTTCACCTTTTGCCAAGTTTTGAATTACTTGTTACGAATTTCAAAGTTATCCACAAAATCGGCGAAGTCTTCAACACAGTAAAAATAATTTCCGTCATTCATATAGACGGTGAAACCATTTTTATCGAATGTGATATAAGAGACTTGCGAAAGATTAATGATTACTTGCCCTTTCTTTGTTTCCAAGCAATAAAAGGTCATAATTCACCTCATATAGTTAAAAAGGCACATCTTCGTTTTGTTCATCAGGAAGTGTTACTTTATCGGGCGTTCCGTCCGTGCTAGTAACCACCGAAGTTCCGCATTTGTCGCATACAAACCAAACATTTCCTTGTCCAGATTGGTCTAAATCCGAGTCATCAACGCGCATATTATTGTGACAATGCGGACAAATCTTGTGCAATGACGCTTTTTTCTTCTTTTCGGGAAGTTCTTCTGCCGTAGCACTCAACAAGTATTTTCTTGCTCGATAATTTGGGTCGTTTCCGCCGTCTTTTGCTTCAAAATACTTGACCTCTATGGGAACAAGTTCGTTTCCACACTTGATGTAGAAATTAGTAGCGATTTTTTCTTCGCCGACTTTGTTTTTGTACGTGCTCATTTTCTTAAAGAGTTCAACTTGCATTACTGCTCCTTTCGGCTTACGCCATTTTGTTTATTTACAAGGGCATATCCCGTTGTATTTAAGGGGGATAGCCTACAACGCCGACTATCAGGGCGTATAAAGGAGAAGAATTAGCGTTTGGGGAGGATGAAAAACGCAGAATCACTTCTGCATTTAATATTAAAAGTTACACCTCAGCGCCGTTTGAACAATAGGTATTGACAATATTTTCGAATTCGTGTAATATTGTAGATGTATAAAAATTTGCGTGCGTATACGCGCGATGAGAGCGTACACACACATAACACCAAACCCGAGGTGGATATTATGAGAAATGGCAACCAATCAAGACAATTACTCTCGCTTGCAAGAATCTTTGTGCTTGCGCTTTGCTTCACGCTGGTCTTCTCTGTTGTATTGACAGTAGCATTTGGCGCGATAAACGGAGTTGCTTTTGCTTCAACTCAGCATACGCAGGATGTTAATGGTGAATCTACGTTTGGCAAAGCGAATCCGATTTCGGCAGACAACGGTTATGCTACATTAGCCGATTTTTCCGGAATCAGCAGTTCTAACGAATGGACGGGGACAAAAACATTCACATACTACAACGTAATGTCCTATTTTCAGAAAAACGACACGCCTGGTGCTCTTGACCCCAATGATGATACGGACAAAAAAAACAACATCGAAATCTACAAAAATAGCGGTAACACCGACTTGTTCCTTAGAGTTGACAGCGCGGGAAAGTGGGAAGGCGGTGTTACTAATGGTGCAGCTAAGAATGACCTTTACATGGTGCTCAATTTTGAGCTGGGCGAGTTTTTGAACAGACTCCTTTCCGACGGAAACGTTGTGGTCGATGCGTCAATTACAGCAAATTATTCAAAAAATTCAGAAGTAGACGATATTTATACTAGTGCCGTTGCCGGTCCTAATGTGCTAACCGGACAAAAAGCATATAAACTTAACAATGGCGGCGATGCGTCATACGCTTATAGTTTCGATAGCAATAATAAACCACTTACAAACCATACAAGGACTGTTACGCTCACAAAAGACAAGAGCAAATTGGCATTGGCATTCGGCGTTCATTATCCACTCGCAACTTCTAGGGAACGCTATATGATGATGGAGAATATTTCCATTACGTATACCATTAGACACGTTGGCAACAAGGACGGCGGTGCTCCGATTGTTACAAACAAATACGACGGCATTGCAGGTGCGGAAAATATCAATAATTATGCGCCTTACATTCTTAATACCTTGTCCGAAAATCAAGACAAATTCCCTCTTTATTATGATTCGATAAAGAACAAACTCAAAACCGATTCTATCGCCAACGGTTCGGGTACGTTGGCATCGTACACCAATCGTTTTGTTGCCACTATACCGGGAACAAGTATCGGATATTACAAATTTGCTCAAACCGAATTTGTCGATACATTCAACTATACCGAGCACTCTACGTTTGAAGATGCGATTGGCGCGTATGGAGCGGACGCTTATAAATTTGCAGGTATTGGTGACAAAGTTCCAAACATTGATTCGTCGGGCAACCTAACTTGGCAAAACGTTCCGACGTCAATTTCGTCAGACGGTGTATATCCGTGCGCCTCGGGGCTTGCAACCGTGCAAGTTGGCAACACGACGTTTAATTTGTCAAATGTCGGAGACGTGAATGCTCTGAAAGAAATAAAAGTCACCGATACCAGCGGCGATACGTCCACTGAAATTTCCGTCGGCTATGCAAAGGTCACCAAAACGAACAGAGCAAGAGTTGTCGTGACAGTGTATTTGACGGCAAACTGCAAACTTAAAACCACCGTCACAGACAACGGCGGTGACCTTGTCAACACCAATATCACAGTGTCGGGTATCGATACAAAAGCCCCCGACACCACAACAAGCACGGGCATCAATTTGTCAAGCGACAACTTTATGAATACCGATGCAACGACGTTGGCTTGGTTGCGCCAAAACGGGCTGGACGCAAACGGGGATTTTGAACTTCTCGAGGAGAAAGACGCAAACTATTCTCCGTATTTGTGGTTCTACACCGTAAACAGAGCGGACAGTCTTGCAGCGCTCAATGCAATAGACAAAACGACTTTTGCCGATTACAACGCGGTGAAGGCTGCAGGCATTCAACCGATTGCGGTAGATGGGTTGTATGGCTTCTATTACGATTTTAAAACAGGAAAAGCAAGGACCATAGACGGCAAAGTCAGCCAAACAAGCGTCATCAAAAGCGGCGATGGCTATGTGCAGAATATAGAAACGGGACACGGATATTATAGATTTACGTTCTATACATTCGATCTTGCAGGCAATATGGGCGAAGTGAAGTCCTACTATGTCAAAGTGGACTATGATACTCCGACCTATACGCTTGATTTCTCCTATGACAAAAACGGCACTCAAACGAGCATCACCGCAGCCGAAAACGGCAAGAAGTGGGCAACTGGCGATGTGACGCTCAAGTTCACGCTTACAGCAGGCGGTTTTTCGGGATATACATTTAGGTTTAACGATGTATTTGACGCATTGCACGCTCTTGTGTTCAACGGAGTAGGAGAGTACAATGGCGATGTATATGTTCCGACAATGTTGAAACATATTCAGGACGGTTCGAGCAGTGCGGTTGCCGACAATAAAGTCGAGATGATGATTGGAGGAGTAAAAGTCACCATAACGCTATCTGAAGTTGACAATAAAAATGTAATTACATTCAAGGTGCCGTCGCCAACGAAAGAATCCGGTATGACATTCTATGAGTGGGTTTCTATGTTCACGGCATATGAAGGTCAGTTTGACGATATCGGTGATATCGATTCTGAGGCAATCGAATATACCGAAGCCGTATGGAGCGATGGAGTGAAAGTCCTCATCGACAGCATCGCACCGATTGCGCCGACTTTTTTTGAAGAGGAAGAGGCTTTCCTCAAAGATTTTGACGGGTATGTGCTTCCTACATCGAGAAATTGGTTCCATTCAGCAAAGTACGAGTTGCCTGTCAAGCTTGCATTCAGCGATTCCATCACCGCAACCGATTATGTGAACGGACTCAAAATTCACTATGGCGTGAAAGTTGTCAAAAACAAGGAGGAGCTTGAAGCATTTGCGGGCAAAAACGTCGAAAACAAATATAGAACCGCAATCGATATTCAGAAAGAGTTGGGGCTTGACAGGTACATTATGAAAACCGGCGACTACATTGTCGGCGACGCAACCGATTTCGACCTTCAACTTCTGCAAAACCTCAACGCAGGTATGCGACTTATCTACGTTTGGGCGGAAGACCAGGCGGGCAACGTGTCCGAACTCAGCAGATACTACGTGCTTGCCGACGCAAACACATATTCGGTTTCGGCGGCGGTAAAGGGCAATTCGATGCTTGAAAACGGCTTTGCGACTCTTGCGGTTACGGATGCGGAAGGCAATGTCGCAACGACAATCAGACGTGGCGAAACGCTCCTGTTCAATATCGGACTCGCAAACACGTATGTTCCTTTCAAATTCACTCAGAACGGCAACGTTTTGCTTGAAAATTACACTAAGGATCAGGTGTGGAACACAATCGAAAACTCAAACACGGGCTATATCGACGCGCAAGGTTATGCAACCGTCAGATTTACCCTTGACGATTTCGACAACCTCTCCGACCTGAACAAAACAAACAAATTCGAGCTTTCGGCAAGAAAGGTCATCACTTACAATTACATCAACAGCAATATAGGTTACACCGCGGCTCCGACCGACGTGTCATCTGCCGTGGTCATTCCCGAATACGAAAGTGCAAAGAGTTCGCTCGTGTATCGTTTTGTGGACGCCAAAAACAATTTGCTTTATGTCAAAGATGACGGCGAAACCACTATAGACATAAACGAAGCGGCGCACGATACAAGCGGCAATCCCGTCTATTTTGTCCCGACAAAAGTCGGAGACTACTATGTGAGAATCTATATTCCCAAAGAAAACGACAGCTTTATCACAAGCGATTTTGCGATGAATGAGAGCGGCGAGCAATTGTTTGAAGCGCGCGCATACAATATCATCCGAGGCAAAGCGGTTATCACCGTAAAACCCTCGACAAGCAAATTCGGCGAGTCGGCGGAAAACGTGCTTGCAATGCTCGATTTCGATGTGACCGGCATCGATAAGGCGAAAATGGCAAGCGAGAATATTTCTGTCAATCTCGTTCTCAAAGAGGCAACTCCTGCCGCGGGCGAAACATTCAATGTCGGCAACTACACCATAGTCAACGGCAACGACGATTATTCGGCGGCAACCAACTATGACGTTACTTTCCGCACGGCAATCCACAGCGTCACAAGACGCCAGGTCGTGATTGACGCATGGGGCGCAAAAAAGGAGTTCGGCGACAGCGATCCCGAATTCAAATTCGGCGTGGCGCTTGCTCAGTTTGCAAATCTTTACAAGAGTGAGGATCAAATCGTTGCCGATATATTCAACGGATATCGCAAAGACACCGAGACGATCGAAAGCGGATATGCGCTTTACTTTGCGGACGGCAGAATAACCCGTGAACCCGTCGAGGGCGTCGGTCAATACGATTTCGACGCAAACGCGGCGTTGTTTGACGTCGATGAAAACTATTCGATCCTCGTCCAAACTGCAAAATATAAATTCACAATCGAAAAACGTATCGTCAAACTCGACGTGAGCGGACAATCAAGCGTGTTCCCGTTCGGAACGGATGTCAACGCCGTAATCGGAAACATCGCTCCGACATACAAGATTTCGGCAGAAGACATGGTTGTCGCAAGCGCAGTCGAAGCGTTGTTTGCGGACGGAGCAAAACTCGCACTCGCAGGGGCGGGAACGCAGTTCACGGCAGAAGGCTATTCTGCCGCATATAAGCATGCCATAGAGTTGAGCGGAAAACTTACCGACGGCAACGTTGAAATTCAACTTGACGAAACCGGCGCGGAATATATCGTTTACGTGACCGAACAAAGCGCAATCGTCATCAAAGTTAAGGACGGCGTAAAATATGAGTTTGTTTACGGATTTGCCTGGGGTGACGATACTCTCGCGTTCGATTCGGAAAAATTCGACGTTCAAGGCACGCCGAGCGGCGACTATACCGCAGTAAGATGGACGGTTGACGGCGTTGCGAGCGGCGAAATTCTCCATGCGGGCAAATATGTGTTCAACATCGCCGGCGCAAAACTCTACAACGGTGAAACCGCCCTTGCGGACGCAGTGTTCGTCGAACCTGTCACCGTCACCGTAAATCCCGCGACAATCGTTGTGAAACCGACCGCTCAAAAACTCTCCAAAGTCTACGGAGAAGAGGACGGCGTGTACGGAATCGGGTTTGAAATCGCCTCCGTCAACGCTCAGAACATAGCAAAAGACGGCACATACGCGTCCATTGCGTACAACGAAATTCTTGCACAAATCAACGGCGCGTTTGTCAGAGCAATCTACAAAGATTCGACAAGGTTGAGCTTTGCAAGCAGATACGACGACGCAACCGATTCGACGGGCGCAATCTTCAACACCGACGGCAGATATTACGGCTTTGCGGCATACCCGGCGTTCGGAAGCAAAAATCCCGACTTCACGGTTGAAGCAGATGTCGATTTGACGCAAAAACTCGCAATCGAACAAAGAGTTCTCAATCTTTCCACAAAAGATTTCGTCGGCGTTGGCAAAGCATACGACAACAACACCAACGTCTACTACAACGGCGTGAAACGTTATGATTTGACATCGTTGTTGGCACTTGCAACCGATGACGTGCTTCTTCAATCAAACGCAAATTACGACAGTGCGGAAGCAGGTTCGAGAAACATAACATTCGATACGCTTTCGCTTTCGGGCGCACAAGCGCACAACTATAAACTCGGTACAATCACAAACGACGGCAACGGTACGACTCTAAACGGCGCAACCGGCGAATTGACCGTGCAAATCGATGAGACAACCAAAGTCACGATTATCTACATCGACAATACAAGCGGCAATAACATCATCATCTCGGCAGGCGTCATCGAGTTGCTCAAGACCGACGTCAAGATATCCAAGCAATACGACAACACCAAGAACCTCGTTATCGACAATATTTCGTTTGTATCCGGAGCAGGCACAAACTCGCTCATAGGAGCGACAAAGACGTTGATTGCAGAGGAGAGCGATTCGTATACGGGCAGTGCGGTCAATTCCAACTATGTTGTAAACGTTGCGGTGTTCTTTGAGTTTTCAAAACCCGAAGCAATCGACGTCAAGACGGACGGAATCTATGAAAATTCGGACATCATAATTTCAAAAGGCGTTACGTACAACAACAAAATCGGCATCAAGATCGTGTTTAAGAACATGCCTGCGTCAATCACAAAACGCATTCTCGGCAAAAACAGCTTTGAAACGCTTGCCGCAGTCAATCGCGATTACAACACGCAAAAGGACGTCGACATGACTTATACGTTCAGTCAGAATGCGCTTGCCGAAGGCGATACGGCTCAAACCGTAGGCTTGAAACTTGCGGGTGCTGCGTCAAAGGCAAATGCGGGTACGCATTCGGTCAGCATTTCAGGTTTCAGCGTTCTTGACAACAATTACGACGTAGACATCGCCGCAATCAACACCGCATACACCGGCATCTACGTTGAAATATCCAAGGCAAGACTCGTGCCGAACGTGAAGTTTGCCGACAAGGAATACGACGGCACAAGCAGCGTCACGGCGGAAAACAACAACGGCACGTTTACTTCCGTACAGTATGCGACCAACCTTGCAGAAGAACTCAAGAAGTTCTCATATGACGCAAGCAAGGTTAAGTTTGCTCTTTCTCTGAACGGACAAGAAGATTCCAATGTCGGAGCAAACGGCAAACACAACGTCATGATCGGCGGGCTCGAAGTCACGTTCAGCGGCACCGCAGCCGAAAAAGAACAAATGCTTCAAAACTATGTCCTCGACGGTTCGAGATATAGCAAAGTCGACAACAAATATAACAAAATCAACGCTTTGCAAGAAGGCGTTATCGACGATTTCGAACTTATCGACGCCGTGAATATGAGCAAAAAGAAAGTCCAGCTCATAGTCAACGACTTCAACATCAAGGACAAGATTTATGACGGCACGACAAGCGCAAGCATAACAATCAACATCACCGACGGCAGAATCGTTGCCGAACATTCGGCGTTGCTCGAAGTGGTTGCAAGCGGAAACTTTGCCAGAAAGCAAAGGGGCAACAATATCATAATCGACATATCCGCCGCAATGCTCAAAGTGAGAGAATCTCTCTCTCAAGAGCAAGCGACAATTGCGCAAGACGTGCTTAAAAACTATGAACTGTTGCAGTATAAAGGCACTGTCACGGGCAATATCAAACCTCGCCCGGTGGTTGTGAGCGCAGATCTCGGCACGAGAGAATACGACGGCGACGAAGCGGTTGCAAAGAGCGGTATTTCTTACGAACTCAGAAATATGATTGAGGGCGATATAAAGTATTACGCGATTCAGACCAAGAACGGCGCATACTTTGACGACAAGAACGTCGCAGCCGAAATCGATACGCAAGGCAATGTCATCAAAGTCAATGCAAAAGGCGGTACGGCATACGGCTTGCTTTTGCAAAACATTAAGGAAAGATATGATAATTATACATTAGTATATAGTAGTAATAGTGAGATTGCAGGCAAAGAGGCACTGGCATACGTCTTGAAAGACGGCACTATCGTCTATGAAAAACCGTTGGCAGTCGTGGAGGTGACAGAGTATTGGTATGCTCTTGAAACAACCAGATATTATGTTGCGGCAACCAACGAAAACAGAACCGCATACAAAGACGCTATTGTAGGTTTCTACAAGGTCAACGGCATGGACGCTCTTATGCTCGAGAGCGCATACGGCGAGGCTAATATCGGAAGCGGCGACGAAAACATCAAGGCATTCGACGCAAGCGTCGACGCAATCAACTATTTGCGCGCACAAGGCAAGATTACTCAACGCACCGCGTCCATAAGAGCAAGCGGCATCGAAAGACTTGCCGACGCAACGGCGTTTGAGAAGATTTACGACGGCACGGATATTTTCTATGGCGAAGCGGGCAAAGACTTCAATTTCACGGCGAGTGCGGTTTCAAACGTCATGATAGGCGATGACGTGACGATTGCAAACGTATCGGCAAAATTCGACAGCGCATTTACAACGGCAAAATATGTCGTCTTTACGGCAAGCGGCATTGCCGGCGCAGACGCGTACAACTACACGATTGCGGGCGATAAAGCAAGCGTCGAAGTCAGATTGTCGGGCAAAATCAAGGCAAGAAGCATAAACGCATACCTTGCCGACGCAAAGGCGGAATACGGTGTTTCCACAGGCAAGTATAGCGGCAATGTCGAATACAAACTTGTCGGCAACGACAACGCCGAATATGAACTTGACAACAGATTTGCAGACGATACGGCATTCTATATCACAACGGCAAACTTCCTTGCTGCAACCGGACTCGATTCCGGCAAAGCAATGCTTTTTGCAAACGCTTCCTACAATCTGGTTGACGGCAAATACGTCAAGGCGGCGGAAGGCTCGCTCGGAGAATACATTCGTTTGGGCGAGGGCGCAACCGACAAAATAGGGGCGTTGCCGCAAGCCTATGTATCTTTTGCCGCAACGACTCCCGAAGCGGGTACAACCTCGACGTCGTATGTCCTCAAAGGCGGCACGGCAAAGAACTATGAGTTCAAGCCGGTATACACCGACAAGGGCAGCGTTTCAGAACAAAACGGCACGACGAGCGTGATGACCGTTGTCAAAAAAGATTTGTTTATACTCACCGTTTCAAACGGATTCAGTGTAAATTACGGTGCTGTTATGAATGCCGACGGCAAACTTCTCTTTAACGTCGGATTGAGATATCTCGATGCCAAAGGCGGCGACGGTATTATCGGCGGACAATCCGTCAACACGTTGTTCACAAAGGGCGGCAGAAGTTTCTTGCCGACAGTCAGACTCGGCATATATAATGCGCTTACCGGCGTTACGAGCGAGGCAAACCAACTTGCAAAGACGTCGGACAAGCTCGGCGAAAACGAGTATTACGTTCTCTATGTCGTGTCCGACCATGACTACGATACGCTCGACACCATCGTGAGAAACTACAATGTCGTTCTTGCGGGCATGGATACCGTTTCGTCAAAGACCGTCGACGGAAAAGTCAGAACAATATTCGATATTGCAGGGGCAAGCGTAAAGTTTGACACCGCAACGCTCGATATCACTCTTCCCAAACTTACGGGCGTCAGCGTCGGAAGCGATACCGAAAACGAATTCAGCTATTCATACGCTATCGACAAAAACGGCAAGGGCATCAATCGTTTGCACGATGTCGTACAGGGCGAGCTTGGCACAGACGAAGTTATATTTGTCGATGACGCGGGCAGCGAACTCTATCCCGTCAATGTCGGCACATACAGCGGCACTGTTATGGTCAGACGTTATATCAATGCCAACGGCGAATTTGTTTCGTTTGCAAACAGAGACGCCAACGGTTATTGCATAGAGTGGAACAGCGGCAATGTTAAGAAGAGCATAGTAATAAACAAAGCAGATGTCAATTTGCGCGCTCAAAACGTCAGCGAGTACTACAACGGCGAAAAACACGAGTATGCAACGGCAGGCAGTGCGAACAGAGTTTCGTACAATGCTCTTACCGACAATTACAACCTCGTAAAGAACGTTGACTATACAATCGCTTACGAAGCTCTTATTGACGGCAATTACGCTCAAATCGACGCAAAAGACGTGGTGAACGCCGGCAAGTACAGAGTTACCGTCAAACTTACGGACGCGTTCCTCAACAGCACAATCGGCAAGAACTATAAAGCGGCAAGCACCGTTGCGGAACTTCAGGTGCTCAGGGCAATCGTAAACGTCACGCTCAGCTCGGACGGCTACGCAATGAGCGAAGAAATGATAGACGGTTCGACTGTCATGAAACTTACGGGCGAATTTACCGAAGGCAAAAAGTACTCTATCGGTTACAGCGTCGCAATGAGTGCCGCAACAGATGCGGAAAAGATTGCAATCGACAAATCTCAAACAAAACTTGTCGGACTCGATACAATCGCAAGCGCAGGCAAATATTCGTTTGCCGTGGTACTTGCCGACAGCGACCTCAACGCAAACAACTATGTCTTTATGAGCAGCACCGGCATTTTGGAACTTACGACAAAAACTCTTGCCGCGTCGGACGGATCGTCGATTGAAATCACCGAAGGCAAGGGCATTGTCGCCAACAGACTCGAAGTGAAGGAAATCAAGACAAACAACGCTCTTGCAAGCGATATGTCCTATTTGCAAGCGGTCGAGCAGTATGTTGCGGCGATGAGCAAGAAGGCGGGCATCGAAAACGCAAGAGTAGCGGCAGCACTCAGAGTCAACCTCTATCTCGACAATCAACTCGTTCTGCTTTCAAACACGCCCACGACGGTTACGGTTGCGCTTCCCGAAAGCGTCAAGAACCTGAACGGAATCGCAATCTACTATGTCAACGAAAACGGCGGACTTACCAAACTTACCGATTATCAGGTCAATGACGGCAAGCTGACGTACTCTGCAAATTATGTCAACGGTATCGTGTTTGTCGACGTCACTCAACAAACGCTCGAAACTTGGAAGATTTGCGTTATAGCGGTGTCGGTTGCGATGTTTGTGCTTATTGTCGTTGCCACGGTCGTGACGATTGTCGTCAAGAAATCAAAGCTTAAAAAGCTGGCATAACGCCACAATTTAACCACACAAAAAAAGGCGCGGCAACGCGTCTTTTTTTGTGTGTTTTACAAATGGTACGATATGCCTCAATCGGCAAATTGTCCGACCGTTTTTCTTATATATTAAATGAGTTTTTAATAAACTACCTTTTAATTTAAGACTTGTAAATTAAATATTCAAGTGTTATAATAATATACAAGTATACAATATCGGAGATGGCTATGACAAAAGTTGCTGTTGGTTGCGATCACGGAGGGTTTGTGCTTAAAGAAGCCGTTGTCGACGAACTTCAAAAACTCGGCGCGGAAGTTGTGGATTTCGGTTGTTTCTCGACCGATTCCGTCGATTATCCCGAATACGGACTCAAAGTCGCAAATGCGGTTGCGCAAAAAAGATGCGATCTCGGCGTCGTGATGTGCGGTACGGGTATAGGCATTTCCATTGCCGCAAACAAGGTGAAGGGTATTCGCGCGGCGGTATGCACAAACACTTTTATGGCGGAAATGACAAGACGTCACAACAACGCAAACATCATTGCGCTCGGCGGCAGAGTCATCACGCCCGACGAGGCAAGAGAAATCGTCAAAGCATGGTATACCGCGTCGTTTGAAGGCGGCAGACATCAAAGACGTGTGGATATGATTTCCGACATCGAAAACGGACGGTGAGTTATGATTGACGACGTTTTGAAAGAGATAAGAGAAGCCGAAGCGCAGGCGGACGACATCGTGCAAGAGGCGCAAAAGAAGGCAAAACAAATCGTGCAGGAGGCTGAAATCGACGCCGAAAAGCAGAAAAAAGCTACCGTTTTGCAATGCCGTGACGACAGGCGCGTTGCGCTTGACAAAGCGGAAGCAAATGCGCAAAAGAAACGCGCCGAAATCCTCAAAAAAGGACAAAAATCGGCAGACGAACTTGCAATGGACCACAATCTTGCCGCAAGCGAAAAGGCAAGCGAGCTTTCAGGCGCGCTTGTAGCAAAATACTGCGGCAAACAAGAAACAATCGAAGAATGACACTATACATTATCGCTGAACTATGATTGTCGAGATGAAAAAACTGGTGCTTGTCGCTCACAAATCGGACAGGCACAAATTGTTCAAAGCACTCCAACGCACAAAAAACGTTGAGATTGCAAAAACGCACGATATTGACGATACCGTGCGACTTGACAATTCCGCATCCGGCGAACGAATCAAGGCGCAGATTGCCAGAATCGAGTTTGCTTTTTCGTATTTGAGGGATCAAAAAAAGGTTGCCGAAAAGTTTGCAAAGGAAACCGAAAAAAGCGAACATCCATACATTTACACACCTATCAAAACCCCTCCGATTGCCAAAATCGAGAGGATGAGTTTTGACGATTTCGACCTTATCGACTCAAAAGAAGTCGAGCTTATGGCAAATATTGCCGATCTTGAAGAAATAGATTTGCGCCAAAAAGAAATTGCCGCTCAAAAAGCCGGCATAAAGGAAGAAATAGAAACGCACAAAGTTTATTCGTCGTTGCGCAAACCCTATTCTTTTTACAAAAACGGTGAAAAAACCGTGGTGTTTTTGGGTTGTATTCCTTCTCAGAACATGCTTGCTCTACAAAAGTATCAAGAGGAAAACGAGCATGTTTACGTTGAATTTTTGAAACAAGGCAAAACGCAACCCATTGTTGCCGTCGCAACGCTCGATGCCGCAGACGCACTTTCTTACGAACTTCAATCTCTTGAATTTTCCCGCGCATCCGTAAGCGACGACTTGACTCCGCTTGAAAATATCGCAATCCTAAAAGACAAACTCGCTCAACTCGAAGAAGAAACGTTTGAGCTTACGACGCGCGCTCTTGTAAAAGACATGTATGTTGCGGATTTGAAGACGCTTTACGATTATTATCTCGTTCAGCTTGACAAATACGCCGCACTTGACGGATTTGCGACAACAAAACGCAGTTTTGTGATGGAGGCATGGTATCCCGAAGAGTTCGAAGAGGATTTGAAAAAACTCCTTGACGAGATGGGCGATACGATTGTCTATGAATTCCAAAAGCCAAAAGAGGACGAAATAGTCCCCACATATGTGAGAAACAGCAAAATAGTCGAGCCGTATCAGGACATCACCAATATGTACAGCGCGCCAAACTATTTTTCCGACATCGATCCGAATCCCGTTATGTCGTTCTTCTATTTCTTGCTTTTCGGCATGATGATTGCGGACGCGGCGTACGGAATTTTGCTTGCGCTCGGCGGCTTTATCGCATATGCGGTGAAAAAGCCCGTTCCCGGCAAGGGCAGACTGCTTCTTGTCGTAGGCATGGGCGGTATATCCACAATTGTGTGGGGCGCAATATTCGGCGGCTGGTTCGGGCTGGACATATCGGGGACGTTCCTTGCCAAGTTGCAACTTGTTCAACCTCTCGAAGGAAACGGACCTCTCATTTTGCTCGGCATATCCTTTGCGCTCGGATTTGTGCATATTTGGGTGGGTATGCTCCTCAACGCAATCAATCTTATACGCAAAAAACGTCCGCTCGATGCATTCTTTGAAGTGTTTACGTGGTATATGATTTTTGCCGGTATCATTCTGCTTGCGCTCTGCCTTTTGTTCTTCAAACAAATCGTCGCGCTCAAATGGACGGGTATCGGTCTTATGGCAGGAGGCGCGTTGTTGCTTGTTTTGGGCAACACAAGAGGCAAGAAGGGCGCAAAGAAAATCACGTCTTTCCTCACGGGATTCGGCAAACTTTACGACGGCGTGAACATCCTTTCGGATATTCTTTCGTACGCGCGTTTGTTCGGCTTGGGACTTTCGGGAAGCGTCGTTGCGCTTGTTGTCAATCAAATATGTTCGGTTGTTCTGGGATTGTTCCCGACAAACCTGATTGCGATAGGATATATCCTCTGCGTGCCGATATTCCTTGTCGGACACATCTTCAACATAGGCATTTCGACGCTCGGCGCATACGTGCATAATTGCAGATTGCAATATATCGAATTTTTCGGCAAATTCTACGAGGGTTGCGGACATGTGTTCGTGCCTTTCGGGACAAAAACAAAATACACATACTTGGAAAAGTAGGAGGTAGTTATATGGGTAATTTCACACTTGGGACTTTGATAGCCCTCATCGGCGCGGTGTTTGCGGCAGCAATGGCAGGAATCGGCTCGGCAATCGGCGTAGGCACGGCGGGCAAAGCCGCGGCAGGCGTCACTTCAGAGGATCCGGATAAGTTTTCCAAATGTTTGGTCTTGCAACTTTTGCCGGGCACACAAGGCATCTACGGCTTGCTCGTGGCGTTTTTGGTGTTTGTCAAAATTGATCTGTTCGGCTCGGTAGCAAGACTTTCCGTCACGGGCGGTTTGGGTTTGATGGTGGCATGCCTTCCTATGGCAATCGTAGGCTTTTTGAGCGCGCTTTATCAATCCAAAGTCGCATGCAGCGGTATCGCACTCGTTGCAAAACGTCCCGAAGAAAGCGGCAAAGCAATCATCTTGACCGTTATGGTTGAAACATACGCGGTTTTGGCACTTCTCGTTTCTCTTCTCGGCGTCATGATGCCCGCAACGGAATCTCTCCTCGAAGCAACTGCAAGCGCAGCACTCATTGCATAATAGGCTTTATGAGCAAAGAAGCGATTGTTGAAAAAATTATTTCAGACGCGCACCTTAAAGCGGATTCTATCGTAGGCGAGGCAAATGCCAAAGCCGACGAAATCATTTCCGCTGCCGCAGAAGAGTGCAAAGCGTATTTGTACAATTTCAAGGCGGAAACGGACAAAATGATTTACGATGTCGAAGCGCGTTCCAAAACGGTTGCCGAGTTGGACGCCAAAAAGCTCACGCTTGCGGCAAAGACAAAGGTTTTGGACGTTGTGTACGAGCGCGTTCTGGAAAACTTGAAAAACCTCGACAAATACGCATATTCCGCGCTTATTTTCGCTATGCTTCAAAACGCCAAAGACGGTGACGTCGTGACTATATCCGAAAGGGAAAAAGACATCGTCACAAAGGAATCGCTTGAAAAATTTGCAAAAGAAAAGGGAATATCCCTCACTCTTGCGGACAAACTCGGCGATTTTGACGGCGGGATTGTTTTGAGCGAAAACGGAGTTGACAAAAACTTCACGTTCGATGTCGAAGTCGCGCTCCTCAAGGAGCAGACCGAAGCAAACGTGGCAAAGGAAATTTTCGGCTGATATGTCATACAAATTCTTGTACCAAAACGCCCAAATAAAAAGCAGAGAAAGCAAACTTCTCACTCAACAAGGAGTGCAGAGGCTTCTCGACGCGTCCGATACAAGGGAAGCGTCAAGGGCTCTTGCCGAGCTGGGATTCGGGACGGACGGCGAAAATTTCGATGTGGTTTTCAAGCGCGCGGAAGACGAGAATATCGCTCTACTCAAAGAGATGAACGAGGGGGGCGCGCTCGACGCGTTTTTGATCGAAAGCGACTATACAAACCTCAAAATCTTGCTCAAAGCGTTTGTTTCGGGTTTGAAAGCGGAAACTTTTGCCCCCGACGGACTTTTTGAGGTCGGATTTTTGCAAAACGCAATCGAAACAGGCGAAGTCGACGCATTGCCAAAGCAAATGCAAGAGATTATTCTCAAAACGCAAGAGGCACTTGCCAGCGGTCAAATCAGCGCGCATAAACTCGATATAGACGTCGATAAAACGCAATATGCTCATCAGCTCGAACTTTGCAAAAAAAGCGGCAAAGTCGCAAAGGAATATTTTGAAAAAAGAATAGACTACCTCAATATATCTTCCTTTGAAAGAGCAAGACGGCTCAATCTCGACCAATCGTTTTTTGAAGAGTGTTTCATAAACGGCGGCAAAATCGCGCTTACGACTTTTCAAAGCGTATGGGAACTACACGGCGAAGAGCTGTTGAAACCGTTTAAGGAAACCGCTTATTTCGAAGATTTGAAAGCACTTGACGAAGGCGGAAAACTTGTCGTGTTCGAGGCAAAAACCGACGACTCGTTGCTCAAAGTATGGAAGAGCGAAAAGGACGATTTGTATTCGATTGCTCCCATCGTCGCCTTTTATATGAGCAGAAAAACCGAACTGAAAATCGCAAAACTCATTGTGGCGGGCGTAAAAAACCGCGTTGCGCCGCAAATTATCAAAGAAAGGATGCGTGAACTCTATGCGTGACAATGCAATCGCAGTGTGCGGAGACAAAGACAGCGTGCTTGCATTCAAGGCAATCGGCCTTGACGTTTTTCCCGTGGACGACGAGTATCAGGCAAGAGACACAATCCACTCGCTTGCAAGAAAATATTCCGTCATTTTCGTGACGGAAAAAGTCGCAGTGCAAGCGGAGGCGCTCATCAATCGCTACAAATCCCGTCCATATCCCGTCATCGTGCCTATTCCGTCGGCGGAAGGCAATCGGGGCGTGGGACTTGCAGGCATCAAAGCCAACGTGGAAAAGGCGATAGGCGCAGACATTTTATTCGACAAAGAGAACAAATAAGAGGACGAAAATGGAAACTGGAAAAATCGTAAAAGTATCCGGACCGTTGATTGTTGCAGAGGGTATGTCCCAATGCAAGATGTACGACGTGGTTCACGTGAGCGAAAAGAAACTCATCGGCGAAGTTATCGAACTTCGCGGCGACCGCGCGTCCATTCAGGTTTATGAAGAAACGAGCGGACTGGGCCCCAGCGAAAACGTGTATTCGACGGGCGCGCCCCTTTCCGTCGAGCTTGCTCCCGGACTTATCGAGGGCATATACGACGGAATTCAAAGACCGCTTGCAAAACTCAAAGAAGTGGCGGGCAATCGTATCGAAAGAGGCGTGTATCTCCCCGCCGTAGACCACGAAAAGAAGTGGACTTTCGAGCCGAAAGTCACCGTCGGCACAAGCGTCGAGAGCGGCAGCGTGCTGGGCGTCGTGCAAGAAAACGTCCTTGTTGTGCATAAAATCATGACTCCTTACGGCGTCAAAGGCGTTGTCAAGGAAATCAAGCAAGGCGACTTCACGGTCGATGAAACCATTGCCGTTGTCGAAACCGAAAAGGGCGACGTAAATGTCACCATGCTTCAGAAATGGCCTGTCAGAAAGGGCAGACCTTACAAAGAGAAACTCTCTCCGAAAGCACCGCTCGTGACGGGACAAAGAGTCATCGACACGCTTTTCCCGATTGCAAAGGGCGGCGTTGCGGCAGTCCCCGGTCCGTTCGGAAGCGGAAAGACGGTCGTGCAACACCAACTTGCAAAATGGGCGGACGCCGACATCATCGTCTATGTCGGTTGCGGCGAGCGCGGAAACGAAATGACGGACGTTCTCAACGAATTTCCGACTCTTATAGACCCAAAGAGCGGTCAACCGCTTATGAAGCGCACCGTTCTTATCGCAAACACGTCGGATATGCCCGTTGCGGCGCGTGAAGCGTCAATCTACACGGGTATCACCATTGCAGAGTATTTCAGAGATATGGGATATTCGGTTGCAATCATGGCTGACTCGACTTCTCGTTGGGCAGAGGCTCTGCGCGAGATGAGCGGACGTCTTGAAGAAATGCCCGGCGAGGAAGGCTATCCCGCATATCTCAGCTCCCGTCTTGCGGAGTTTTATGAAAGAGCGGGTATCGTCAAGGTTCTGGGCGATGAAAACACTGTCGGTTCGATTACGGCAATCGGCGCGGTTTCACCTCCCGGCGGCGACCTTTCAGAGCCTGTATCGCAAGCGACTTTGCGTATAGTCCTGTCTCTTATACACATCTGACGCTGCCGACGACTCCTTACGT
>ERZ1026894.599-NODE-599-length-25502-cov-3.967855_pt1 | contig 25502 bp, 16 predicted proteins | sample MGYA00380177_ERZ1026894 | MGnify/ENA primary metagenome ERZ1026894 (study PRJEB33269, sample SAMEA4719813) | human gut metagenome | biome: human-associated habitat; feature: organic feature; material: feces | place: Cameroon | collected 2013-10 ... | reverse complement strand
AATGTAAAACACTGTTTGCAGTATCTGACATTCTCCCTCGCCTGCGTGATCGCAGACGCCAGACGGTTGGCATCCTCTTTTGGCATGTTCAGTATATGAAATGCCAGGCGCTGTGCCGTCTTGGAACCGATACCGGGCAGCATTGACAATGCCTCTACCAGTTGATTGATCTGTTTACTGTAATAATCCATGCGTCAAATCATCCTTTCCTGTTGCATTCAAACCGCATTAGAAAGGCAGACCGCCTAAGCCTCCCATACCACCGATGCCTCCGGTGATCTTGGACATGGACTGCTGAGAATAATCATCCATCTGACGCAGCGCTTCATTGGTGGCCGCCATGATCAGATCCTCTAACATCTCTACATCATCCGGATCTACAGCTTCCGGATCAATCTTGACCTTTGTCACTTCTTTTTTGCCGGATACAGTCACTTCTACGACACCGCCGCCTGCAGCCGCAGTGATCTCCTTTTCCTCAATTTCCTTGCTCGCTTCCTCCATCTGACGCTGCATCTTCTGTGCCTGCTTCATCAGATTATTCATATTTCCCGGCATTCCTCCCGGAAATCCACCTCTCTTAGCCATTTTTATTTCCTGCCTTTCTAATCATCTATAATTTCTATTCCATCAAAATGAACAATACTTCCAATATCCTCGTACTGCTCCTGAACCTTTTCGGAAACAACCCGGATCTGAAGCTCCACCTGTTTTCCAAGAACATTTTGAATAATGGTATCCAGCTCCTCCAGACGTTTTCCATCATCCTGCTGGAATATTCCGCCATCCGTAGGATCTGAAAATTGAAGCACCAGAGCTCCATTGTCCCCTAAAGTCCTCTTGGCATTTTGCAGCGCCAGTCTTTCCACCGGTCCACACTGGCTGCAGACCTGAGGCCATATCTTAAGCAGTGCCTGAATGTCCTCCGGCAATGCTTTGGGACAGATCTTCGGCTTTTCCTCTGCCGGTGCCGCCTGTTCCACAACAGCCGGTGCCGTCGGAGCTGCTGCCGGCACTCCGTTTTCCAGCTGCTTCTCCACAACCTCCAGCCGCTTCAGGATCGTTGTCAGATCCTGCTCGTGATCCATCTGCGGTTTACAAAGCTTGATCAGTGCAACCTCGATGAGAATTCTTTTTTGTACTGCATAACGGATCTGGTTGGATAGTTCCGATAATATCCGGATATACCGGATCATAGTCTCCTGGGACAACATGGTACTTTCTTCCTGAAGACCGGCAAGCTGTTCACTGGAAACATCTACCAGCTCGCTTCCCTGTTCCGAGCTTCCGATCAACAGAAGATTCCGGATATACCAGATAAATTCGTTAATGAACTGCGTCAGATCCCTGCCGCTTACCATCATTTCTTCCACAAGCTCCAGACAGCCCACAGCATTGCAGTCTGCCACATACCGGAACATCCTGCTGTACACCGCCGTATCCACAGCTCCCAGCACTTCCAATGCCTTATCATAGGTCAACGCCTGTCCCAGATAGAAGGCAATACACTGATCCAGCAGACTCAGCGCATCACGCAGGGAACCATCCGCTGTCTTGGCAATATAACGAAGTGCCTTATCCTCGACCTCCAGCTGTTCTTTATCCACCAGCTCCCTTAACCTCGCCTGTATGGTGTCTATGGTAATCCGTTTAAAATTGTACCTCTGACATCTGGACAAGATCGTAATCGGAATCTTGTGTACCTCTGTGGTCGCCAGAATAAAGATCACATATTCCGGGGGCTCCTCCAGTGTTTTTAAAAGAGCATTAAACGCTCCTGTGGAAAGCATGTGTACCTCATCAATAATATAAACCTTATAACGTCCCTCCGTGGGAGAATACTGCACCTCATCAATAATATCGCGAATGTTTCCCACACCGTTGTTGGACGCCGCATCAATTTCTATGACATTCATAGAGGTCTGGCTGTTGATCTTCTGACACATAGCACACTGATTACATGGACTGCCGTCTACCGGCGATTCACAGTTTACTGCCTTCGCCATGATCTTTGCCACCGATGTTTTACCGGTTCCGCGAGTACCGCAAAACAGATATGCATGACCAATTCTCTCTGTCTTGATCTGATTCCGCAGTGTGGTCACGATCTGATCCTGCCCCTTGACCTCATCAAAGCCTGATGGCCGGAACTTCCGATATAATGCCGTATATGACATAACTGTCTCCTATCTAGTCACCGAAACAAATACCCATTTCTTTAATCTCCTGAATAATGGAAGCCTTTGGATCTACCATTTTCAGCTTTCCTGCCACCTCAGAAAGCGGCACCGGTACGGTCTCTCCATTCACCATGCCTACCATATAACCGTACTTCTCCTTTATGATCAACTGGGCTGCCGCTGCACCGAGACGTGTGGAAAGAACGCGGTCGTAAGGACATGGCTCTCCCCCTCGCTGCATGTGGCCCGGAACCGTGATACGCACTTCCTGTCCTGTTTTTTCCTGAATCTGCGCACCGATCTCATAAGAGATAGAAGGATATGCCATTTTCTTTCTCTTTGCCTTAAGCTCCTTCTTGCTCAGTGCCGCATCCTCCTTGGAAATAGCACCCTCTGCTACCGCCAGGATAGAGAAACGCTTCCCCTGGGCACTTCTTTTCTCCAGAGCCTTTACCACCGAATTGATATCATATGGAATCTCCGGCAGGAGAATGATATCTGCGCCTCCTGCAATACCGGCATGAAGTGTCAGCCAGCCCACCTTGTGACCCATTACTTCCACAATAAAGACACGTCCATGGGAAGCTGCCGTGGTATGGATACAGTCAATGGCATTTGTTGCAATATTTACTGCACTCTGAAAACCAAATGTAATATCCGTTCCCCAGATATCATTGTCAATGGTCTTTGGAAGAGTAACCACATTGCAGCCTTTCTCACTGAGAAGATTGGCTGTTTTATGCGTACCGTTTCCTCCCAGGATCACCAGACAGTCAAGCTTCCATTTTTTATAATTGTCCAGCATAGCTTTTACCTTATCAAGGCCGTTCTCATCCGGCTCTCCCATCTTCTTGAAGGGCTGTCTGGAGGTTCCGATAATGGTTCCACCCTCTGTTAAAATTCCTGAGAAATCCTTTGGCTCCATCTTACGGCGGTTGCCATAAATGAGTCCCTTATATCCTTCTAAGATACCATAAATCTCCACATCCGGATTTGCCTGATACAATGTCTTGGCTACACCCCGCATGGTTGCATTCAAACTCTGACAGTCACCGCCACTTGTCAAAAAACCAATTCTTTTCACGTTTTCCTCCAATTCTGCGCTCCCATAGCGCCATCAATTCTTTCACCTCAGTAACGTTTCTTTTCACACGATGGGTGTGATCTATCGTCAGAGACAGCCTCTTCCTTTGCCTCTTCCAATTCTTTCTCCCGCTCCGGCGTATAGCCGTACTTTTTCTGAATGATCCTGTTCATCAGATATCCACCTGCCAGTACCACTAAAAGCACAACGCCTGCCACGCCCGGAGATATGATCGACGTAAGCATCATTTTTATTTGCTCCTACAGATGCCAGATATCCTCATTATACTGTGCGATCGTACGATCAGATGAGAAAAATCCTGCCTTCGCAATGTTTACTATCATTTTCTTTTCCCAGGCTTTTTTGTCTGCATAATCTGCAAGCATTTTTTCTTTCACCTGAATATATTCCTTTACATCAAGTAATGTCATAAACCAGTCCTTTGTCAGAAGCTCCATATACAGACGGATCAGGCTCTTTTTATTGCCTACGGCAAACATTTCCTTGCTGATAATGAAATCCACAAGCTTTGCGATCTCCGGATCTGCATCGTAGATAGCTTCTGCACTGTAGTCTGCCTTGGCATAATGCTCAATGACCTCTTCACTGGACTTACCGAAGATATAGATATTGTCATCTCCCACAAACTGATGGATCTCGACGTTGGCTCCGTCCTCTGTACCGAGAGTAATCGCACCGTTCAGCATAAATTTCATATTACCGGTTCCACTTGCCTCCTTGGATGCCAAAGAGATCTGTTCAGAAATATCTGCTGCCGGGATCACCTTCTCTGCATAAGACACATTATAATTCTCCAGCATAACAACCTTCAGATAAGGACTTACCTCCGGGTCGTTATTGATCAGCTCAGACAGGCAGAGGATCAGATGAATGATGTCCTTTGCAATGGTATATGCCGGTGCCGCCTTTGCTCCAAAAATAACTGTTACCGGTGTTTCCGGCTTGTTGCCGGCCTTGATATCCATGTATTTGTGGATCACATACAATGCATTCATCTGCTGACGCTTGTACTCATGGAGACGTTTCACCTGTACATCAAAAACAGAATTTTCATCCACTGTGATGTTTTCCTTTTCCTTAAGATATGTTGCCAGCTCTTTCTTTTTCCGGCGCTTGATCTCGTAAATATCGTCCAGAACGTTCTGATCATCCTGATACTTTAACAGATCCTCCAGCTTGGACGCATCCTTCTTAAAGTCTGCGCCGATCTTATCTGTAATATAATCCGTCAGCGGATGGTTGCAGTGAAGCAGCCAGCGGCGGAATGTAATACCGTTTGTCTTATTGTTAAACTTCTGCGGATAGAGATCATAGAACGGCTTCAGTTCAGAATTCTTCAGGATCTCCGTATGCAGATATGCCACGCCGTTTACGCTGGTGCTGTAATGAATGTCAATATGTGCCATATGAACGGTATTGTTCTCATCAATAATGGCAACTCTTGGATCAGAATATTTCTCCTTTACCTTTACATCCAGCATCTTAATGATCGGAACAAGCTGCGGTACGACCTTTTCCAGATACCACATCGGCCACTTCTCCAGAGCCTCTGCAAGGATGGTATGGTTGGTATAGGCACACATTCTGGATACAATACCAATCGCATCGTTCATCTCGATTCCACGATTCACTAACAGACGGATCAGCTCCGGAATAACCATAGTCGGATGGGTATCATTGATCTGAACAACGGCGTAATCCGGCAGATCATAAAGAGTACTTCCCTTTGCCAGTGCCTCATCAATAATAAGCTGTGCGGCATTGCTGACCATAAAATACTGCTGATAAATACGCAGCAGCTGCCCCTGTACATCGCTGTCGTCCGGATAAAGGAATAAGGTGAGATTCTTTGTGATCTCATCCTTGTTAAACCAGATCCCGTCTCCCTGAACAATGGAATCATCCACACTGTCCAGATCAAACAGCTTGAGGGTGTTCACCTTATTATCATAGCCTGTAACATCGATTTCATACATAACAGACTGGACTGTCTTATTATGAAAAATAACAGGATATCCTACATCTGTCCGGCGAAGCCAGCTCTGATCCTGAATCCATGGATTTGGTGTTTCCTTCTGCATATTCTGCTCAAATACCTGTTTAAATAATCCCAGATGGTAATTCAGTCCCACACCGTCTCCCGGCAGTCCCAGCGTTGCGATGGAATCCAGAAAGCATGCAGCCAGCCGGCCAAGTCCGCCATTTCCCAGTGATGGCTCCGGCTCAATCTCCTCAATATCAGCCATGGTCTTTCCATGCTTTTTCAGTGCTTCATTGACCTGATCATAAAGACCCAGATTGATCAGATTGTTAGATAAAAGCTTTCCGATCAGAAACTCTGCCGATATGTAATAGACTTTTTTCTTCCCCTCAATCCGTCCCTTCTGGTCAATGGCTCTTTTGGTCAGATTCAACAGATTGTAATAAATCTCCTCATTACTACCGCCTGCTGCAATACTTTCGATCTCCTGTTCAAACATAATCCTCTTACATTCCTTTCTCTGCCCGCAACCCCTGGAGTGCAGGCATAAATTTCCCGGCAAAAATTGCCATGTGCACATTTTCTCTTAATAAACAATATGGTATACCCATCTGTAGCGGCCATATTGTCCCACGTACAGATAAGTATACCATACTTTCATTCTACGGTCAAAATTGAAACTATTTATAAAGAGGTCCGTATGCGGCACATGCGCGGTAGTCCTGTCCCTCTTTGTCCATACCGAATGCATTCCATGCAGATGGACGGAAGATATCCTCCTCCGGTACGTTATGCATGCATACCGGGATTCTCAAAATGGATGCCAGCGTGATCAGATCTGCACCGATATGACCATAGCTGATGGCACCGTGATTTGCCCCCCAGTTGTTCATCACATCATATGCTGTCTTGAATGCACCCTCACCGGTAACACGCGGAGCAAACCATGTACAAGGCCATGTATAGTCGGTACGCTTCCAGATCTTGTCAGATACCTCATCCGGCAGATTGATCGTATAACCCTCGCAGATCTGCAGAACCGGTCCTAAGCCCTTGACCAGATTCAGACGGATCATGGTTGCAGGCATTTCTGCTCTGGTAAGATATCTGGAAGAGAATCCACCACCACGGAAGTATCCGTTATCAGCAGCACACCACTCGGTCGCCTCCAGACATGCCTTCTGATCCGCTTCTGTCATCTCCCAGAATGGCTTGATCACGCCATTGCCGTTCTCGTCCTTCACCTCTCCACAGGCATCCAGACAAGCTGCTCCGGAATTGATCAGATGCAGGAAACCGCCTGCTTCTTTTGCAATACCTTCCAGCTCATAACCGGTAGCTTTCTTGACAGCATCCGGACTCCAGTATGTACGAACATCCGCAAAGATCTGTGCACGACCGGTAAGAAGCTTCATAAACAGCATACCGAGACCATTCAGAGTATCATTCTCTGTTGCCAGAATGTATGGTTCTCTTGCACCGTTCCAGTCAAAGGAAGAATTGCAGAGTGCCTCTGCGAAATCTCCGTTCGGATAGAAATCCGTCCACTGTCTCTGTCCCTGGAAACCGGCAGCGATGGCATTGTGTCCAACAGCCTCCTCTTCTCTGCCTTCCGGAAGATTTTTATTTCCATTCATCAGATCCTTGATGATACACATCATTTTTACAACGAACTCCCAGTCACGCTGCTTCTGCTCGTCGTTTCTCTTTACGAAATCCGGGTTCTTGTCCCAGCCTTCCCTGCAGTGGGACTCAGTCCATGACAGTGCTCTCTCAAACTCCTCGTGATCATAGATTCCCTCTGACATACGACGGATGATCTCTACCTCATCCACAGACTCCACGCGCATCCCAAGATATTCCTCGATAAACTCACAGTTCACAATAGAACCGGCAATTCCCATGGTAACGGCACCAATCTGCAGATATGACTTTCCACGCATGGTTGCCGCTGCGATCGCTGCACGGCCAAAACGAAGAAGCTTCCCCTTTACATCCTCCGGAATCTCCTCGGCATCTGCCTCCTGAACATCCTTACCGTAAATACCAAATGCCGGAAGTCCCTTCTGTGCATGAGCTGCCAGTACAGCGGCAAGATATACCGCACCCGGTCTCTCTGTACCATTAAAGCCCCAGACAGCCTTGATCGTATTTTTATCCATATCCATCGTCTCAGAGCCATAACACCAGCATGGAGTTACTGTCAATGTAATATCAACACCTTCTCTGCGGAATTTGTCAGCACAGGCAGCCGCCTCTGCAACACGTCCGATCGTTGTGTCTGCGATCACAACCTTTACCGGCTCTCCATTGGAGTAACGCAGGTTCTCCTCAAAAAGTTTTGCGGCATTTTTTGCCATGCCCATGGTCTGAGCCTCCAGTGACTCACGTACCTTCAACGGTCCTCTTCGTCCATCTATCGTCGGACGAATTCCAATTACAGGATAGTCCCCAATCATTCTGTTTTCTGCCATTCCATCTCCATCCTTTCAAAAAAATTTATTGATGATATAAATTTGGCGGTCATTTCCGCCTGCTCTTTTATTGTACAACATTATACAAAAAAATGCACAAACTTTTTGTAGTTTGTGCATTTTTATTTAATCATTGTTGGACCGGTTTCCAAACAGAAGAACGAGACGCAGCAACTGCAGCAAAGTAGAAATGGTTGCAGTCACATATGTCATAGCTGCTGCCCCAAGTACCTTTCTGGCTCCTCTCATCTCCTCATGTCCCAGAATCCCTCTCTGATCCAGTATCCGTAATGCCCTGCCGGATGCATTAAACTCTACCGGAAGAGTAACCACCTGAAACAACAGGGTCAGGCCAAACAAAATAATACCGATCTGCAGCAGACCCGCTCTTCCCAGGATCAGTCCGAGAATGATCACCGGCCATGAAAGCTTCGACCCCAGATTCACTACCGGTACAATGGCATTGCGCAGACGGATCGGAATATAATTCACCTTATCCTGGATCGCATGACCACACTCATGAGCTGCCACCCCGGCAGCCGCGATAGACGTAGATCCGTATACGCTGTCCGACAATCGAAGAACCTTGGCTGAGGGATCATAATGATCTGTCAGGTCTCCACTGATATGCTCGATGCGGATATTGCTTAAGCCTGCTTCCTGCAGGATCTGTGCCGCCACCTGCGCACCTGTCATATTCCGGCTGTTTCTCACACGATTATATTTTTTATATGTGCCGCTGACATTGGCAGATGCGATCATGCAGATCAGCGCACCAATGATCACCAGTACATATGTGGGATCCCAATAATACCCATAACCCATTCCCATTGGCATATGTCATTCCTCCTTATCTCAAACAAACGAATCTGTATTTCGAATTTGTGATATACCCTATCATATTCTTCCCACAAAAACAAGAAACAATTTATGATTCTTTCTAAAAAAAATATAAATAGCCCTCTAACAAATGGTGCCTCCTCCCAGTACCACGCCATCTTCATAAAATACAACAGCCTGTCCCGGTGTCACCGCACGCACCTGTTCCAAAAACCGGACTGTTATCTGATCTTCTTTGCAGCTTTCGATCACACATCGGGCACCGGCATGGGAATACCGTATCTTTGCCGTCAACGTCTGTCCTTCTTCAAAATGATCTACCGCCATATAATTGATGTGATCTGCCGTGAGCCTGTCCGTAAACACATCCTCCGCCTCTCCGATCACCACTTCTCTCGTCTCCGGACGGATCTGTGTCACAAAAACAGGATGACCCATCGCCAGATTTAATCCCTTACGCTGTCCCACGGTATAATGCGAGATTCCCTTATGCTGTCCGAGAACCCTGCCGTCTGCTGTAACAAAATTTCCGGGCAGCTCCTTCTCCCCGGTCTCTCTCGCGATAAAACCGGCATAATCCTGATCCGGCACAAAACAAATTTCCTGGCTGTCCGGCTTATTTGCCACCTCTAATCCAATCTTCGCCGCAATCTCCCGCACCTGCGGCTTGGTATAATCTCCTACCGGCATCAGGGTATGGACAAGCTGGTGCTGGGTCAGATTATAAAGTGCATAGCTCTGGTCCTTCTGTGCCGTAACAGACGGTGCTATCGCATATCTTCCGTTCGGACATTGTACGATCCTTGCGTAATGGCCTGTTGCAATATAATCTGCGCCAATCTCCATGCTCCGGTGAAGAAGAGACTCCCATTTTACATACCGGTTACAGGCAATGCAGGGATTGGGCGTTCTGCCCCGGCGATATTCTTCCACAAAATAATCAATGACCTTTTCCCGGAATTCATCCCGGAAATTCATTACATAATATGGAATATCCAGCATATGCGCCACTCTCCTGGCATCCTCCACAGCACTCCAGCCACAGCAGCCGCCTTCCTTTTCAATGCTGCACCGGTCCTCCTGCTGCCAGATCTGCATCGTAGCACCGATCACATGATATCCCTGCTCCTTAAGCAGATATGCCGCCACAGAAGAATCCACTCCTCCGGACATTCCCACAACTACTGTTTTGTTCTTATTTCCTGCCATGTCAATAACCATGCCTTTCCCAAACCTGCAGACCACAGGCATCCTGTCTGTAATTTCCTGTATTCTCGAAAAACCGGACAGTCAAACAACCGTCCGGTTCTTAATTTAAAGCTCTTCCAAAATCTCAACTGTGAAAAGCGCTGTTTCTGCGCTTTTCTGTGTAAAATCGTAGCACTTCTTAATTGCGTTTTATGCAATTTTAGAAGTGCTTTTTACACTATTCCTCATCCGAAATATCAGTCTTCGGCTTTTTTAGTCCTTCAATCGTAATATGATTCTTCTCTGCATAATCCCAAAGAGCTGCGTGGATCGCCTCCTCCGCAAGCAGTGAGCAATGCACCTTTACCGGCGGAAGTCCGTCCAATGCTTCCATAACAGCCTTATTGGTTACTTCAAGAGCTTCATAGATTGTTTTGCCCTTTACCAGCTCTGTTGCCATACTGCTGGTTGCTACTGCGGCACCACATCCGAATGTCTTGAACTTGCAGTCCTTTACAATCTTGGTATCCTCATCAATATCCAGATAAATACGCATGATATCACCGCACTTTGCATTTCCTACGGTACCGACACCACTTGCATTTTCAATCTCTCCTACATTTCTCGGATTATTGAAATGATCCATTACTTTTTCGCTATAATTCATTGATAATCTCCCTTTCTTTTGTCTGATCTATAGGGTTTATATTGATTACTGCTCCTTCTGCTGCTTTACAAAATCATCATACAGAGGAGACATACTGCGTAATCTCTCCACAATCTTCTTTGCCTGATCGGCTACAAAATCCATCTCTTCCATCGTATTATCCTCAGAGAGGGTCAGACGAAGAGAACCATGTGCGATCTCATGTGGCAGACCGATCGCCAGCAATACATGAGACGGATCCAGAGAACCGGATGTGCAGGCAGAACCACTGGAAGCACAAATGCCATTCTGATCCAGAAGAATCAGAAGAGACTCTCCCTCAATGAAACGGAAACAGAAGTTTACATTGTTTGGCAGTCGTTTTACCCGGTCACCATTGAGACGGCAGTAAGGAATCTCCTTTTCCAGTCTCTCGATCAGGTGATCTCTCAGTGCCGTTTCTGTTGCAATCGTCTGGTCCATATTGGCATGAGCAAGCTCGGCTGCCTTTGCCATACCTACGATACCCGGTACATTGTGAGTACCTGCACGACGGGAACGTTCCTGGGAGCCGCCGTGGATCAGAGGACCAATCTTTACCTTATTGCTCATATACAGGAAACCGATCCCCTTTGGTCCATGGAACTTATGACCACTGGCGCTGAGCATGTCGATGTTCATCTCCTGTACGTTAATCGGTACATGTGCATATGCCTGAACAGCATCTGTGTGGAACAATACCCCATGCTCATGGGCAACCTTTCCAATCTCTGCGATCGGCTCGATCGTACCGATCTCATTATTTGCAAACATAATACTGATCAGGATCGTATCGGGACGGATTGCTTTCTCAACCTCCTCCGGTGTTACGAGACCATTTTCATCCACATCAAGATATGTGACCTCATAACCGTGCTTTTCCAGATACTCACATGTATGCAGGATCGCATGATGCTCGATCTTGGATGTAATGATATGTTTTCCTTTGGACTGATATGCCTCGGCAACGCCTTTCAGCACCCAGTTGTCCGACTCACTGCCGCCACCGGTAAAATAAATCTCTGTGGCTGCTGCCCCCAAAGAATCCGCAATCACCTTTCTGGCATCTTCCATCGCTTTTTTGGCCTCTCCGGCAAAGCTGTACACACTGGAAGGATTGCTGTAATTCTCCAGATAATATGGTTTCATCGCCTCAAACACTTCCGGTTTGACCGATGTTGTTGCTGCATTATCTAAATAAATCAATTTGCTCATAGTGAATACCACTGCCTTTCTGTGTCTGTCCCGGTTTAAGGACAGATATGTATTTAAAATATAGATAAGTCCATATTTCCTACTAATTCTATGGGCTGTCTGTAATTATACTCATTTCGCTGTTATTGTCAACCGCTGTCAGTTTCATTTACGGATATTACCGGGAACGCACGACCCCTTTTGCTCCAATCTTCGCATTTACTGAAATTTCATTGACGTAATTGACAAATTTTCTCACTTTGCTTTTTCCGGTCAGAAGATGAGTTTCCCTTCCTGACTGCAGACAGGGCAGCATCCTCGCCTCAATGGATCCATTCTCCCGTATCGTAAGCTGAAGCAGTGTGGTATATAAGGTCTTTTCATTAAACCAATAGTTTCCCAGACTGTAAAAGATCGGCTTTCCTTTATAATACCCCACTCCCTGCAGACAATGCGTATGAGCACCGACCACTACGTCTGCCCCGGCATTGATATAATCCTTCGCCTGGCTTGTCTGTGCTGATTCCAGCTTCGTGCTGTATTCAGTACCCCAATGCACAAATGCAATAACGACATCTGCTTTTTTCTTTGCCCTGCGTATTGCACGGACATACTGCGTATCATCATAAGTCCGGAAGACTCCCGGAGAATGTTTCCCTGCTGCCGGTGTGAGAATATACTTCTCTGCTCTTGTGGCAGCGATCACAGCAATGGTTTTCCCTTTGCTCTGAAAATAGACCGGCTTTTTGGCCTCTTTGCTATCTTTCCCGCCGCCGGTATATTTTATTCCATTGTTTTCCAGAGCAGATAATGTATCCAGAAACGCCCTCTCCCCATAATCATAAACATGATTGTTGGCAAGAGATACCGCATCAACTCCAAGCTGCCGTAACAGCTTCACATTCCTGCGGGGCGCCCGGAAGGTATATGCCTTCCCCTTCATCGCCTTACCACGGTTACTGATGGAAAACTCATTATTCAGCACCATATAATCACAGCTTCTCATCTTCCGGATCAGCCGCGGGTCAATACAGCCCTGAATGCCTTTGCCCTTCTGGCGCATATGCTTCATCACCGTCCAGGTTTCATCCAGATTGATATCCCCGGCAAAACCAAGGGTAATATCTCCGTTCTCTGTCTGAGAAGCCTCCCCCGGAGTCCCGGTATCTTCCTCGGTCGTAGTAAGACCGGAGTCTTTCGTATCCTCTGCGTCACCCTGAGTCCGCACATCCCCTTCCGAAGATGAGCTGCTTCCCTCATAGGGTTCTGATATCTTTGCCGGCTCCTTCTGCTCCGGCTTCGGATGATTCGTCCGGTAAAAATCCACAATGATCCATAATGCCAGCAATATTACAACGGCGATCACAACGCCTCTTCCTTTGCCATGCATCCAATCCCGTATCTTTCCCATAATTTATCCTTCCGTTATTTACGTTAAGTTCTTGATCACTACACCATATTTCGGAGGACAATTTAAGCGAAGAATTCCATTTTCCACACTATACATCGCTGTCTCCAGAGAAAAGCCCTCCGGACTGGTATTGATCAGACGCGCCATACGGGTTGCCTCCGTCAGACCAAGGCGCCATACCGGCAGTTCGACAGATACCGGCTGATCTCCGCTGTTGATGGCGATCACAAATTTGTCCTGCTCATCAAATCTGCCGTAGCTGATAAACTGATACTGACCGTGCAAAAACATGATCGATCCTGTCTTCATTGCCTGATAATCTTTATGAACACGAATGATCTCCTTATGGAAATCAATCAGATCCTGATCTTCTCTGCCCCATGGATATGCACGACGGTTATCCGGATCGGTCCAGCCACAGAGTCCTGCCTCATCTCCATAGTAGATTGTCGGTGCTCCCGTCCATGTCATCTGGATCATAACCGCCAGCCGCATAATCGCCTTGTCAACACCCTCGTTAGCCGCCTCCGGTCCCAGATATGCGGTTCTTCCCACCTTCCGGTTCGTTCTGGTAAGGAAACGGGAATGATCGTGGTTGGACAGCTCATTCATCGCTACCTGCAGGGACTGTGTATGGAAACGTGTCATAAAATGACGCATAGATCCAAAGAAAGAATCCGGATTACCAAGCTGATCCTGACGATACTCATCACTGTGCTTCTCCACGCCTGTCAGAAACCATGTCAACGGCTCCATAAAGGCATCGTAGTTCATGACCGTATCCCACTCATCACCCTTGAGCCACTCTGTCGGATCTCCATAATGCTCCGCAAGGATCAGCGCGTTTGGATTGGCCTCCTTGACATTGCGGCGGAACTCCTTCCAGAAGTAATGATTATATTCTCCGGACTGTCCCAGATCGGCAGCCACGTCAAGTCTCCATCCATCCACATTATACGGCGGAGAAACCCATTTACGCCCAACATGCATAATATAATCGAACAGTGCCGGGGATTCCTCATAGTTCAGCTTCGGCAGCGTATCATGTCCCCACCAGCCATCATAATGGGGATTATACGGCCACTGATGCTCCCGGAATTTAAAGAAAGTATTGTAAGGACTGTCCTCAGACACAAATGCTCCCTTTTCATAGCCTTCCGCGTTTTCATAAATACACTCTCTGTCCAGCCATTTATTGAAAGAACCACAGTGATTAAACACACCGTCCAGAATGACCTTCATGCCCCTGCGATGAACCTCTTCCACAAACTCGGCAAAAAGCCGGTTACTTGCTTCCAGATTTTCCTTATCCGTTACACGGCAGATATAACGGGATGCAGCTTTATTCGGATAATCGGGATCCGACTTCCAGTTTCCCTGCTCATCCTTCTGTAAAAGCTCTCCCTCGTCCTTGACGATCCGGCCAAAATGAGGATCAACATAGTCATAATCCTGAATGTCATACTTATGGTTCGACGGAGATACAAAAATCGGATTGAGATAAATAACCTCTACGCCCAGCTCCTGCAGATAATCTAACTTCTGCATCACTCCGGCGATATCGCCTCCATAAAACTCCCGGACGCCCATTGCTGCGGGATATTTATTCCAGTCTGTCACTTTGCTTGTGCCTTCTCCGATATAAATGTACTCATTGTCCTCTACATCGTTGCTGCGGTCTCCATTATAAAAACGATCCACATAGATCTGATAAAATATGGCTCCCTTTGCCCAGTCCGGTGTGTGAAAACCCGGTGTCATAGTAAAATTGTAGTACTCCTCCACGGAATTGCACAACCCCACATTGTTGTAATAGCATACCATCTGCCCGCAGTGAATCTCAAAGTAATAGAAAACCTGCTCCGTGCCAAGCTGTACAAATGTCTCGTAGTAGTCAAACAGGCGGTCATTATAAAGCTTCTCCATCTCAATGCGCTCATCATTAAATACCAGAATGACAGCATCCAGATTCTCTCTGGCACATCTGAGCCTCAGCCTCACCCGGTCATAAGGATCCGGTTCTGACGGACAACGGTAAAATTCTGTTCCATCCGCAAATAACGCCTGCGGATTGAATATCGTTGTCAGATTATCCAGATACAGCTGCGTCTTCATCTGCTTTGACATCTTATAAAACTGCACATTTAAGTCCATGACCTGCCTCCATTACCATATATCTTCTTTTTCATTTTTTCATAAAAACACTATCTTTATCATTTTACATCATTTCGGGGCTTTTCACAAGTTTTTTAAAAGGGACTGTCGCAATTCGTGTGACAGCCCCTTTCTTATTTTGTGATTCTTTTCTATTGCCCGGAAAATGATTACTTTGTGATCGTCGCCCCGTCGCTGATCCCCTTTTTCTTGAATAATTTACGGTATGCTTTCACCTTACTCTCAGGTACTTTCACAACTACTCCGGAAGATATTCCCGAGAATGCGTTGCTTCCTACCGTACTCTCTGTAAGCTTTGTCGTTTTAACGGTAACTTTCTTCAGCTTCTTGCATCCACTAAATACGCGGTTTCCAATCCTTGTGACATTTTTACCTATGATCACTTTCGTAATCCCGGCTTGATTTCTGCAGGCAGATGCCCCCACAGATGTAACTTTGTATGTTACTCCTTTAATCGTTACCTGAGCCGGGATAGTAATGGTTCCCTTTGCTCCCTTCGCCGCTGCTGAATACTCCACGGTCGGGGAACCTTTTTTATCGCTTGTCACCTTATAGATTGCGCCTTTACTGTCAGTAAGCTTTTTTCCCTTTTTGGCCGGCTTGACCACCGGCTTCTTTGTCGGCTTTGGAGTTGCAAGCTCCCCGGCCGGTGTCTCTGTCGGCACCGTACCTGGTGTCACTGCCGGCTCCACACCCGGTTTTGCCGTCGGTTCTGCACTTAATCCTGCCGTTGGCTCCACGCCCGGTTTTGCTGTCGGTTCTTCACTTGGTCCTGCCGTCGGCTTTCCACCCGGTTCTGCTGTTGATCCTGCGGTCGGCTTTGCTGTCGGCTCGGCTCCCGGTGTCTCTGTCGGTTCTGCCGTCGGTTTTGCTGTCGGCTCGGCTCCCGGTCCTGCCGTCGGCTTTGCTGTCGGCTCGGCTCCCGGTTCTGCACTCGGCACTGCTGTCGGCTTCACACCCGGTTCTGCACTCGGTCCTGCGGTCGGCTTTCCACCCGGTCCTGCACTCGGCACTGCTGTCGGCTCCACACCAGGTTCTGCACTTGGTCCCGCGGTCGGCTCCACACCCGGTTCTGCACCCGGTGTCTCTGTCGGCTCTACCCCCGGCTCTGTGGTTGGCTTTGCACTCGGTCCTGCCGTCGGTGTTACAGACGGTGTTACCGTTGGCGTCACTTTAATGACCGGAATTACCGTACTTTCTTTGGTAATCGGACTCGTTCCTTCACTGTCAGAGAAACAGCCGTCACATACGCTGCAGTGATAATATTCTATATTGCCTTCTTTTACTGTCGTGGCATTTTTCTTCTCGATCTTTTCCAGTATATGAGGTAAAAGAGCAATTTCTTTCCCTTCTTTGATCTTTCTTCCACACTGTTCACAGTAGGTATCTCCGGTGTATCCGGCAGTAGTACAGGTAGATGCTTCTTCTCCTTTTACTTTCGTATCCGGATGCTCACAGGCACTCCGGGTGATTGTAATTGTTACCTGCTTCGTTATGTAAAGATCCTTATCCGGTCCTGCATAATCCGCCTTCGCCTCCACAGCTTCTGCTTCCGGAAGGTCTTTTGAGGCATCTTCTTCCACCCACTGCCAGTCAGCCGGAAGTTCTACCTGAGACACTTTCTTCACCGTATAAGGGGTTGTGATGGAATCCTTTGGCGTATTCTCCGGCTGATTTGCCTTGAAAACCACAAATTTCGCAGCTTCTTTGCTTTCTAAGCCGGCATAATTCTTTGTCTCCTCCACATACGCTTTTACATAGTATGTTCCTGCATCCATTGGAACTGTATCTGTGTATTCTCCCGTCTCAGAAGCTGCATAACGATATTTTACGGTACCAAATTTTGCTGTTGCTTCCGGGTCCGGAGCAGTAACTCCATCATATACAAAATCCTCACAGGTAAGTTCATTGACAAACTCATTTTCCGCCCGCAATATGGAAAATTTCACTTGAACGGTTCCAATGTACTTTCCTGTCCCCTCTACCTTAACACTTGCCATCTTATCCTCTGTCGTCACATCTATATTATGTTCATAGCTTCCTTCCACAATTTTAAAATCCTCTCCGGGAACCAATGTATCATTTTCATCTCCATACTCTTGATAAAGGAAAATTTCATCCTCCTGCAGGGTAACGGCTTCTCCTGTGTAATATTTCTCAATATTCTTATTGATATGGTGGTCAATTCCCTCTTTTTCTGTCACTGTTGCCTCTTCGCTCTTAATGGAATATCCCTGCCAGTAAATCATGCAATAAAACGTAATCCCTACTCCCGGTTGGAACTCCGATGGCGAAACCTGAAGGGTATTGGAGGTAGCATCACTTATTTCTTCTGCATTACCCTCTCCCGTAATGCGATACCACTGATAAGTAACTTTCTCTGCTGCATCCACATTTACATATAAGCTGGCCGGATTTCCACAATAATCCTCATATGACTCCGGCTGTGTGATGGTTACCGGAAGCTTTTCTACCGTTACATTTGATAATATCTTTATATCACTATTGGTACCTTCCCCATCTAAAAGGCCACTATCCACGATCCATGCCGTTCCCTCTTCCCCGGAACGGAATCCATATCCATTCCCCAACAGACTTCTAAGGCTTCCTGTTGCTACCTCCACATCACTGTAACTGCCGCCCTTTAAGATAACCTTCCCCCCCATAACATATAATCCATAGCCGTAATAGGAAGAAACAGTCACATCCTTTCCTACGGTTAATTTTCCACCATCTACCCTGATAGCGTTACTCCAGTCGATATTCTTAAGGGTTCCGTTTTGTATGGTTACCTCTGCGTCACCTGATACAGAAACAACATCTGTCTCCGAAGTCTCTATCTTATGTTCCCCCAGATCTAAGGTTATCTTCCCCTCCCGGAAGGTCAGACACTGATTAAGGGCAACATCTTTAAAGATTTTGATCGTTGCAGTGGTATCTTTGGTAAATTCACTTACTGCCTGACACAATTCCTCATAAGTAACATAACCTGTCAGTTGATCATCCGTCTTTATGGTAGCTGCGGCAGCCATACCACATCTGGTACAGCTGCCATCTTCTCTATATACATGCTCACATTCGGTAGCTGTGGCACAATATTTACAATAACCACTTTCATTGACATGATTCTTACATGGAACCATTACAATATTCTCTACAGAGCGGTATCCATCCACTGCTTCTATTGCCTTTAGCCCTGCTCTGGTATAGAGACTGTCATCTTTTGTATTTCTTATGGCAGTTCCCGTTGTAAACCATGTATCCATTGCTTTTGTAAATTCTTCTTTTTGTTTTAACAGGTCAATAGTCCCACCATTGATCTGTAATCCGCCAAAATATCCAACATCTCCAATAACCCATACAGTGCCAATCCTTCCTCCGGAAATTTCCGTCTTTTCTCCTTTCCAGAGGACATTACCTATATTTCCTGAAGTTATCTTACAAGCTCCAGTATCTGCTCCCACCTTGTCTACAGTGGCTCCGTCAACGCTGAGGATTCCACCGCCATCACGAGCATATAAAGTATAGTCACTTTGAGAAGCTATTTCCACATTTTTCCCAACAGAAAGATTTCCATGATTTAAAAATAATGCCCTTTTGCTGTAGCTATCCTGTATTTTTCCTCCCGGCTCACCGGAACATACTGTCCAATTTGAAGAGTAGTCTATATACAATACATAGGTATTTTTCTTCGACTCCCAGCCCTCCACTTTCTCTGAGTTTAATGTATGTCCATTCAAATCCAACACAATGGTATGTCCTGAATCTTTTATATAATACGGGTTACTTTTTGTGTTGCGAGATATCTGAGAATCCTGCAGCAGCTTAATGGTAGCCTTGTCACTGGTAGTGATTGCCTGATAAGCCTCCATAAAAGAGCTATATACTGTAGTCTCTCCATTCTGGGTAAGCGCTGCCACCTGCTCACCGGTGACATCTTCCGCTGCACAGACAGCCGGAAGTGCAGTGTAATCCACTGCAGATCCCATCATCAGTGCCGCCATCAGTACTGCCACTGCCTTTTTTAATTTTTTTGCGGCGGATTTATACCGTATCCGCCCCATCACTCTCTTTTTCTTCATACCTTATCCTCCTGACTTTAATATTTAAACCAGCCTCTACGCGATACTTTATGTCTCAATATTATAGAAAGATTCCTTTTTTGTCAATCAAGGAGCACGTTACGGGCATTTTCCCATACACGGAAGAGGCTGCCGCATTAGAAATTCATGCGGCAGCCTCTTCCCTTGTATTTTACTCTTTGATTTTTTCCAAAAGCTGTTCCCTTGTATTTAGCTCCGGCTCCTCCAATACCAGATCCAAAAGCTGCGAGAGCTTCTGCCCAAGTCCCGGTCCCGGTGCAATTCCCGCCCGGATCAGATCCCTGCCGTTGACCGCCAGATCCTTCACTGAAAGAGGCTGGCTTTTGGCTTCGATCTCCTGATACTTCTCCATACATTGATCCAGCTTTTTTAACTTCTCAGGGATTGTCTGCGGACTTTGGGACAGCACATCTGCATACTGCACCACAAACTCCATCCACATGATATCTCTGCCAATCTTCGATGCAGCCCTGCGTACAGACTTCATCGTGGTTTCCATCCGATAATCGTGATAACGGATCAGGCGCACCACCGTATCTATTGTTTCATTATCGTAGGTCAGACGTTTCAGGATCTTGCCGGCAGTTTTTGCACTCTGTTCCGGGTGGCCAAAGAAATGACCCTCCCCCTGCTCATCCACCGTCATCACCTCCGGCTTTGCCACATCATGAAGAAGCATGGCGAGCACAAGCATGGTATAACGCTTTTTGTCAAAGCTGCCACAGATCTGTGAGATCCGCTCTGCGGCATAAGGAGACAACGGCTCCGGAAGCATTCCTGCCATAAACTTCTGCATCACTTCCACGCTGTGCATACAGTGCTCTCCCACTGTATAACAATGATGATGATTCTTTTGATCACATGTCATCATACGATCAAACTCCGGCAAAAATACCCCTGTCATTCCCGATGTATACGCCACCCGGAATCTTCCCGGATTCGGAGAAATTAAAAGTTTCGTCATTTCAACACGGATCCGCTCCGCACTGATCTTTTGCAGATTTTGTATTCTCTGCTCCATCGCCTGCAACGTCGCATCCTCGATCGTAAATCCCAGTTGTCCGGAAAAACGTACCGCCCGGAGCATCCGCAGGGCATCCTCGTCAAAACGCTGACCGGCATCTCCCACACAGCGGATCACACCACGCTTGAGATCCCCGACACCGTCAAACTCATCCACCAGACCGGAACGGTCATTGTATGCCATGGCATTGATGGTAAAATCCCTACGCTCCAGATCCATCCGGAGGCTGGTGGTAAACGCCACCTCCTTCGGATGGCGTCCATCCTCGTACTCCCCGTCGATCCGGTAAGTGGTTACCTCATAGCCCTCTCCGTTTACCATAACGGTGATGGTGCCATGCTGCAGCCCCGTATCAATGGTTTTGCGGAACAACCCTTTTACTTCCAGCGGCTTGGCGGACGTGGTAATATCCCAGTCCTCCGGTTCTCTTCCCAGCATCGCATCCCGCACACAGCCTCCGACGGCATACGCCTCATAGCCATGCTGCTCTAATGTATTTATGATCCTGACAACCTCCTGAGGCATCGTCATCTGATACTCTGACATAGTCTCCCCCGTTTCATTCCGTTTTACTCGTCACGGTCACGCAAGGTCGCCTCATCTCCAAGATCTACCCGCTTCATTTCCTTCTTACGATAGAAGATATCATACAATGCAGGTACTACAAACAACGTCATTAATGTTGCATAAGCAAGACCACCTATGGTAACGATCGCCATACCACGGCTCATATCCGAACCGGTATCGTGACTAAATACCATTGTACTCATTGCAAGAATGGTCGTCAATGCCGTCATTAAAATAGGACGCATACGGGTCACGCCTGTCTCGATCAGAGCCTCTCTCTTTTCCACTCCGTCAAGACGAAGCTGATTGACATAATCCACAAATACGATACCGTTGTTTACCACGACACCGGAAAGTACCAGGAAGCCCATAAGTGCCATCATGGAAAGCTCCTGTCCGGATATCAGCAGAGCGATCAGGCCACCGGTAAATGCCAGCGGAATCGTAAAGATAACGATAAACGGCGACAGCAGACTCTGGAACTGCGCTACCATGATCAGATAAATAAATACAATGGCAAGCGCGATCATCAGAAGCATATTCTTGACCATCTCATTGGTGGTCTCCGTCTCACCACCCATATCAATGGTATAGCCTGACGGAAGATCGTATTTGTCAATCTCCTTCTGCAGCTTACGGCTAAGCAGCGCCACATTATATCCATCCTCGACATCCGCTTTCACAGATACATAATTTACCAGATTTCTTCTGGAAAGACTCTCAACACTCTTTCCCTTTGTGATCTTTGCAAACTTGCTGAGCTTGTATATCTTTGTAACTTCCTTGCCCTTGTCATTCATCTTGGTTGTTTCAAACTCGTAATCGGACAGATTTTTGGTATCCAGCTCATCGCGCTCATCCACGATCTTTACATTGTACTGCTGATCCTCTACGGTAATCTTCGTGGAGTCCTTCTCTGTGGTGAGTGCAGATGCCAGCTCCTGATAAACCTGAGCCACCGTGAGCCCGCATTTCATCGCCTCGTCCTTATCTACCGTAACGACATATTCGGTATCTCCTTCTTCCTGCTCATTGGTAATATCCTTAAAGCCCTTCTGCTTACCAACGATCTTCATAATATCTTCACTGATCTTGATCAGTTTGTCGTTGTCCTTACCGGATATTTCAATATTCAGACCGGATCCCAGCATACTGGACATATCCATATTAGATGCCGATACCGTGTAGTCATCCAGCGTAAGCTTTTTCAGCTTATTCTCTAATTCTGCTGCAATCTGCTTATTCTTACGTGCATATTTCTTATCCAGAAGAACCTCAAAGGTGTAGGACTTGTCGTCCGTTGACATCATCGATGTTCCGGATGTCATAACACCACCCACCGTGTCTACCCCTTTCGTTTTGCTGACAAGATCCAGAATCTGATCTGCTGTCTCGTGATCCTCTTTTGTAGAATTCTCCTTTGGCATCGTTGCCGAGATGGACATCTGCTCGCTTGCCATATCCGGCATCATAACGATGCCCATACGGAATACCTGGATCACACAGAATATCAGGAGTATCAGAGATCCCACCAGTACTACTGCCTTATGGGACAAAGAAAAACGTGCCGCCTTTTCATAGGCATTTAATACGGCATCAAAGAAACGATGCTTCTTTGTATTTTCCTTTTTGAGAACTGTCGCACTCATACTTGGCACAACCGTCAGCGCAACCACCAGGCTGGCGGAAAGACTGTATGCGATCGTCAGACACATATCCTGCATAATGGATCTGGTCAGTCCGTCCGTAAAGATGATTGGAAGGAATACACAGATCGTTGTCAGTGTAGAGGAGAAAATCGCTCCCGCCACCTGATTGGCTCCCATAACTGCCGCTCTTGCCGCCGGCACTCCCTTATTGCGGAGCCGGTATATATTTTCGATAACGACAATGGAGTTATCTACCAGCATGCCCACTCCCAATGCCAGACCGGATAAGGAAATAATATTCATGGTTATGTTTGTAAAATACATCAGCACGATCGTAAACAATACGCTGAGAGGAATACTGAATGCTACAACTGCCGTCGGCCTTACATCCTTCAGGAACAGCATCAGTACCACGACTGCTAAAAGTGCTCCGTAGATCAGATTGGACAATACAGACTTGATAATGATCTTAATGTAATCCCCCTGATCCAACAGATTGACAATACGAAGATTTTTATCTTCCTTCTGCAGTTCCTTAATCTTCTGTCCACACCGTTTGGATACATCCGAGGTTCCCGCCGTACTTGACTTGGAAATACTTAAGATGACTGCATCATTTCCGTTGACTTTGGCGTAATTATCCTCCGAATTATCGATCACCGTGACATCTGCCACATCACAAAGACGGATATCTCCAATGTCCTTCATATTGGTCAGAAGTGTATTTTTCAGCTCCTTGATATTATTATACTCGTCACCAACCTTGATCAGATACTGTGTTCCATCCTCGCTGATATAACCGGCCGGCATAGAGAAGTTCTCTGCTGTCAGGATATTGGATAACTGATCCTGCGTCAGAAGCTGGTCAAGATTTGCCTTCTTTAACGCTTCTTTTCTTGACTTCTCATAAGACTTTCTCGCCTTCTCCAACTCCTTGCTGCTGTTATCCAGTGTAGTCTCTGCAGAGGCGATCTGGGCATTAGCCGCACCAAATGCCGCTGCTGCCGTAATCTTTCCTGCCTCGACCTGCTCATATTTCCCTTCTGCCTTCTTGATGGATTTCTCCACCTGTGCCAAAACCGCCTCGGCAGTCTTGATCTTGATCTTCAGATTGGCAAGCTCTGTGTTGATCTGTGGAATCCTTGTATTGACGATGTCATACATGGTCTGCAGATTCTTCTTGGTCAGATTCTTTGCCGCATCTGCCTGGCCCTGCTGTTTCATCATATCCTGCATTGCCGTTAATTTATCCGGATGATCAAGGGCATCCTTCACATCTGCCGGAATACTCTCCAGCTGCTTCTCAACCTGCTGCTTTGTGGTTGTCTCTGCGGTCTGGGCAGCCGCTTTTTTGATCTCATCCGCAGCGTTCCCCATCTGACTCAGCAAATGATTCACGTTGTCTGCTGTAACGGTAGTTTTTGTACCGCTCTGATCCATGGCATTCTGCACTGCCGCGATCAGAACCTGCTGATATACCTGATCGTAGATTGCCTTGTAGCCGTCCCCGGACTCCAGAGACTTTCTGGCTGCCGCAAAGGAAGCATTGATCTGATCATAAGAAGCCTCGATCTTATTTTTCTTATAAGCGGCAAGCTCTGCATTTAATGCAGTCTGGCTCGCTTTGAGACTGGTTACCTGAGAAGAATATGCCTCCTTGTTCGCCATTGCCTGATCCATCATTTTACTGAATTTGGCCAGCTCATTGCTCTTATCCGTCTGCTGTTCGCTTAAGCTCTCCTTCTGCTCCTCCAGCTTTTTCTTGCCATCATCCAGCTTCTTCTGGGCATCGTCGATCTTTTTTCTTGCATCCTTGAGGGAGCTGTCGGTCTTTTCCAGAATCTTTCCATTGACATCATCAATCTTGTCCTGATTGAGCTTTACCTCTACGGACTTCTCTACCAAGCCGGATGCCTGGACACTTGCAACGCCATCCTGACGTTCCAGCTCCGGAATGATATTGTCCTGCACATATTGTGTCAGCTCATATCCCTTTTTGCCCTTATAATCCACACTGACCATCATGGTAGACATCATATCAGCCGAAAGCTCCATAACCATAGGATTATCCACATTGTCCGGCAGATCAAGCTGATTGACTGCCGATGTCACCTTAACCATAGCACTGTCCATATTCGTGTCATCTTCAAACTCCAATACTACCATGCTGTAGTTTTCACTTGATGTGCTGGTAACTTCCTTAACACCGTTTACGGTTCCTACACCATTTTCAATGACATCTGTAAGCTCCGTCTCCACCTTTTCCGGTGATGCTCCCGGATATGTAGTGATCACCATCATATATGGCATATTCATATTCGGCAGCAGGTCTGTGGTCATTTTACTGAAGCTGACACCACCAAGCACCAGCACCATCACAACCGCCACCAGGATTACATATGGTCTTTTTACACTAAATTTTGGCATGACTATTCCCCTTTTCCTTCCTTTTTGTCATTGTAGCTGTCTACTCTTCTCCTCACAGAATCACAGATCCTGTCGATCATCGACAAAAACAGATCAATCTCCTCCCGACTGAAATCCTCAAAGATCAGCTCTGTAAACTGTTCCCGCATTTTTCTTCCGTCTTTGACGATAGGATCCGCCTCACCGGTAAGTTTTAATCGTTGAATCCGTCGGTCTTTCGCATCACTTTCCCGGATGATATATCCCCGGTTCACCAGTTTATCAATGGTCATCGATGCTATGCTGTTTTTGATACAACGGCAGCTACAGATATCCTTCGCTGTATTCCGCTCCGGATTATCTCCCAGAAACGTCAGAATCTGCAAGCCGATCACGGTAATTCCGTATTTCCGGCAGACCTGCTCACTGGCTTTCTCAAAATAACGTTGAAAATCCTCTGCTTCACATAAATAATCCTTCATTTGATTCCTCCAAAAGCAAATATACTTCAAAATTGAAC
>ERZ1026894.593-NODE-593-length-25611-cov-25.075051_pt1 | contig 25611 bp, 25 predicted proteins | sample MGYA00380177_ERZ1026894 | MGnify/ENA primary metagenome ERZ1026894 (study PRJEB33269, sample SAMEA4719813) | human gut metagenome | biome: human-associated habitat; feature: organic feature; material: feces | place: Cameroon | collected 2013-10 ... | reverse complement strand
GTCTCCCCCTCACGGGCTGCCTTAACGGAAACTTTCGTATTCGGGCATTCCGAGACCTGAGAGGAAATCTTTGAACTGCTTGTAATCCTTAGGGCAGACCAGAAGCACGTCACCAGTGTCCACAATGACGTAGTCCTTCAGCCCTTTCACGGCGTAGAATTTCTTGCGTCTGACGGTACTCACGAAGATGCTGTCCCTACAGTCCTCGGTCATGATATTGTCTGCGAACACCACGTTACCATCCGGGGTCTTTCCGTTGAAGTTCCTTGACAGGGAATCCCATCCGTCGATGTCCGACCAGCCGAAATCCCCCCGGTAGAGCCATGCCCTGTCCGTCTTCTCCATCACCCCGTAGTCGATGGAGACCTTCGGGCAGTCCGTGTAGGCTTTCTCAAGGAATGTCCGCTCCTCGTCCGTTCCGAGAGCCTTCTCCCAACCGGAGAAGACAGCCGTGACATCGGGGATGTACTTCTCCATCTCTTCCTTGATGACGGAGACTTTCCAGGCGAATATTCCCGAATTCCAGTAAAACTCGCCGGTCTTGCACAAAACCTCGGCCATCGCCTTGTCGGGCTTTTCTGTGAATGTCTTGACTTTCAAAGGGATGTCATAACTGGCGTCCTCGCTGCCTTTCGGAGCTTGAATGTAGCCGTAGCTCGTGTCGGGATTGGTAGGAGGGATTCCGAGGGTCATCAGGACAGGCTTCTCCTCCGCATATTCCATCATCTTCAGGATCGTGTCCCTGAATCCGCTCTCGTCCGCTATGGTGTGGTCGGCGGGAGTGGCAAGGACGGTCGCGTCCGGGTTGCGCTTCATGATGCTGTAGGTGGCGTAGACGAGGCACGGGCCTGTGCTTCTGGAGTAAGGCTCAAGAAGGAGGTTGTCCGCCGGAAGATCCGGAATCTGCTTGCGGACAAGATCCGCGAATCTGGCCAAGGAGACAACAATGATGTTCTCCGGGGGAACAATCCTTGAGAAACGATCATAGGTGGTCTTGATGAAGGACTCGCCTGTGTAGGCGATGTCCAGAAACTGCTTGGGGCTTGCTTCGCGGCTTATAGGCCAGAAGTGGTTAGAGGTGCCTCCGGCCATGATGACGCAGTATCGGTTATCTTTGTTCATATCTTGGTGCTTAGTATATTTTTCTCAAATCAGCACGGTCACTTCGACAAGTTCAGTGACCGCATTCCTGCTCCGGTTGCCGAGCTTGTGGTTGCCGAGCTTGTCGAAGCATCGAAACACCCGTTCAGAGGTACATCGGGTAAAACGCGTTCGGGAACCATTCCACAATCTCTTTTCCTCCGTCAAACGTCACGGCGACGACATCAAAGTTGACTTCCAGATCACCGGAGATCCGCTTGTCTTTCGCCGTGTTCAAGTACCTCAGCGCCGCGTCGGCCACTTTCCTCTGCTTGCTCATTGTCACATTCTCCTCCGGAGAGACCATAACAGGCGCGACCCGGCTCTTGACTTCCACAAAATGCACACCATTCCGATCTAAACTGATGATGTCGATCTCAAGATGACCGGACCTGAAATTCCTTTGCACGATAATATGCCCTTTGCCGGTCAGAAACTCACAGGCGACATCCTCACCCCTCCGCCCCAGCTCCATACGTGGAGTCATCTGTTTTTCAGTGTTTTTCATAGTCTTGATTCAAATGCTTATCCCAACGTCACGATTGTCACACCCGACCCGCCGAACTGAACCTGCTCATCGTGGACGGAAGTGACCCCTGGAATTGTCCTTAGATATTTCTGTAACTCATCGCGCAGCGCCCCTGTGCCTTTGCCATGGATGATGCGTACGGAGCCGATGTTCAGCATGATGGCGTCATCGATGTAGTGTACAACGATGTCCAGAGCGTCAGAAACCCTCTCTCCGCGCACGTCCAGTTCCGGAGAGAACGCCAGTCTGCGCTCACGCAGGCCTGAATCATCCTGGGCGGCCCGAGGCTTGATGTTCTCCCGCACCGCTGCTTTATATTCATTGGAAGAGATCCGCTCGACCCTGTCGAGAGGCATCTTGCTGGTGATGTTGCCGATGGCGACGGTCACTGCTTTGTTGGAAACACGGATGACCTCACCGGCCATGCCATTGTCCTTGATCCGCACTTTCTCGCCGACCTTCAGCGCTCCACCTCTGAACTGCTCCGTGGCCTGCTCCTGTCCATCGTCCTGAGGCTTCCCTTTGCGGGCGTTGCGGCGCATCTTCCTGTCTTCCAGTTGCTTGAGCTTCTTCTCTATGTAGTCATCGTGGTTCTTCCGATCGTTCTCCTTCTTGGTCTGGAGAGAGGATACGAAATCCTGAAGAGCTTTTCTGGCATCGGAGGTCTTTTCCTTGTCCGCCTGTGACTCCTTGATCGTGCGGATCGTGTTCTCCACCGTCTTGTTGGCTCCCTGAACGATCTCCTGAGCCTCTTTCTTGGCCTGGTCCAGAATCTCTTTCTTGGTCTGCTTCAGCCCTTCAAGCTCTTTCTGGTAGCGCTCGGTGATGTTCTCCAGAGTCTTGTCTGTGTTCTTGATCCTTTGGAGCTTCTCGTCCAGGGCACGGCGGTTGCGCACGATCTTGCGCAGGTTCCTCTCCATTCCTACGAACTCCTCTCCGGCTCTTGCCTCGGCATCCTTCACAATGCTTTCCGGGAGGCCCATCTTGCGGGCCAGCTCGAAGGCGAACGAGTTCCCAGGCATTCCGATGTCCAGTTTGAACAGAGGCTGGATCTTGGCCGCGTCGAACTGCATCGCCCCGTTGATGACCCCGGTGTCTGAACCAGAGGCGTAGAGCTTGAGGTTCGTGTAGTGGGTCGTGATGACTCCATAGACCCCTCTCTTGTCCATCTCGCTGAGGATTGCCTCGGCGATGGCTCCTCCGGCGGCAGGCTCGGTTCCGGAACCGAACTCGTCTATTAATATCAAGGTCTTGTCATCGGCCTTGGCCAGCATCGTCTTCATGTCGTCCAGGAACGAGCTGTAGGTGCTGAGGTCGTTCTCGATGTTCTGGTCGTCACCGATGCTGACCATGATCCTGTCGAACACAGGAAGTTCCGAAGTCTCGGAAGTCGGGATCAGCATTCCCCATTGGAACATGTACTGCAAAAGCCCCGTGGTCTTGAGGCACACCGACTTGCCACCGGCGTTAGGACCTGAGATCAAAAGAATATGCTTGGCCGGGGTCAGACGGATAGAGACCGGCACAATCTCCTTTTTCTCTTTTCTCAATGCCCTCTCCAGAAGCGGATGACGCGCCTTACGTAGGTTCATCTCCCCGTTGTCGGAGATGATCGGGGCACCTGCCTTGAAATCGAGGGCGACCTGTGCCTTGGCCACCAGAAAATCTATCTCGCCGATATATTCAGCTGAATTGATAAGATCTGGTACGTATGGTCTTACGAAGTCGCTGAACGCCGCCAGGATGCGCTGGATCTCCTGTGCCTCGTCAGCGTGGAGGGTCACGATCTCGTTTTCCAGTTCGATGATCTCGGCCGGCTCGACAAAGGCTGTCTTGCCTGTGGCCGAGGTGTCATAGACGAATCCCTGGATCTTTTTCTTGCTGGAGCTGTTGACCGGAATCAGCAGCTTGCCGTCACGCACGGAAAGCCCGGCGTCCTCGTCCACAAGCCCGTCGGCCTGTGCCTGCTTGAGGATGGCGTTCGCCCTTTTGGAGATCGCCCCCTCCTTTGTCTTTATCGCGCGCCTGATTTCCAGCAGCTTGTCCGATGCCGTGTCCTTGACATCCCCGAACTTGTCCAGGATCTGGTCGATCCTTCTCTGTACTTCAGGGAAACTCAGCACCGGGGCGCTCATCCGTTTGAGATTGGGATATACCCCGTCCTTTATCGACATAAAGAAGTTGGTCAGCTTGCGCACGGTCTCGACCATGGTGCGCAGCTTGCCCAGCGAAAGGATGTCGATTGTGTAGCCGGTCTTTTCCAGCGGCTTGAGGAAGTCGAGGCAGTCAATGTACCCGTTGGTCGGGAAGTTTTCCTCGAACATCACTATAAGCCTCATCTCGTCGGTCAGCGCCAGCCTTTCCCTAATGACCTTCGGGTCGTCGCTGAACCTCTCCTCCGTCACCCTCGTGACTGCATATTCAGTGGAACATCTGTCGGCCACAAAGGTTCTGACCCTGTCAAATCCCAACTTGCCCTCCAATCTGGTGTCAATCTCTGTTTCGTATTCGTGCTCCCGCATATTCGTAAATTATTGTTTCCCCTCTGTGGCGCGCTTTTCCTCCGTGGTTCCCTCGCCAGCGCCGAGAAGGAGTTTAAGTTCATTGATGTTGTTGATGCTCTTGATGTTGCCTCCGCGGACAAAGGATATTCCTCCGGTTTCCTCCGAGACAACTACCACGTCAGCATCGGTCTCCTCCGAGATTCCGATCGCTGCCTTGTGCCTCATTCCGTAGTGCGCCGGAATGTCGGAACGTCCCGTGATCGGCAGTGTGCACCGCGCTGCGACTATCCTGTCGGCGCTGATGATCATCGCCCCGTCATGCAGAGGGGAATTCTTGAAGAATATGTTCATTATCAATCTCCTGGTGACCTTCGCGTCCACGATGTCCCCGGTCTCGACGATGAAGTCGAGAGAATCCTTGCGTGGGAACACGATCAGCGCCCCGGTCTTGTCGGCGGACATGGCTCTGCACGCCTCGGCGATCTCGTTGACCGTGCCTCCTGCCATCTTCTGGTCCTGGATGCCCATAAGCTTGTTGAAGAAGTCGCGGCTTTTTCCGGCCATCCCATAGCGCGAGCCGAGCTTCATCAGAAAGTGCCGCACCTCGGGCTGGAATATGACGATGAGCGCGATCACGCCCACGTCGATGAAAGTTCCCAGCAGGGCGTTCATCAACTTCATGTTGAACGCCGCCACGACCACCCGCAGCACGAAAAGCAGGATGACGGCGACGAATATATTCATTGCCGCCGACCCTCTTATCCACCTGAATGCCAGGTAGATGAATATTGCGACCATTAGTATGTCCAGGATGTCCGCAAACGAGATGTTGAGGAATCCGAAGATATTCAAAAGCATCATTGTTCTTTTTCGTGGTACAAAGATAACTAATCCTTGATTTATTCCCCAAGGCCTGATGACGATTTCTCTGATTATTAGGAAGTAGGCCTGTGGAAAACTTTGTTAATTGAAAAAAAATCACTACCTTTGCAGTCCGCAAAATAGTGCGGATTAACGTAAAATATTTATTTACAATTAATTAATCAAACCAATGCCTGGATTAATTGGAAAGAAAATCGGAATGACTTCCGTTTTCGGTGCTGATGGAAAAAATATTCCATGCACCGTCATCGAGGCTGGTCCGTGTGTTGTCACGCAACTGCGTACAGTAGAAAAAGATGGCTATGCCGCTGTACAGCTTGCCTATGACGAAATCAAGGAGATACACGCCAGCGCGCCTCTTATGGGCCATTTCAAAAAGGCAGGGACCACCCCTAAACGCAAGCTTGTCGAGTTTCCGGCAGACTTTCAGGGTGAGCTCAAGCTTGGAGACACCGTCACCGTCACCGATGTCGTCACAGATGATGTCAAGTACGTTGATGTTGTCGGTACTTCCAAAGGCCGTGGCTTCCAGGGTGTTGTTCACCGTTATCATTTCGCCGGTGTAGGCGGAGCGACACACGGTCAGCACAACAGACTGCGTAAGCCGGGTTCTCTCGGTGCGTCATCTTGGCCTTCACGCGTGTTCCCTGGAATGCGTATGGGCGGCCACATGGGCAACGAAAGGGTCAAGGTCTTCAACCTCGAGATTGTTAAGGTTATCCCTGAAAACAATCTTCTCGTCATTAAAGGTTCCGTTCCTGGAGCCAAGGGTTCTTATCTTGCATTAGAGTTTTAGTTATGGAATTACCAGTATTGAAAATTGACGGATCAGAATCCGGAAAGAAGGTTGTTCTTGACGAGAAGGTGTTCGGTGTGGAGCCGAACGACCATGCAATCTATCTTGATGTCGTTCAGTACCTCGCCAACCAGCGTCAGGGTACCTCCAAGACAAAGGATCGCAGCGAAAACGCTCATTCCACCAAGAAGCTCGGTCGCCAGAAGGGCGGCGGCGGCGCGCGTCACGGTAGCTTGAAGTCCAACATCTTCGTTGGCGGTGGCCGCGTGTTCGGTCCTAAGCCTCGTCTTTACAGATTCAAGCTTAACAAGAAGCTGAAGTCTCTCGCACGTTGCTCAGCCCTCACCTACAAGGCACAGGAGAACGCTATTGTCCTCGTTGAGCCGTTCGCAATGGAAGCCCCTAAGACAAAGGAACTCATGCGCATCCTTGACGCTCTCAAGGCTGGCCAGAGAAAGGTTCTCGTAGTGCTTCCGGAGAATTCAAACAACATTTTCCTTTCATCACGTAACCTCCCTGAGGTAAAGGTCATCACTGTTGACGAAATCAACACCTACACCGTTATGAACGCCAACTCAATGGTTCTTGTGGACGGTGTTCAGGATGTCCTCGCAGCCAGGGTCAACCGTTAAAAGCGCAAAGAGATGGGAATTTTAATCAAGCCAATAGTAACCGAGAAGCTCACGGCTGAGACTGAGAAGTACAACCGTTACGGCTTCATCGTTGACAGGGAAGCCAACAAGCTTCAGATAAAGGCCGCTGTAGAGCAGTTCTACAACGTGACTGTGAAGGACGTCAACACCGTGAACTATCACGGAAAGAGAAAGTCCCGCTACAGCAAGGCAGGTATGCTCCGCGGCCGCGCCAATCACTTCAAGAAGGCATACGTTACCCTTGCAGGTGATGACAAGATCGATTTCTACAGTAACATTTAAGGAGGGACAAGGCAATGGCAATCAGAAAATTCAAGCCGACTACTCCTGGTACCAGGAACAAGGCTATCAGCGCATTCGATGAAATCACTGCCAAGAAGCCGTACAAGGCTTTGTTGGAACCTCTTAAGAGCACAGGCGGTAGAAACAACACCGGTCAGATGACCGTTCGTTACCGTGGCGGCGGACACAAGAGAATGTATCGTATCATCGACTTCCTCCGCACCAAGGACAACGTCAAGGCTACTGTGAAGACCATCGAGTATGATCCGAACCGTAGCGCCCGCATCGCCCTCGTAGAGTACGAGGATGGCGTTAAGAAGTACATCATCGCTCCTGCCGGAATCAAGGTAGGACAGATCATAGAGTCCGGATCAGGAGTCGCTCCTGAGCTCGGCAACTGTCTCCCGCTCGCGGAGATCCCTGTAGGTACGCTCGTGCACAACATCGAGCTTCGTCCTGGCCAGGGCGCCGCGATGGCACGTTCCGCCGGTACATTCGCGCAGCTTGCCGCCCGTGAGGGCAACTACGCCATCCTTCGTCTGCCTTCGGGTGAGACCAGAATGGTGCTCGTGACCTGCCGCGCCACCGTTGGAACAGTTTCTAACGCAGATCATAATCTTGAGTCTTACGGAAAGGCCGGACGTACCCGCTGGTTCGGTCGCAGGCCTCACAACCGTGGTGTCGTTATGAACCCTGTTGATCACCCTATGGGTGGTGGTGAAGGTCGTGCCTCCGGAGGTCACCCGCGTTCACGCAAGGGACTTCCTGCAAAGGGTTACAAGACACGTAATCCTAAGGCTACTTCCAACAAGTTCATCATCGAGAGAAGAAAGAAGAAGTAATTAAACGGAATTAAACTTTAAGATTATGAGTCGTTCATTAAGAAAAGGTCCATACATCCAGGAAGCCCTGGAAAAGAGAATTCTTGCTATGAATGATGGTAGCAAGAAGAAGGAGGTCGTGAAGACCTGGTCCCGCGCCAGCATGATCTCCCCTGACTTCGTAGGCCACACTGTCGCAGTTCATAATGGAAACAAGTTCATTCCTGTTTACATCACTGAGAACATGGTGGGCCACAAGCTCGGCGAATTCGCGCCGACCAGAACTTTCAAAGGCCATTCGGGCAACAATAAGTAGTAATTAAGGAGAATTCATTATGGGAGCTCGTAAAAGATTAATGGCTGAAAAGTTCAAGGAAGCCAAAAAGAATACAGCAGTAGCTAAGTTGAATGATGTTCCTACATCCCCTCGCAAGATGCGTCTTGTCGCTGACACTGTGAGAGGTGTGGAGGTGAACCGTGCGATTGACCTTCTTCATTTCTCGAAGAGGCAGCCGTCCATCCGTCTTGAGAAGCTTCTCCGCAGCGCCATCGCCAACTGGGAAGCCAAAAACCCGGATCAGAGCAAAGAGCTGGACAACGGTAACGTTTATGTCAAGACGATCATGGTAAACGAAGGCCGCACGCTCAAGAGAATCCGTCCTTGCCCTCAGGGCCGCGCCGGAAGGATCCGCAAGCGTTCGAACCACGTCACCATCATTCTCGACGTCAAGAAACCAACAACAGTAGAGGAGAACAAGTAATATGGGACAGAAGACAAATCCTATTTCTAACAGAATCGGTATCACCCGTGGTTGGGACTCTAACTGGTGTGGTGGTAACTATGCTGAGAAGATCGCTGAGGATTATGAGATCCGCAAGTATCTGACCAACCGTCTTGCCAAGGCCAGCCTCTCCAAGATTGTCATCGAAAGAACCCTCAAGTTCATCACCGTGACCATTCACGCCGCAAGGCCTGGATTCATCATCGGTAAGGGCGGGGCCGAGGTTGACAAACTCAAGGAAGAGCTTAAGAAGGTCACCAAGAAGGACGTTCAGATCAACATCTTCGAGGTCAAGAGGCCTGAGGTTGACGCCCACATCGTAGCTGACAGCATCGCCCGTCAGATCGAGGGACGTGTTTCCTACAGAAGGGCCATCAAGATGGCTATCGCATCAACCATGAGGGTTGGCGCAGAGGGCATCAAAATCCAGATCAGCGGTCGTGTAGGCGGCGCTGAAATGGCCAGAAGCGAAATGTTCAAGGAAGGCCGTACACCTCTGCACACATTCCGTGCTGACATCGACTACGCTCTTGCGGTTGCAAGCACAAAGGTCGGCGCCCTCGGAATCAAGGTGTGGATCTGCAACGGCGAGCGTTACGGCAAGCAGGATCTCACTCCTAACACAGCTGCCGCAGCCAATGCGCAGGGCGGATCACGTCCTTCACGCGGAGACCGTGGCGAGCGCAGAGGTGGAGACCGTGGCGACCGTCGCGGCAGCCGTGGTGGCCGTGGCCGCCGTGGCAACGACCGTCAGGCCGAGTAGGAATATTCCGATAATAAAATAGACAAGGAGGTGACGGGAAAGAAATTTCGCGTCACCTTTATTAATTAATGACACCAATGCTACACAATAATATGCTTAAACACATCAGCGGTTTTCTTTTGGCCATTGCGGTCGTCCCTTTCTCTTTGGCCTTGTCATCATGTGGATGCGGTACGTCATCCCGACAATCCGGAGCCGGAACCCAAGGTTCAGAGGAGAAGGCTTATTATCCTAAGGCCGCGGGCTCTTTCAGGATAATGTCCTACAATGTGGGTAATTTCTCGAAATACCTTCCTTTTAATGATAACATCGACATGATAGCCTCAATGATAAAGGAATCCGAGGCTGATGTTGTCGCGCTTAATGAGATTGACAGCCTTACACAAAGGCTTCCCTACGATGAGCTCTCTCTCCTTACCAAGGCATTGGGAGGATGGCAATGGCACTTTGGGCGTGCGATGCCTTATCAGGGTGGCGCTTACGGCGAGGGTTGTATCGTGCCAGGCAAGGTGAAGATTCTTAAGAGATACACTGTTGCTCTTCCTCAGGATGAGGGAGCCGAGCCAAGGGCCATTGCAGTCATTGAGACGGATAAATATGTTATTGGCGCATCTCATCTGGATCATGTGTCTCCTGTTGCCCGGTTGGCTCAGGCGAAGGTTGTAAATGCTTGGGCACAAGAAAATTACTTTAAATGTAAAAAGCCGGTCTTTTACTGTGGAGACATGAATGCTTCGCCGGAGTCCGAGGTTATCGAGACTCTGAGGAAATCATGGGATCTGCTTTCCGAGACAGAAAACACGTTCTCCTCAAGAGATCCTCGCGTGTGCATAGACTATATTTTCCACTACAAGATGTCCGCTCCTGTAAAGAAAGTCTCTGCCCATACTATGACTGAGTTCCACAAGGGGGATGTGACGCAGGCTTCGGACCATCTTCCTGTGTTCGTGGATGTCCGACTGTAAGTGTCAGTCTCACTGGGAGAAGATACAGGCTACTCTATTTTGCAAAAATGAAATCATTGATGGTATTTTTGCAAAAAATGAGTGGCCTTTAATATTATACGGCTGGAAAAAAATGTATATTTGCGTTAACGGAAACAATTTAATCACAATAGCACTATGGGTGAATCCAGAAGAAGCTTTTTGAAGAAATCGGCGGCGGGACTGGCGTTGTTCACGATTCTGCCACGTAATGTGTTCGGCGCCATGGGCGGCGACAAGAAGTACGTCGCTCCGAGCGATCAGCTCACGCGCGGAATAATCGGAGTGGGCGGAATCGGAATGAGTGGCCTTCACTTCGTAAGTGACGAGCGCTGCCGGCTGGTCTCGGTCTGTGATGTGGACAGGAACCACCTTGACAACGCCCTTAAGAAGGGTGTGGAGAAGTTCGGCACAAAACTTCAGGCCTACACGGACTGGAGGGATCTCGTTCATGATGCCAACGTGGACATCGTACACATCGCGACCCCTTCACACTGGCACGGAATCATGGCCGTCGAGGCCTGCCGCGCCGGTAAGGACATATTCTGCGAGAAGCCGATGACAAGGACAATCGGCGAGGGGCAGAAAGTTGTGGAGGCGGTCAACAAGTACGGCCGTATCTTCCGTCTGGACACCTGGTTCCGTTTCAAGGATACGTTCTACGGCCTTGGAACAACGGTGGAGCCGCTTAAGAAACTCGTGCAGAGCGGGCTTTTGGGCTGGCCATTGACCGTGAGGATCTCCGGAGCCACGGGCTTTACCTGGAAATTCTTCTGGACAGGAAAGGAAAATCTTGTACCTCAGCCTGTCCCGGCTGAACTGGACTACGATATGTGGCTCGGACCGGCTCCTTACAAGCCGTACAACCCTCATCGTGTGCACCAGACTTTCCGCGGCTACTGGGACTACGAGTCCGGCGGCCTGGGAGACATGGGACAGCACTACATCGACCCTGTGCAGTACATTCTTGGCAAGGACGACACCTTCCCTGTAAAGGTCGAGGTGGACGCTCCTCAGCAGCATCCGGACGCTGTGGGAATATGGCGTAGCATTACCTACACCTACGCTGACGGCTGCAAGATCATCCTTGAGGGCGAAGGCTTCGAGAGCAAGGGCAAGGTGCCTTACATCGAAGGCCCTAACGGCAAGGTTTATAAGGGATTCGAGTGCACGATTCCTAACGTGATGGATGTCATCAACTCGCTTCCGGATCCGGAACCACGCAATACTGACTTCCTGGAGTGCGTGAGGACCCGTCAGAAATTCGCGCTGGCCGAGGACAACGGTCACCACAGCTGCACGATAGTCAACATGGGCGCTTGCGCCCTCAGGCTCGGCAGGACCCTGAACTTCGATCCTGACAAGCAGCTCTTTATAGGTGATGATGCCGCCAACCAGCTCATCAATCAGCCGATGCGTGCCCCTTGGGGTTCAATGATCCTTTAATATGCTCTTGAATATGAAGAAATTACTTACATCTATATTATTCCTTGCGGCCGCCCTTACGATCAACGCTCAGGACGCAAGGCAGAGAACCGTGGAAACCGTTGTGGCAGACGTGCTTGCGGCTATGCCGGCCAACAACGCGTCGGATTTCAACACTCAGATGTCCGACCTCGCGGCCGCCGCTCCGGCATCAGTGGTGGAGACCGCCAAAATGATGAAGCCGGCTGGCGAAGGCGTGAAGAACAATCTTTATGAATATGCCCTCACAGGTCTTGCGAGCTATGCCTCGGCCAATCCACAGTGCGTGGACAAGGTCCGCGAAGGATTCGCGCAGGCGGTCAAGGTCACGACAGACAGCAACAACAAGGCTTTCTTGTTGAACCTTTTCCGCCAGATAGCCAAACCAGCGGACGCTCAGTTCTTCAAGGAATATGTCAATGACCCTGCCCTCGCATCCACGGCCGTTGGCGCTCTCGTGGATATTCCGGGAACAGAGGATTTGATTCTTGACCTTGTGAAGGAAGGAACCGCCGACAGGAAACTGCTGGCGACCGCCGCCGCGGAGAAAGGAATCACCGCCGCGGAGCCTTATATTCAGAAATGGGTCATCCCGACTGCCCTGAGCTCCACAATGCACGACAACGCTTACTTCTCCACTCTCGCGGCTATCGGCTCAGAGTCATCCCTGAATATTCTTAAAGAGAACTCGACTCCTGACTATGCCGCTCTGGCAGTGAGACTTGCCGATGGGTCCAAGAGCAAGGCTGTCGCCAAGGCCGCCAAGGATCTTATGGCTTCAGAAGTGTCCGCTTACAAGTCCGCCGGTGCTTTGGCTCAGATGAAAAACGACCCGGCGAAGGCTATGAAGGTCGTTGCCGCCGCTCTCAAGAGCGAAGATGTGAAGTACAGGAATTCTGTGATTGACAACGCCACTTCGATTCTTGGCGCGGGAAATCTCGTTCCTCTTTTCACAAAGAATTTCGCGAAACTCTCTGCTCCGGTCAAGGTTGATCTTCTCAACTGGTTCGGTAACAACAAGATCTCGTCTGTCTCCGATATCGTGCTCGGTTCGTTCTCCGAGGGTGGAGACGTTGCCTCCGCCGCTATCGCTGCCGCCGGAAAGATCGGCGGTGACAAGGCCGCGAAGGCACTCGTGGGACAGCTCGGAGGCGAGAACAGCGCCGCTGCGATCGCCGCTTTGAAATCATTCAAGGGCAACTATCAGGACGAGCTTCTTGCCGCTCTTGACGTAGCCAAGGACAACAAGACTCTTGGAAATATTCTCGGCCTTGTGATGGCCAGAAGGATTACCGCTGCCGCCCCGAAGGTATATTCATTGATAGATTCAAAGGATGCCGAGGCTTCGTCTCTCGCCAAGCTCGCGCTCGCGGACATCGTTGGCGTCCAGGACATTGACAAGGTCGGCGCTTTGCTTGACAACGCTTCCGCCGCTGATCAGAAGGCCGCCCAGAACGCTTTGATCGCCGCTGTGCACACTCTTGCTCCCGCCGAGCAGTACGCCAAGGTCAGCGCTTTGATGAAGAAGTCCAAGAACGCCGCCGCGTACTATCCGGTCCTTGCCGCTACAGGCACTGACGAGGCCGTTAACGATCTGGCCGCCGCCTACGAGGCCGGTGACAAGTCCGCTTTCGCGTCATTGCTTGACATCGACAATTTCAAGGTGGCTCTGACTCTCATCAAGATTGCCGGTTCGGACGCCGGGCTGGCCGACAAGGCTGTGAAGAGATATTCTTCCCTTGTCTCTAAATACGAGACCAATGTTGACAAGAAGCGTATGGATTTCGCCAAGGCTCTTGAGCTTGCCCAGACCCCTGCCGTGAAGAAGTCCATTCTCAAGTCTCTTGCTTCCGTACCTACGATGAAGGCATTCTTGCTTGCCGGCAAGTACTTGGATGACAGTGACAAGGGAGTCAGGCATGCCGCTGCTGAGTGCGTAAGGACAATCGCCTCCAAGACCAAGGAGGAGATCAACTACGCTGACCTCAAGTCCAACCTTGACAAGGCTGTCGTGATCTTCAAGGCCGCCGGTGGTGCGGATGACGGCTACGCTGTCGATGCGATCAACAAGATTCTCGGCGAGGCCGAGCCTTCTCCTGTCTCACAACTGACTGACGAGGAGAGGAAGCAGGGATTCGAGATGCTGTTCGACGGCACGAATCTGGACAAGTGGCAGGGCGACCTTGAGGGGTACACTCCTGTCAACGGAACAATCTATGTGTCGGCCAACTACGGCAGCACAGGAAATCTCTACACCAAGAAGGAATACCGTAACTTCGTCTATCGTTTCGAGTTCTGCTTCCTGCGCGAGGGTGTGAACAATGGTGTGGGTGTGAGGACTCCTATGGGTGTTGACGCTGCCTATGACGGAATGTGTGAGGTGCAGATCCTTGATCATGACGCTCCGATGTACGCCAAACTTCGTGAGTATCAGGTTCACGGATCGGTTTACGGTGTGATCCCGGCGAAGAGAATCGTCCACAAGCCTCTTGGGGAGTGGAGCACCGAGGAGATTCGTGTCGAGGGCGACAGAATCAAGGTGACCGTCAACGGTGAGGTGATTGTGGACGGCAACATCCGCAGGGCCTGCAAGGGTCACAATGTGGCTCCTGACGGCGGCAAGAAGAATCCGTACACCGTTGACCACAAGAACCATCCGGGAATGTTCAACAAGAAAGGCTACATTTCATTCTGCGGTCACGGTGAGGGTCTGAAGATCCGCAACGTCCGCATCCTCGATCTCGGCGACAAATAGTAGCTGGAAAGAAGGTAGTCGCTTCGCCGGTGTCTCGGTCGCTGAGTTCCTCTGGTTGTTTAGACCTATTGGTTCTGAGACCATTGAGTTTCCGGGCTTGTCGAAGCGAAGGAACATTGCAGGTCCAGTGCCATAGAAAGAGCGGGAAGCCTCTAACCTGAATTTTGCACGTAACCAAAATTCAGAACAGAGGCTTTCCGCTCTTTTCGGTCTAGCTATCTTTTCTCATCAGTCATGTGCCACCGGCACACTCCTTCTTCAAAAAGACATCTATCCTCATAAATCTGACACAAAATTTAGTTCAGCTTATTTTTTTACGCTTACTTAAGAATTGCAGAAATAGGTCTTTGAAAATGCATAGACTGCAATTCTGTCGGGCAAAACCGCCGAAAGGGCTTGTTTTGACGACGGAATTGCAGAGGAATTATATGTGTGGGGCTTTGCTGGGCCTTCTGGAGTGCAAATCTGTAACAAGCAAATCAAAGATAGCCTCTAAACGGCTGGCATAAGAGAATCGTCCGCCGCGAAACAGATTCGCGAAATCCGGGAACTGTAAAGTTTCTTTACGAAATGCGGTTAACAACCGCACCAAGGTTAGGTCCAACAGGCGGCCAATGATGATACCCGGCAGGCCAGCGGGGGACTCCCGTGAGCGGAAAGGCGCTTCCTGCGCACGAGGCAGGCCAGCGGGGGACTCCCGTGAGCGGAGAGGCGCTTCCTGCGCACGAGGCAGGCCAGCGGGGGCCTCCCGTGAGCGGAAAGGCTCTTCCTGCGCACGAGGCAGGCCAGCGGGGGGCTCCCGTGAGCGGAGAGGTGCTTCCTGCGCACGAGGCAGGCCAACGGGGGACTCCCGTGAGCGGAAAGGTGCTTCCTGCGCACGAGGGCCAGCGGGGGACTCCCGTGAGCGGAAAGGCGCTTCCTGCGCACGAGGCGGGCCAGCGTGGGACTCCCGTGAGCGGAGAGGCGCTTCCTGCGCACGAGGGCCAGCGTGGGACTCCCGTGAGCGGAGAGGTGCTTCCTGCGCACGAGGCAGGCCAGCGGGGGACTCCCGTGAGCGGAGAGGCGCTTCCTGCGCACGAGGCAGGCCAGCGGGGGCCTCCCGTGAGCGGAAAGGTGCTTCCTGCGCACGAGGCTATCTCTGAAAGGGGGCTTGGTCGCTCTGCTTTCTAAGCGCAGGTGCGATGAATGACCGAAGATAGTTCTTGATAATATTTTCCTTTGGAAATTTGTTTTATTGGAAATTAATTCCGTACTTTGGAAAAGTTTTCGTTGGAAACTATTGTATAAATGCTTGTTAATTATTTAAAACACTGATTATTATGAACGCAATTACGTTAAAGGCGCTCTTTTGCATCAGCGGGGTGGCTGTCGGTGGGCTTCTTCTGTTCTCTTCTTTTGAGACCAAGGCTACAGAAAGGTGGGGAATAGGAAGTGCTTTGGTTGCCGAGTCTGTCGAAGTGGCTCTGACTCGGGTTGCTGAGCTGGGAATTGAGAAGATGGATCTGGAAAATTCTGGAGTTAAAATACTGAAAGGGAATGAATTGACGACTGAGGTGCCGAATGCCGAAAGGTTGGCGGAAGAGCAGAAAGCAGAGCTGTCGGGTGCAGGAAGACCGGCGGAAGAGCAGGGTGTTGAGATGACGGGTGCGGTAAGGCCAGATGAGGAGACGGCGGCGAAGGAAAAGCCGACGACAAAGGTGGTGCACATCACCAAGGCTGATTTCCTTAAGAAGGTCTACGACTTCGAAAAGAACCCCGATGAGTGGAGATATCTCGGATCTCAGCCGGCCATTGTCGATTTCTATGCGGACTGGTGCGGGCCGTGCAGGCAGCTGTCGCCTGTGCTGGACGAACTGGCCAAGGAATATTCAGGGAAACTCACCATCTACAAGGTCAATGTGGACAATAAGAGGGGACTGGCTACATTTTTCGGCATAAGATCGATTCCGACGCTTCTGTTCATTCCGATGAAGGGTAAGCCGCAGAGGTCTCTCGGGGCTTTGTCTAAGACGGAGCTCAAGGGAATCATCAAGGATGTTCTTAAAGTTGAGCTGTAGTTGGTAGGTCGTGGAGAATAAGAAGAACACAATCTGCCGCCTTCGCGAGATCCATAGGGCAATCTCCGGGCTGGACGCTGAGTTTCAGAGGAAATTCGGGCTGAACCTGAACGAGGCGATGCTTCTCTGCTTCCTTGCGGGGCAGGGAAGCGCTTCGGCATCGGAACTATCAGATGAGTTGGGGCTTACACATTCGAATATGTCCAAGGTTCTTTCCTCGGCGGAAAAAACATCCCTCATCAGCCGGAAACTTAACCCGGCTGACAAGCGGGGGATGATCTTCTCGCTTACAGACGAGGGCCGCATCCGGCTCGCCTCCATCCACTGTGAGGAATTGGTGATCCCGGACTTACTCAAAGGAATCCTTGATTAGGCTCAGAGTCTTCCGCACTTCCTTGCAGTCATTGTGGAACAAGACCTCTAAAGATCCGCTGTGTGCTAATCTGAAGAATTCCCTCACTTCCCTGACCGTCTGAAGTCCTTGTAGAACAAGACCTCTAAAGATCCACTGTGTGGGTAAGCTTGCCGTCGGTGTCGTAGATCCTGACGGCGATCTTTTTGACGTTCACGGTGATCTCCATCCTCTGCCACTGGCCGTTGGTGATCACAGGGAAGGATGCGTCGGTTGATCCAACTTCGCGGAAAGAGTACTTGTGCACGTGGCCGCTCAGCATCAGATCGACACCAGCACCGTTGAGGATAGGCAGGAACTTCTCCGACATATTCAGATTGCCGTGCCATGCGTCCTTGATCTGAGGGGGAATATGGTTGAAGACGATCCTTCTTTCGGCGTTCTTCCACTCATCACTCTCCACCACGCCCTTGAGCCATTTGGCCTCCTCGTTCAGATAAGGCTCCGAGCAGAGCCGTCCTTGGTTCTCGATGTCGCTGTCCACCTTGTCCTCGCCGCCGTCCATCACAAGGAAGAAGAACTTGCCGTACTTGAACGTGTAGTAAGGTCCGTGCTCAGGGAAGTCAAAATATTCAGAGATCCGCAGCGCGTCCCTGCCTCTGAACTCGTGGTTGCCGCGGGCCATGAAGAGAGGAGTCTGGTCGGCGAACAGGTCGCTGGCCGGCTTGAGGTAGTGCCGGACGATCTTCTCGCTGTAGGCCAGGTCGGAGGTCATGTCTCCGTTGAACAGAACGAAGTCGAACTCCTTGTTCTTCTCCTTGTCCGCGAACAGTCTGCGCAGTAGCGAGTCCTGGGCGTGCACGTCGTTGACAACGGCGAACCTGACCTCGCTGTAATCCTCTTTGAGAGTGGTGGCCTTAGGCAGGTCAACCTTGTAGGCCGGCGCTCCGGAGCCTTTCCCGTAGACCGGATTGTAGTTGTTGTGGTAGTCCTGCACCGCCGTCATCATCACCCTGTAGCGGTAGCTGGTGCCGGGCTTAAGCCCGCCAACCGTCACCTTGTGGATCTTGCCGATAGGCTTCAGCCCGTGGCCGCGCATGTCGTAGTACTTCGGCCTGTCCTTGTAGTAGAAATTCTCCTCGTTGTCCGGAGCGATCTCCACCCACCCCACGGCATCTACATCCGTCATCCACATCACCGTGAAGCTGTCCGTGGTAACATTCTGAAGGTAAGGCCCGCACACAATCCTGGCAATGGCCGGCCTGTTCTGCGCCTCCGCCAAAAACGGCAGCACCGCCAGAACCGCAATCAAAAGGTACTTTCTCATATTCTTGAATATCACTGTTTATCGTCTGTTCGTCAGAGGCCCGGCCAAAGAAGCCCGGCAAACCGTCCGTCCGTTTCGTTGAACACAAATTTACTTCGTTTTGCCGAAAAGGCAAAATCATTGGCGCGGATCATTCAATCCGCAATGGATGAGTCCGCTTGAAAAAGTCGTTTTTGAAAAACATGTGCCTCGCAGATACTTCTGTAAGGGGTAAAAAGTGGCAAATGGCACTTTTTCAAGTGGGCTCATGGATCCAAATGTTCGAAATGACTATAATTCATTATTTTTGTGTTTGGTCCCGAGACTCTTCTATGTGGTTAAGGAACGATTATAATAACCAATAATGTATTGAATAGTTATGAACAGCATGCTGATGAGGGGCTTGATGATCGGCCTGACTGCGCTGTCAGGCAGTCTGGCTTTGTCGGCTCAGGTTGTGGTTTCTTCAGGATTTGAACAACTTGACAGATGGACGTCCGAGTGTCTTGCCGAAAGGAGTATGACCCTTGGTTATCCAGGCAACAATGACATAAGACTGGAGGAGTTTTACCGCTGGTACACAGGAAACAATCTGGAACCGACGGCAACAACCACGGTATTTATTTCGGAGTCAATTATCTGAAGAGGAAGACCGGCAAGATGCCCGTCGTCTATGTCTCTGATGAGGCTCATTACAGCAACTATCGCCTTTGTGATCTTCAGCACCTCGAAGTCCGTCTTGTGAAGAGTGACTCCATGGGCAGGATGGTGCCGGACTCGTTGGAGAAAGTCCTTGACCCTACACGCCCTTGTCTGATAGTCTATGCGATGGATTCCACCTTCAAGGGTGCCATAGATGATCAGAAGGCTCTTGATGATGTACTGGCAAGGCACGAGGGGATGGCTGTATATCGTCATGTTGATGCGGCTCTGTTTGGTGGCTATCTGCCATTCACCGAATATAAGGACCTGGTTGACCGCAGGAAAACCGGCTTTGATTCCATTAGCGTCAGCGGTCATAAATTCTTCGGCATCGACAGCCCTTGCGGACTCTTCATCACAACCCGCGACGTTTACGACAATCAGTCAACCTACGACATCTCTTATCTGAACGCCAACATGCGCATGATAAACTGCTCACGATCAGGAATCGAGCCACTCAAATTTTGGTGGCTTATGAAAACGGTCGGCGATGAAGGCTGGACAGAGCAGGCCGCGAGGATTTTTGAAAACACGCGATACCTTAAGTCTGAGCTTAAAAGGATAGGTTGGCCTTATTGGAACAATGAATATAGCAACACGGTCATATTCCGCCGTCCTTCCGCCAAAGTCGTAAGGAAATATAATCTCGCTTGCGGCGAGGACGCGGTGTTTGGCGGAAAGCTGTCGCATGTTGTCGTCATGCAGCATGTCACAAAGGATTCGATCGACAGGCTCATCGCCGATCTGCGGAACGAGACAATCTCGGATCTGTGACGTCAATCGCATTCCCGCACATCTGGGTCGTCTCAGCCGACGAAATCCTTTGGCAGGACACCGAACTGCCTGAAGAAGCATTTGGCGAAGTACGACGGGGTGTTGAAGCCTACCATGTAGCAGATCTCATTGACCTTGTACTTTTGCTCGGCCAGCAGGCTGGCGGCCTTGCGCAGACGCATCTCCTTGATGAAATTGTTAGGAGTCATGCCGCAGGCCTCCTTGGTACGCTCGAACAGGACGGAACGGCTCAGGTGCATCTGCTCCGCCAAGTCATCGACGGAGAAATCCATGTCGGTAAATCTCACAGACACTATCTCGCTGATTTGCTGAAGGAATTGCTCGTCGCCTTTACCCTGCACGGTGCTTCTTAACGGGGCGTACGGACGTTTGCTGAAACTGTCCCAGATTATTTTTCTCTTGTCGAGAATGCCGTTCCGCTTGCTCCGGGAGGTGGTGCCTGTTATGTTATGGCTCCTATTCGATGATTTTTGTTATTTTTGGTAAGCGTTAAAAAATAAGTTGAACTAAATTTGTGTCAGATTTAGTTCAAGTTATTTTTCAATGATCACTTGATGTCTGCATTAAAATTTTGAATGATATGAAAAGGTTTCTTATTGTGATGGCGGCGGTGTTGCTGACTGCTTTGTCCGTGTCTGCGAAAGTCTCTCTTCCATCGCTCGTCGGTGACAACATGGTTCTTCAGCGCAACACTTCCGTGAATGTCTGGGGAAAGGCCAAGGCCGGGGCAAAGGTCTCAGTGTCTGTGTCATGGAGCAAGGAAAGGTATCGTACCAAAGCTGATCCGGACGGGAATTGGCGTGTCAGGGTAGCGACCGCTGACGCCGGCGGCCCTCACACCATGACCATCTCCGACGGCGAGCCGGTCACCGTCCGGGGGATCATGCTCGGCGAGGTTTGGCTTTGCTGTGGGCAGTCCAACATGGAGATGCCGCTCTGCGGTTTCATGATGCAGCCGGTCGAAAATTATCCCGAGTACCTGATGGATGTCCCTACCGAGGCCTCCTTGATCAGGTTTTTCCAGGTTCCCCGGGTTCCGGCTGACGAACCGGCGGACACCTGCGGAGGAGAATGGCTTTTGCCTACCATGAGGAACGCGAGTCAGTTCAGCGCCTGCGGTTATTTCTTCGGCAGGGCGTTGTCCAAGGCTCTCGTAGGTGTGCCGGTGGGTCTGATCTCCTCGAACTGGGGAGGCACACGCATCGAATGCTGGATGAGCGATGAGGCAATCCTCTCCACCGAGGGGATCAACCATGAGTTCGCCCTCTCCGGAGAAGGGGTCACCAGTGAGCCCCACAGGCTGTTCAACTCGATGATCTGGCCTCTGCGCCATTACACGGCCAAGGGATGGATCTGGTACCAAGGGGAGTCGAACAGGATCAACTGGTTTGACTATAGGAATCTTATGGTTTCCATGGTTGACTTGTGGAGGAATATCTGGGAGGATGAGGGAATGCCGTTCTATTTCGTTCAGCTTGCCCCTTACCCCTACAACGGCGAGGGACTGCGCTCTCTGCCTCTGGTCGTGGAGGCACAGTACCAGGCAATGGCTCAAATCCCTCATAGCGGCATTGCCGCAACGACAGACATCGGCAGCCGTACTTGCATACATCCTCGGAAGAAGATGGAGGTGGGCACCAGGCTTGCATGGCTCGCGCTCCGTAACGACTATGGTGTCGATGGAGTGCCGCTTCCTGCTCCGACCTACAAGTCGATGGAGAAGGAGTACAACGATTACCACAAGTGCAACCAGCTTGTCCTGAGTTTCAACAATCTTTCCGGACAGAATGAGTTCAATGAGTCCGACAGCATTCTCGGTTTCGCCTCGGACGGCTACTACACTCCGGGAGGCTTTGAGATCGCCGGGGCGGACAAGGTCTGGCATAAGGCCAAAGTCAACTTCCGCTGGTGGCAGAATAAGATTGAAGTCTGGTCGGAAGATGTCCCCGAGCCTGTAGCCGCTCGCTATGCTTTCAGAAACTATCCCGAGGACGCAAACGTGATGACAACCTCCGGTCAGCCTTTCGCTCCGTTCAGAACGGATGACTGGGAAGTCAAAGATGTGGGAATAATAAAATAAAAACGTGATGAAAAGGATTCTGTGGGTCATTCTGGCGCTGGTAACGAGCGCCAATGCGGCATATTCGCAGACGTGCTGGACAATCGGAACGGACGGTTCTATAGAGCTGAATCCCGAAAGGATCGTCCTGCCATATTCCGACCACATCGAGATGAGCGGGGAACAGGTTTCCTGCGTCCTTCGATGGATGGTTGACGAAAAAGGCCTGTTCGGCCAGGAAAGATCGTTGGTTTTCCCGATGCTTCGCCGTGTCCCTAATGACACGCACGCCAGTCTGCTTTACAGGATGGGTACGGACGTCATGTCGCTGGTCGGGATCAACTCCCTTGTGCCTCGGCAGCTTTCCACTAAGAAAGTGTCCATAAACGGAGCCCTTTCCGTTGTCAATGAATATGGTGTCGGCAAGGCGAATGTCGGAGGAGCCAGAGGAGACAATCCGAAGCCGGTCGCCGAAGTCAGGACAACGGTGTTTCCAAGCAAGGTCCATCCGATGCTCTGCGAGATCTACAGCATAAGGAATATCTCCGCCAGTCCGCTGGTGCTTAATGTCCCGAAGTTCAGCCAGGAGGCGAAGACCCTGGCCGACAAGGGAGTGGACGGCAGCTATGTGATCCGGGCAGACATATTTGGAAGTGGAACCTATGTTCTTGAGCCTTGGCAGGAGATCGGATTTCAAGTGGCTTTCCAAGCCTACCGGGAAAAAGGAGGAAGCATGATTGTTCCGGACTTTGATGCGGAATATTCCGCCAGGATGTCCTTCATCCGCGACGCCATCGATTCGTCCCTGATTCTGGAAACACCTGACACTGTGATCAACACAGAGTTTAGATTCGCCAAGATCAGAGCCTCGGAAAGCATTTACAGGACAAAGGGAGGCCTTATGCACGGTCCCGGCGGAGAGTCCTACTATGCCGCGCTTTGGTGCAATGACGAATGTGAATATGTCAATCCGTTCTATCCTTTCCTTGGCTATGCGGTCGGCAACGAATCTGCGTTCAACTGTTACCGGCTTTATTCAGGATTCATGAATGATGATTTCAAACCGATTCCAAGTTCGATAATCGCCGAGGGGACCGACATCTGGGACGGAGCAGGTGACAGGGGGGATGCGGCCATGATAGCGCATGGGCTGTCAAGGTATCTTCTGGCGAGAGGAGACAAGAACGAGGCGGAGCAGCTCTGGCCGTTCTTGAAATGGTGTCTGGAGTATTGCCACCGGAAACTCAACGCTGCCGGAGTTCCGGAATCAGACTCGGATGAGCTTGAGGGCCGCTTCCCTGCCGGAGACGCCAATCTTTCGACGGCCTGCCTCTACTACGACGGGCTGGTGTCCGCCGCATACCTTGCCCCTTTGCTGGGGGAGACTTCCTCCGTGACAAGGCTGTACCGAAAGCGGGCGACGCGATTGCGAGAATCAATAGGTCGCTATTTCTCGGCCAACGTAAGCGGCTATGAGACATACCGTTACTACGAAGGAAACGACTTGCTGAGGTCCTGGATTTGTCTGCCATTGTGTTTCGGGATTGACGACAGGGCTGAAGGCACGCTTGCCGCTTTGTTCTCATCCGAGATGATGACGGAGGATGGCATTCTTACCCAGCAGGGCAGTTCCACATTCTGGGACAGGTCAACGCTCTATGCGCTTAGAGGGGCTTTCGCCGCCGGCTATGCCGACGAGGCGCTTGTGCAGCTTCATGATTATTCTGAGCGCAGGCTTCTCGGAACCCACGTCCCGTATCCGGTCGAGGCCTACCCTGAAGGGTCGCAGCGGCACCTGTCCGCGGAAAGCGGACTGTATTGCAGGGTGATCACCGAAGGTCTGTTCGGAATACGTCCGACTGGATTTGATTCATTCAGCCTGAAGGTTCAGATGCCCTCAGGCTGGAACACGATGTCACTTGACCACATAAAGGCTTTCGGCAAAGACTTCAACATCGCCGCGCGAAGGTTGGACGACCAAAGAATCAAGGTCACGGTCAATTATGATGGAAAAACCCGTGAATATTCAGTCAAATCAGGACAGGAAATCAAAAACATAACATTGAAGTGATGATTATTCCATAAATCATCGTGGCAGATAACTCCTTTATAATCAAGGAAAAACGCTATGTCCTGGTGCGATGTCTCCCACTAGGACATAGTTTATTATCTTGATATTCAGTAATTTAGATGCCACGCTTTTTTCCCTATTTCTCGCCGGTGTACATCCTGCAGATGCCGAGGGTGAAGGCTTTGTGGGTTACGGCGCGGAAGCCGGCCTCACGCATCGTGGCCATGAACTCCTTCTTGCCGGGGAAGGCGGCGACGGAGGCGGGGAGGTAGGCGTAGGCGGCCTTGTCACCGGAGACCTTGCCGCCGATCTTCGGGAGGATGTGCAGGAAATAGAGGTCGTAGAACCAGCGGATGACTTTGTTCTCTGGGCGGGAGAGCTCAAGGATCACGAGACGACCTCCGGGTTTCAGGACGCGGAGCATCTCCCTTAGTCCTTTCTCTCTATTCTCGAAGTTTCTGATGCCGAAGGCTATGGTGACCCGGTCGAAGGTGTTGTTCGGGAAGCGTAGCGCCTCGCCGTCGCCTTCTTCTATGCTGATCATGTCGGCCAGACCGGCTTTGCCGACCTTCTCACGCATCACGGCCAGCATACCCTCCGACAGATCCACTCCGGTGACGTGACTTCCAGTCGCCGAGCTTGTGGTTCGACTGGGCTCACCAACCACTGAAGCGCCGGTCACTTTGACAGGCTCCGTGACTGCGTGAGTTGGCCGCTGAGCCTGTCGAAACGCCGCTTCCTCGGAATCAAGTCGTTTCGACAAGCTCAACGGCCCGTTCAGCGCCTTGGCGATGGCGATTGAGAAGTCTCCCGTTCCGCAGGCCAGATCCAGGACACGGGCCGGAGCCGGAGCGTCCACGATCTGTTTCAGGGCCTTCTTTCTCCAGATCTTGTCCACGTCCAGCGAAAGTATGTGATTCAGAGAGTCATAGTCGCCAGCGATGCTGTCGAACATATTCCTGACCTTTGTCTTTGTCGGCATATTCCTAAAAAATTAAAAATCCCGCTCCGGCGAGGATGGAGAGGAAGAAAGTTGAGATCACGAGCATCGGCAGCATCGGGTCGAGAGCACGCTCGCTCCGGGTCCATACACCTTGCAAGTGCTTGATGTACAATGGAAGAGTGATGATGAATATGTAATGTCCCGGCGCGAAATCATAGATTGCGCAAAAGACCAGCATCAAGGCCCAACCCAAAGCGACAAGGATGGTCTGGTATATTCTCGCCCCTCTCATCCCGAGCTTGATGGCCACGGTCACGCGGTTCACCGCATCCGTCTTCATATCCCTTGTGTTGTTGACATTCAGCACCCCGACGCTGAAAAGCCCGATGGCCGCCGCCGGCAGCAACATCAGAATTGGCGGCAATTCCCGCGCGGCCACATAGTAGCCGCCAAGCACCGACACAAGGCCGAAGAATATGAACACGAACACGTCGCCCAGCCCTCTGTACCCATAAGGATTCTTGCCCAAAGTGTACTTCATCGCACCCACAATAGCCGCCGCGCCAAGCGCTTCCAGACAGATAGACTCTGTCTTGAATAGGCTTCCGAAGGAGACCTGGATCATCGCCAGGCCGGAGATGACGCAAAGCCCGATGAACATCAGGATGAGTTTTTTGATGTCTCCGATGGTCATGTCTCCGCTGCCGAGTGCGTACTTAGGTCCCTGCCTGTCAGCCGAGTCTGTGCCGCTCAAGGTGTCGCCGAGCTCATTGGACAGATTTGAGAGGATCTGCAGACATACCGTTGTCAGGAAGATCAGTGCGGCTGTCCACGGGCTGACATCTGTCTTGTCCGCCGCGAGCGTCACTCCGAGGATCACTCCGGACAAGGACAGCGGAAGTGTCCTCAGTCTCATTGATTTTATGCTGGCTTTCAGCGTCATATTCAATAATTATTTGATTCTGTATAACA
>ERZ1026894.589-NODE-589-length-25752-cov-26.053391_pt1 | contig 25752 bp, 19 predicted proteins | sample MGYA00380177_ERZ1026894 | MGnify/ENA primary metagenome ERZ1026894 (study PRJEB33269, sample SAMEA4719813) | human gut metagenome | biome: human-associated habitat; feature: organic feature; material: feces | place: Cameroon | collected 2013-10 ... | reverse complement strand
GCATCCGTTTCAGCAAGGATGGATATAGCTTCAAGGGTACGCAGATTAGCCGAGACTATAGCTTTGGCAAGTTGAATGTGAGGTTTGAGGGGACGGAGAATCAAATATCAGCAAGAGACAACTCTGCTCAGCAATATGAGCAGGGCTGTCGCAAGAATGAGCAGGTGCCATCCATATCGGAGAGCAGCCAGGACCCTTGGGACGGTATTTCTTCCATCGGCTTGTTCGCTCCGTCTAATGCCCAAGCTTATGAGCCATTCCCAGAGGATGAATCCGCCAAGAAGAAAAAGAGAAAACGCAGAAAGGGCTTCAGCCTTTGATGCAAGTTACAAACTTAAAATTAGAATCGAACATGAAAGAAGAACTATTGGAAGCCATCTATGGCACAGTTGAGAGATTGGAGCAGAAAGTCGATGAACTTTCTGCCTCCACAAAGAACGCAGGAGCGGAAACCGTTCCTGCAAGTAATGACATAACCAAGTTGGATAAGTCAATCAATGCGATGTTTATCAAAGAAGAGGAAGTCAGAGGTAAAATATCCAAATTAAGAGATGCCATTGTCGTTTTTGCTGACCTTATTAAGGTTGAACTTGGCAAAAATGAGCAGCGAAGCAAGTTCTTGGTTGATGCAGTCAAGCAGATGAGACAAGGGAATGATGTTTCCTCAAAGACATTGCAAGATAAACTTGAAGTAATGAACAAATCACCTCAAAAGAAGGTTGTAACCCATCGCTTCGAGCCAACCTCAAAGAATGTTCTTCTTTTCATTGGTGGCTTGGTCTTATCTCTTGTTATCTCCATTTGGGGCAATCTCACTCAATGGCGAGAGCATCAAGATTGGGAGGAGGCAGACTTGAAGTATAGGGCATTGAAGATGGTGCTTCCATCCGATGACCCGAATATTCGCTACATCGAAAAGCATTTCAATGTGCATCGAGATGAAGATGTGATAGATGAGCTCAGAACCAGAGTTGATGTTTATGAAGATTCTGTCTATCAACACCATAAAATGGTTGAGGTAGCATCATATAAAGATAGTATAGCAAGACAACTTATTGATGAATCAAATAGGATAAAAATGCAGATAAACAGTAAGAAAAGTAAATGAAAACGTTATTTTTGTATTATTATGCAAAGTGTAATCACGTATAACATAGTTTAATGTAATTTAAATATCCGTCTAAAATTATGTTGTTTCAAAAAGTATTTATACCTTTGCACTTGGAATACAAAATGAGACAAATAATTGCAGTTTGCTTTCGTTTTGATGCAATTGTTCCAATAGCCTTTGCGCAAGGTTGATACAGCCCCGTCTGGGTAAAAAGGCATATACTTTCCAAGAAACGTTAGATTCCAAGATTTAAAACATTAGTAAATTTTTTAAAGAAAGGAAACAAAGTATGGAAAAGAAACTTAGCTTTAATGAGGTTCTTCCTATGGAGGAACTTGCTCCTGTAGAGTTGAATGCTATTGTTGGTGGTACCAATGCTATTAAAATCGTTGGTGCCAATGGACATAATTGTAGCTGTGGAAACACAACTCAGACCACAGATTCAACATCCGTAAAGAAACCATAAGCTATCTTTTGGGGAGGTGGAGAGTGGATTGCTGTTATCAACAATCCACTCTTTATGTTAGAACATATTCTGTAATCAAGAAAATGGGAAATAATATGATAGATTTTGACGATATACACTTTATAGAGAATGGGGATGTCTCCTTGCTGTTGCATGTTCCTTCGTTTACACTTGTTAGTTTAAGTAGCGATACAGCAAATATACTTAAGTCGTTGAAAGAAGGTGCTTCAATAAGCGATGTCGCCCAAAACAGCTCTATTTCGCTCGATGAAATAAAGAACTGTTTACTGAAATTAGAGGATATGTTTAAAAAGAATTTGCCTCATTTGATACCTAATCCAACAACGGATGTCGTAGATAGAATTACATTACATATTTCAAATGATTGTAATCTCAGATGCAAATATTGCTATGCAAGTGGAGGTAGCTACAAGATGAAACGCTCATTAATGACTACGGATACCGCAAAGCAATTTTATGATTTTTGCATACATCATTTCTCTCATATTGAAAAAATTGTCTTTTTTGGTGGCGAACCATGCCTAAATTTAGATGTGATGGAATACGTTTGCTCTCTTTTTAGTAGCTATAAGTTTGATAACAAACTAAAGGATATGCCTAAGTTTGCCATCATAACCAATGGCACCATACTAAATGAGCAACTGTTGAAAATTATTAGAACATATATATCTTATATTACCGTTAGCGTTGATGGTAATAAGGAATTTAATGATTATAATCGCTTGGACAAAGCAGGTAATGGTTCGTTTGACAGAATAGCAAAGTTTATAGACACCGTTAAACAAATTGATAACGTTACTATTCAATATGAGTCAACTTTTACAGAATACCATATTGGAAAAGGAATTTCTAGAGATGAAATTGCTTCATATATGTCAAAACGCTTTGGTCTCAGAGGTTTTGTTGTTGACGAAATGAGTGTAAAAGAGCATGACGATGCTTATTCTATCGATAATTTAGAAAATCTTCCAGAAGGTTTTGCTAGTATTCTATGGGCTATATCATTTAAAAAGCCACTTATGTCTTGCCAAATGTCTAGTAAGCAATTTGCAGTATCTATTTTTGGGGAGATATTTCCATGCCATATGGATGTTGGAAAAGAAGGTTTAAATTTGGGGAATATTGGAGGAATAAATATATTCAATTCAGATACCATCAAAAAATCTTTCCCTTTGTTCAGTTTGCTTGCCAACAAAAGAGACTTGTGCTCCAATTGTTGGGCTCGCAATTTATGTGAGGGTTGTCCTAGGGAACTTTTTTATGATGAAAAGAACAAATGCTATCAGACAACTCCTAATGAGGATAAATGTAAATCACAAAGAGAACATATAGAAAAGATTCTTTTAAGCATATCACATTTAAGACAGGATAAAAACAAATGGCACGATTATGTACAAGGTATAAATGAGATGTGCAAAGAAAAGATTTGTTAGTATAAATGATTGCCCACATCTATGAAAAAGTATGTTTGATTAAAAAGTAGTATTATGAGAAAGTTTATCTTTACAACAGCCGTGTGTCTCTCAGCAATGTCCCAGATGATAGCACAGAACATTTCGGGAAAGATTGTAGATGCCAAGGGCGAGCCTTTAGCATTTGCCAATGTTATGCTTCTGAACAGGCAGGATTCGACTTTCGTGAAAGGTGTTGTGAGTGGTGAGGATGGACATTTTGCCATCGATTCGCCTTGCAACAATGGAATAATCAAGGTTTCGTCTGTAGGATACAAGACTGTATGGAAAGATTGTGCGGGAGAGAATGCCGGTGTGATAAAGATGTTGGTAGACAGCAAGATGTTAGGCGAAGTGGTTGTGAAATCATCACTACCTAAGACTCTCCTTAAGAATGGAGGAATGACAACTACCGTTGCTGGGTCTGTACTTGAAAAGGCAGGAACTATGGAGCATCTGCTCGACCGCATACCTAACGTATCTGCACAGAATGGCAACATCAAGGTGTTTGGACGTGGCGAGCCTATCATCTATATCAACGGACGGCAGATGAGAGACAGAAGCGAACTCGACCGTTTGAGTTCGGACAACATCAAGTCGGTAGAGGTAATATCCAACCCTGGTGCTCGTTATGCTGCAAGCACTAAGGCTGTTATACGTATCACCACAAAGAAGATACAAGGCGATGGATTCGGATTTGACGCTACAACAGAAGGATCGTACGACGAGAAAAAGAACATTGGAGGATATGGTAGGCTGAATATGTATTACCGCAAGAACGGATTGGAGCTTGGGGCCTATGCCTATGGCTCAAAACAATCGTCGCCGGACGAGAAGGACTTGCAGCAAATGACATATCTCGACAAGACATGGAACCAACAGGATAAAACACGTTGGAAGAACAAAACCGAAACTTTTAGTTCTCGCTTGAATGCCAGTTATCAGTTTGACGACAACAATTCGTTGGGAGCAAGCATTAGTTTCTTGCGCAATCCGAAGCTATACACAGACGGAAAGACGGAAGGCTCTGTGCTGAGAGATGAAGCATTAACGGAGACCAACACTTCTGTCAGATCGGAGTTTGGGCAGAACAGCAACTTGTCAAGTAATATATATTATGTAGGTAAGGTAGGGAAAATGGGTATTGACTTCAATACCGACTGGTTTTGGTCTAAAGGAAACAATAACAACAAAATAGATGAGCATTATCAGGAAGTGAACTCGGAAATGCAAAAACAACTTGTAAACAGTACCACTTCAAAGTACAACCGATTGATTGCTTCCAAAATGGTGCTCTCGTATCCGCTCTTAGGTGGCGACCTATCTGTAGGTGGCGAGTATTCATTCACAAACCGCAACACCAACTACGCCATCATTCCAAACACTCTTGCCGACAATGTGAGAGACCGAATAAAAGAGGGTATGTCCTCTGCGTTCGTTACCTATAGTCGTGACTTTGGCAAGTTGAACATGGAAGCGGGATTGCGATACGAGAATGTTGATTTCAAGTATTACGACGACGGTAAATATATGGCAGAACAAAGCAAGACTTACGGCAACTGGTTTCCGTCTCTCGGCCTTTCGATGCCTTTCGGCAATGTGCAGATGCAGCTGAGCTATGCAGCCGACATCGATCGTCCTAACTACTGGGTATTAAGAAGCGGCGTGCAATACAGCAACCACTATACATACGAGACCGGTAATCCGTTTCTTGTCTCAGAGATTTCAAGAGACATCAGTTACGACCTCGCCTACAAATGGCTGACCTTCAACCTGACTTATGAACATGTATCCGATCCGATATATCAGACAGTAGAGATGTATAAGGACAATGCCACCATAGGATTGATGAGGATGATAAATGGCAAATCTTACAACAATGTGTCTTCTATGCTCACCTTGCAGCCTGCCCTTGGCATCTGGCATCCTATGCTGTCAGCAATGGTTGAGAAGCAATGGTTCAAGTTGGAGACAAGGGACGGACGGTATCTTAACAAGCCTGTAGCTGAGCTAAAACTCAACAACACCTTCGATACGAAATGGGTGATGTTCTCCGTTATGATGACTTACATCACTAAGGGATATGAGGAGAACCATTACATCTACAAGCCGATGTTCAACACCGACCTGTCTATATACAAGGGCTTTCTGAAAGACTGCCTGACCATCCAGCTTTATGTCAACGACGTGTTTGGTACGAACGACAGTCACATAATAGGCAAGTACGGCAAACTGAAGGAAACAATCTTTGATGAGTTCTCAACAAGTAAAATCTCATTGACAGTCCGCTATAAGTTCAATGTTACTCGAAGCAAGTATAAGGGTACAGGAGCAGGTCAAAGCCAGAAGGATAGAATGTAATTCTACGATGTTCTTTAAAATGAGAAAAATAACAATTATACATCAACATGACTCCATGCAATGCGGAATAGCCTGCTTGCAAATGGTATGTAAATATTTCGGCAGAGAATACTCTTTGGATTCTCTGTCGAAACTTTGTTTTGCTACTGCGGAAGGAGTCTCTCTGTTAGGTATCAATGAGGCAGCAAACACACTTGGCTTGCATACTACATGCGCTAGAGCAACAACTATGGTGCTAGGTGAAGTCCCTTTGCCTTGTATCCTTCATTGGAACCAAAATCACTTTGTTGTCTTGTATAAGGTAAAGAAAGGGAAGAAGTTCTATGTTGCAGACCCTGGAAAGGGATTGGTCACTTATGGCTTAGAAGAGTTCAAACAGCATTGGATAAGCACGAATTCCAATGGTGAGGACAAGGGCATTGCTATGTTCTTGGAAACTACTCCTGCGTTCTTTACTTATAAGATGCAAGGTGAAGAGAACATCAAAGAGAAGCGGTCTTTCCGCTTTCTCTTTGGGTATGTGAAGAAATACCGCAAGTATTTCGGACAAATCATCTTGGGTTTGATAGTCGGGAGCTTCTTACAACTTGTCCTGCCATTCCTTACCCAGTCCATCGTGGATGTCGGTATCAAGAACCAAGATATAGGTTTTGTTTGGCTTATACTCTTGGGGCAGTTGATGCTTACAATCAGCCGAACGGCAATAGACTTTATCCGCAGATGGTTGTTGCTTCACATTTCCTTACGTATCAACATATCATTGGTAAGTGACTTCTTCATCAAGCTATTGAAACTGCCTATGTCTTTCTTTGATACGAAACTCATGGGCGACTTGATGCAAAGAATGAACGACCATAGTCGTGTGAACAACTTCCTTACTCAGCAGACACTCAACATCACTTTTGCCATGCTTACCTTCGTGGTTTTCTCGGTGGTTCTGTTCTTCTATAACAAATTTGTGTTTGCCATCTTTTTGTTTGGAAGCATCCTCTATGGTGTATGGATGACCTTGTTCTTGAAGCGAAGAAAAGTACTTGATTATGAATTGTTTGAACAAGAAGCAATCAACAACAATAAGACCTACGAATTTATCACTTCCATGCAGGAAATCAAGTTGCAGGATTGTGAGCAGCGCAGAAGATGGGAATGGGAGGACACGCAAGCAGACCTGTTCGGCGTGCAGATGAAGTCGCTCAAACTCCAACAGACACAGGAGGCAGGAAGTATCTTCATTAACGAGGTGAAGAACATTATCATCACGGTAGTCGCAGCTACCGCTGTTATTCATGGGCAAATGACACTCGGTATGATGCTTGCCGTCCAATACATCATCGGGCAGCTCAACTCACCAGTGGAGCAACTGATGAACTTCTTCTATTCCCTGCAAGATGTGAAGATTAGCTTGGAGCGAATCAACGAGATTCACCAGATTGATGATGAGAACGGAAAGGAAGGCTTGCTAACTTCTATTGAAGATAAAAATGAGGGCATTGACATCAAGAACATCATGTTCAAGTACGACCCACATGCTTTGCGCAAGACTATAGATGATGTACGCATTCACATTCCGCAAGGCAAGGTTACAGCCATCGTTGGTGCATCTGGTAGTGGAAAGACTACCCTCATTCGTTTGATGCTTGGTTACTATCCTGTCTTGGAAGGACAAATCAACATTGGTAACACCGACATCAACAAGCTCAACAAGAAATGGTGGCGCAGACAATGTGGCGTTGTCATGCAAGACGGGGTCATCTTCTCGGAGAGTATCGCAAGAAATATTGCTGTTGATGATGGTGACATAGACAAGGAACGATTGCTAAAAGCAGCCGAGATAGCTTGTATCAAGGATTATGTGATGGCTTTGCCTCTGAAGTTCAACACCAAGATTGGGCGTGATGGCGTGGGATTGAGCCAAGGGCAGAAGCAGCGCATTCTTATAGCAAGAGCTGTCTATAAGAATCCTGACTACATCTTCCTTGACGAGGCGACCAACTCGCTCGATGCTAACAACGAGAGAAGTATTGTGGAGAACTTGGACAAATTCTATAAAGGGAAAACTGTAGTGATTGTTGCGCATCGCTTAAGCACGGTGAAGAATGCCGACCAGATCGTGGTCATTGACCATGGAAAGGTGGTTGAGATAGGCAATCATGAGTCTTTGACCGCCAAACGAGGGGCATACTATAATCTTGTGAAGAATCAGTTGGAATTGGGAAACTAAAATGTTTTTGACATGGAACAGAAAGAAAAAGAATCAGATAATATCGAGTTGAGAAGCGAGAAGGTGAGGAACGTAATAGGTAAAGTTCCTCCTCGCCTCGTCAGCTTGGGAACGGTTGTCATTACGATAATAGTCCTCGCCCTCGCAGTTGCTTTCTACAAGATACCTTATCCTATATCCATAGAGGCTAATGGTGAGGTCATCAATCAAAGAACAGTGCAAGTGTTTGTGCCATACAAGTATTTGTATCTTTTCGATGAGCCAAGGACGGCTCATGTATCTTTCGAGGGCAACGACAATGTATCTTATAACTGCAACATTATAAGCCATAATGCCAAACTCATACATAGGGAAGATGGCAACTATTTTATGGCTACAGCCACTGTGAGCACACAGGGACAAAATACCCCAATATTGCAACAGTACATGAAAGCCGATGTCAGAATCATCTTCAGCAATAAAACGTTATGGCAGCAGGTATTCGGATAAGCTATATCCGAATACTGCTGTTTGTTTTTGGATACATATTGTTGGTAAGCATCAGATTTAACTCAAAAAGTTCTAAATTCCGTAAATTTCTCCTTGATAGTTATGGGATATTTAGAAAATTGTCGTATCTTTGTCCCCGAATTGAGGCGTTCTTTGCATATTGCAAAATACAGAAACGAGCAGAAGTCCGCTCGTTTCCATATTGTTACCTATATAATATAGGCAAACGCCCAACTTCTTGATTTTCAATCAAAGTCCAATTTAGAGCGAGTTAGCTTTTTTAACTAAAAAACGGGGTTAGGGCTGCTGAAAATCGAGCCTTATCACAGGCCAAAATTTGGCGGTTTCAAAAAAAAGCCGTACCTTTGCACCGTGATTCAGATACAACGGATTGCTTTTCTTCAAATCACCTGATCAATCATCACTTGATCAATCACCTGATTTACCATCCAATCACTTGATCAATCATCAACCATCTGAACCACATTCAATTCATTTTATTAACCCGATTTATTAACTCTAAAAAACTGAATGATTATGGGAAATTCTAAAGGAACTTTGAAGTACCGCAAGGTACAGCGCACTCCACAGAACGGTGAGAATGCAGGTAAGAAACTCTGGTATGCTACTGCCGTCAGCGACCGTGAGATGGATTTCGAGTCGTTCGTTACTCACATCTCAGAGCACGGCTCTCCTTACTCTCGTGGCTGCGTGCACGGCGTGCTGATGGATGCCCTCGACCATCTGCAGGAACTGATTCTCGATGGTAAGAGCGTCCGCCTTTCCGACCTCGGCCTGTTCAGCATCGGCATGACTTCCAGAGGCGAGGAGTCTAAGGACAAGGTTTCTGCAGCCAGCGTGGAGGGTGTTCACCTGATTGTGAGAAACACGAAAAACTGGAGCAACGCCGAGCTCAGAAAGAAGTGCAAGATTGAGAGCATCGACGCCAAGGGAACGGATGCAAGCGATGGTTCCGGCGACAATGGTGGCGGTTCCGGCAACACCAGCGGCGGCAACCAGGAAGGAACCCCGGGTGGCAACACCAAGCCTGGTACTGGCGGAACTGACGACGGCAAGACCGACAAGGGTGATACCGGTGCTGGCGGCAGCGGTTCAGACGGCGACAACACTGACGTTGTCATCTAGAGCAAGCCCCCTCAGGGGGCTTTAACCAAGATTCATTAACCACTAAAAAATTCTCTGCTTATGACGAAAGAAACCTGGAAAACTCTGATTCAGATTGCCATCTCCATCCTTACAGCCATTGCCACCACGCTAGGCGTTACGAGCTGCTGCGGCCTGTAATGGCGAGAAAGATTGAAGAAGGAAGAAGGAAGAAGAAAGATGAAAGATGAAAGATGAAAAAGCCCCCGGTGCCATACGCATCGGGGGCTTTCAGTATTTAATAACCTTTCTGTTTTTGCCACCCGATTATCGTGGCATATAGACCCTTTTCTATTGTATCTGTGTAAATCTGTGAAATCTGTGGGACAAAGAACTGCGGCTTATGGCTGCAGGGTGAAACCTACTACCAGATACGCCTTCTCAGTGCTTGGGTTGGCTGCTACCTGGGCGAAGACTGGAACAGAGAAAGAATCTGTAATCTTCAAATCCTTGGTGGCTTTCACGCCTACATGAGTCACTGCAAAACCATTGGCTTCACCATAGAAGGATGTGGCAAACGGAACGGCACCAACACTTGCCTCCCAATCACAACCACCTAACTTGAATGGTGCTGTAGCCTCGAGATAAGATGAATAGGCACGATCGCCATCCTTGTTGACTCCATCATTGCCCGCAAAGTTGGTATACCAGTTGAGGGCAAGTGCTCCGAAATCATAACCTACGTTTGCCTCGAAGACATGAGAGGTTTCGTGCGCCTTGTAGGCGAAATACTTCTCGTTAGGAGAATTGAACCAGTAGTCGGTTACGCCGATATGGAAACCGCCAGTCTCGTATGCCAGGGTAAGATCGAACTCCTTGGTATCCTCAGGCTGAGAAAGTCCTACGCTTCCCCAGGCTGTGAGCGAGAGACCTTTGTATCCGATGCCCAATGTAGGCTGCAGGGAAACGGCTCCCAAGTCCTGACCACGCCAGTAGTACTGGCTCACGATGTCGGCACCCATAGATGTCTCTACCTTATCCTGTGCCATGGCAGCAGGAGCAAATGCCATCAAACCGAGTGCCAGGGCACCCATCTTCTTCATATCTGTAATTTTCTTCATAATCTCTCTTATTTTCGGGTTTATAATAAGAAGCGGTGGAAATCAATCCACCCGCTTCTATTCTTTATATATGAAAGGTATTTTAGTTGTAGCAACTCTCACCATGCTCGTAGATATCGAGGCCTTCCTCCTCAATTCTCTTGTCAACACGCAAGCCGGCAATCTTCTTGATTCCCCAGAAGAGGATAACACCTGTTACGGCTGCCCAAAGGTCGATGCAGAGGATACCGAAGCACTGTGCGCCGAAGAATCCGAAACCGCCACCATAGAAGGCACCGCCATCGAGGGCGAAGAGACCTGTCATCAAGGTTCCGAAGATACCACATACACCATGCACTGAGCTGGCACCTACAGGGTCATCGATGTGAAGCTTGGTATCAATGAACTCGATAGAGAATACCAGGATGATACCTGCCAAGAGACCGATGATGGCTGACCCCAACGGACTAACCAAATCGCAACCTGCGGTGATGGCTACCAAACCAGCCAGGATACCATTCAATGTCAATGAGAATGATGGCTTACCATACTTGATCCATGATGTGAACATGGTACCGAGACCGCCACATACGGCAGCCAGGTTGGTAGTAAGGAATACGTGGCTGATGGCTACGCGGTTAACCTCGCCGGAAGCGGCAAGCTGAGAACCAGGGTTGAAACCGAACCAGCCGAACCAGAGGATGAATACACCCAGGGCTGCAGCCATCAGGTTGTGACCAGGGATAGCCATGCTCTTGCCGTTGCGATACTTGCCCAAACGAGGACCTAAGCAGATGGCACCAACCAAGGCAAGTACACCACCCACGCTATGAACGATGGCAGAACCTGCGAAATCGTGGAAGGCAGCACCGAAGGTGTTCATCATGAACGAACCAGCCTCGCCGTTGCAGAGCCAACCGCCACCCCATGTCCAGTGACCCTCTACCGGGTAGATAATCAATGAGATGAAGAATGAATAGATGCAATACATGGAGAACTTGGTACGCTCTGCCATGGCACCTGAAACGATGGTAGCACTAGTAGCGCAGAATACGGTTTCGAACATCAGGAAACCCTCTGTAGGAAGACCGGCGGCATTTGTATAGAAAGACAAATCGCCCCAGTTAGGCATGCCGATGAATCCGGCGCCATCGCTACCAAACATGAATCCGAAGCCTACGAACCAGAAGAGAACGGAACCGACCATGAAATCGACAAAGTTCTTAAACAAGATGTTCGCAGTGTTTTTACTACGGGTAAAGCCCGCCTCGCAGAGGGCGAATCCCGGCTGCATGAAAAAGACCAACATGGCTGCCAAGAGCATCCACACGGTATCTAATGAAATTCCTAAATCCTGTACACTCATAACATAAAAACTTTAAAGTGTTCTTTTACCTGAAAACTTACTCTCTCTCCTTCCATCCCGCAATCGTTATTTCTCCTGCTCGGCATTATAAAGTGCGATGTCGCCTCTTTCACCTGTGCGGATTCTCACGGTATCCTCTACAGGAATTACAAAGATTCGACCATCACCAATCTCGCCTGTGCGGGCAGCCTCCTGGATGGCATTAATTGTTTTCTCCACGTTCTTGTCGCGAACCACGATGTTCAACAACACGCGCTCAATACTGCTGGTATCATACATGACACCACGATAGATACGCGCCTGTCGCATCTTGCCCTCGCCTCTTACGTCGTAGTAAGAGAACCACTCGATGTCGGCGGCAAGCAATGCTTCCTTTACATCCTCGAACTTTGTCTTGCGGATGATTGCTTCAATCTTTTTCATGTCAATCTCTCCTATTATTTAAATTACATTTTGTTTGATTTCGAGTGCAAAGTTACGACTTTTTGCTTAAATAAAGATAATATTTCTTTCTTTTTGTTCTTACTATTTTTATTTGCTTACTATTTGATAAAAGAAAAAGAAAACAAAAAAGCAAAATGAAAGCAAATAAGTAATTTCAGCTTTCATTTTGCAATAAGATACCAGATAAAAGAAAAACGCATGTGATTCAAGGCGCAGGATAAAAGAAAAGGACCTGTATGGACAGATGCCTCGCCAGGCACTGAAACCATACAGGTCGAATCATTATTAACGTAAATCTACCTTCACAATACCAGGCGAACGAAGCCCAGGCTTCAGTTCACCACCTATATAATATAAGGTATGTCCACGCATAACTACTTGGGCCCCCGCTCTAGCAAGCAGCGGACTTTCAGGGAATGGAGTTTCCCACTTCCCAGTGTTTAAACTATAAACTAACAAATTATCATTAAACTTATACCACGAAATATCTTTCTTCAGATAATCCTCCTTCGCCACCATGGAATAGGTTCCGCTGATGGCATCCCAGAAGATTTCCTTGTTCACACCTCCGGCGCATACGATGGCGGGATTGCCCGATGGACTTACCGCCAGCATGGCTGTGGCTCCCGTAAGGGTAAGTTCATCGCCCTTGGCATTGCGTGGGGCAGGAAGCGATGTCCAGCTCTTGCTCTCCTGATGATAGCGCAAGCCCGATGTGGCTACCAGGCTCGACTTGCCATTCTCGTAGAAGCCGCCCCATACATAGAGCTCACCACGATAGGCAGCACACACAGGCTGAACCCTAGGCTCGCCTATCAGCTCCGCCTCGTGCATCCAGGCAGAAGCCTGCTTCTTTGCCGCATCTTTCTTCCTTGCTCCGTTTTTCCATGCTGCATCCTTTCCTATTTCCAGGCTAAGAACGGCAGTAGATGGTCTGCCATCCTGATTGCCTCCCACCACGAAAAGGCGGGTATCAGAGAGGCAGACGCCCATGTTATCTACCGAACAAGGCAGCGACGGAAGCGATTTCAATACCGGTTTGCCACTCTCCTTATCCAGGTGGAGGCTCAGCACGCTGCGCAATTTCTGCTCATTGTTGCAGCCGCCCACCAGAATGAGACTGTCGCCCGAGGTTACCGTACCGCCATAGGCAGCAGGCTCAGGCAGATGGCCTATCAGTTGCCAATCCGGGGTTTCATTGGCATTGCCCCCCACCCTGGCAGCATAAATGCCCGAATAATACTTCTTCTTTCCAGGCTCAGGGAAATTACACCCACCGGCTACTACCATGTAGTCGCCGATGAAACCACCATAGCAAGCTGATACACCCAGGTCATACCCGGCCTCCCCTGCAGGGAAGCCGGATATGGTTTTGATGTTAGAATACTGTTTTTTAGGATCTGATTTCATTGCACAACAACTATTAATGATCGTAATGATAGAATCTGTATCTCCACGGAAGGTAGAAGCCGGAAGGCCATCGCTGTTCACCAGATTGGCTCGGGTAAACGGCTGCCATCCGTATCTCACGAATCTCGGAAGCTTGACTTCAGGAGATGTCAATCTCACCTGGTTGCCCACTATCTTCGCCTGTGCCGGATAGAACATGCCTTCTTCCCCGGCTATCTCGAAACAGCGAGGCGAGTTGCCATCCGATGTGCGGAGTCCATCGCCATAGGCGAAGGATACCACCAGGGCATCGCCCTCTCTTTCCACCTTATTATATATAGGACCCGATGGGGTTACGCCGTGACCATAGGTCTGGTTCAATGCCCAGCGACCCAGGCGCTCGCCCACTGGCTGCTTATTCGTTGGATGCACATCAAGAGAGTCACCATAATCAGAAGATACAGCCATTCCGGTATTTGGAATTGACTTCATCAATCGGAGCTGACTATCTCTGAACCAAGTCCAGGAAGGACGATTCAAACTAGACAGCTGCACGAAATAGAACGGCATCTGCGGATTCTTCCAGTTGGTTCGCCAACTGTCTACCAGCAGGCGGAAGAGCTGACTGTGGGCATCCATATTATGCGCATTCGATTCGCCCTGATACCAGATGACTCCCTTGATAGGATACTGCTGCAGAGGCAGGATGCCGCTCTCGTAGAGATAACATGGTTCATAAGGGTGACGGCCCAGACGGGTGGCATCGTTGGTGAGGTTCCTGGCTGCTCTGCCACGCACCCAATCCTGGATAAAGTCGTTCTGCAGCCAGTTGCGCAGGATGGCAGGAAACTGGGTTTCCAGGGTGTTTCTATCTATCCATGCCTCGGTAGGTGCACCGCCGATGGCATTGCATATCAAGCCCACTGGCATCTTCAGGCTGTCGCGCAGCATCTTGCCGTAGTAATAAGCCACGGCTGAGAACTGGGCTGCCGTCTCGGGGGTAGCCCCCTGCCAAGTGGTATTCCTGTAATACAGCAGATGGTTCAGCGAATCCAGGCAGGATGCCGGCCATGCCACATCGTAGGTTTCCCAGCGGCCCTTCATATCGAAGAGGCGCAGGTCGGGGTCGTTCGCCTGGGCGATGTCACGCTTGCCGGTGGAAGCCTGGTTGAGTCGGAACGCCATGTTCGACTGGCCTGAGCACAGCCACACTTCGCCCACTGCCACATGGTGGTATTCCTTCTTCTGCTTGCCCGCCTGGATGGTGAGCGTATAGTCGGTGCCCACAGGCAGCGGCTGCAGCACTACGCTCCATTCGCCCCGGTTGTTGGCAACGGCAGAAGCCTTCTGTCCGGCAATGCTCACCGTTACCTGGTCGCCCGTGTTGGCGATGCCATGAATATCCAGCGACTGGTTGCGCTGCAGCACCATGTGGTCTGTATAGAGAGAGGACATCTGGAGTCCGCCATAGTTTCCGGTAATGCCGCCATAAACGGTCTTTGCCAGGATACCTGCACCTTCCGGGTTGGGATGGATGGCATCCGGCAACAGGTTAGGATAAGGATAGAGGGGTGCATGAAAATCGATGAGTTCTGCCCCACTCACCCGAGCCACCACCTTGATGGCTTCCTGTATCTCATCGTGCCACTGCTTGGTACCCGAAATGAATCGGGGATGACGGTGGGCTATCGGCGTCATGCAAGCCAGGATAAAACGTACCTTGGGATTGGCAGAACGCAGAGAGTCCATCAATGACAGATAGTCCTTTACGAATTCGTCTCGATAGTTAGGCCAGTTTCTCGGGTCGGTATCGTTGATGCCCAGGTGGATGACGGCGATGTCGCCCTTGAAGGCCATCGCCTGCTTGTATTCCTGCTGCTTCATATACGGACGGTGGCCGTGGTTCAGCAGGGTGGCACCCGGTTTTCCGAAATTGCCTACCAGATATTTGTCGCCCAGCATTTTCTGCAGTTGTACGGGATAGGAGAAATGCTCTCTATCCTCGATTCCCGTGCCATAGGTGATACTGTTGCCCACGCAAGCCACCTTGATTTTCTGCACAGTTTTCTTTCGGGCAGCCTCTACAGAGAGGGAGCCCGTGAGGAGCATCGACAGCATCAAAGCCGTCAACGCTCCCTTTGGATTCATTAATTTATCATACAACATAACCTATATAAATATAACCAATTATAACCTTCTAATTCGATATTACTCGTCGAGGATAGCAGCCGTGAACATCCACTTTACGAGGCGGGTCTCCTTAGAAGAGAACTTGCCCACCGGAAGCTTCAGCATCAGCTTGTTCCAGCCCTTCTTCAGGGTAATGTCTATCGCCGGACGAGACATGTAGTTCTCATTCTTCAGCGTAATCTCGTTAGAGCGCTCGGTGTTCGTGTTCTCCCAAACAGGAGGCATGATTTCCTTGCCGTTGATCCAGGCACGGCTGCACTTGTAATCCCAGGTGCCCTGACGGGGAGCCAAGTCGCTCTCTGAACGGCTGTAGTTCTGGAACTCCAGTGCCAGCTTCGCCTTTCTTTCCTTTGGAGAATAAATCCATCGGGTGGCGTAAGCGGTGTGGTTCTCCTGAGGGTTGGCGTAGAAGCCGGGAACCAGCGTACCCCATACATGGCGCAGATAGATGCCGTTGCCGATGATCTTGCGGGTCTTGTAAGTCTTGCCCTCATACTGATAAACGGAATCTTCCTGCTGCTCTGGTGGGAACACCTTGTTCAAATCGCCTTCGTTAGGGAAGGCATCAGTAATCTGCCACTCGCTCTGGGTCTGGCAAACGTATGGGAAGGGAACTTCCTTCAGCCAGGTCTTCTTCTGCCACAGCAGGCGGTGTTCAAACTCCTTGAACGCAGCCAACTGCTCCGGCTCGTCTTCCCACAGCAGGGTGCCCTTGCCATCAAAATAGCAGTTGCCGCCTCCACGCCAGGCACGTTCTGCCAGGGTGAGCATATAAGGATAGAAATTATTTTCAGCCAGCAGCTGAGGTGTATTGTCTATGAAGCGGTCGTTCCAGAAGGCTACGATGCAGCCAGCCAGATCGTCGCTGCCCTCAGGCTGGTTGTAGATGCGACTGTTGAACATCGCCACCAGGTCGGCGTAGGTATCGAAATGGTTGGCATAGTGGTAGCGGCAGTCGATGGCAGGGATGCCCTTCTGTGCCTTTCCACGATAGCTCCAGAGCTGCGTCATGTCGATTTCGCCCGGTTTATAGTTCCAGCCAGGGTTATAGGAGATAACCTTCTTGCCCTTGTTGCGGATGTATTTCACCATCATCGGAACGAAATCCGGATTGGTAAACTGAACCTCGTCGGTTCCTATATGGAGATAAGGCACGTCGAAGGTTTCGCATACCTCATCGATGATATCTTTCAGAATCTGCGTGCCCTGCTCGCTCTGCATATCGGTCTTGAAGGTACGCTCAAAGGCAGCACTGTGTCCCGGCATATCGATTTCCGGAATCAGGAGCACCTGGTGCTGCTTGCAGAATTCCACCAGCTGGCGGGCCTCATCCAGGGTATAGAACTTACCCTTCTCACGCTCCATGTTTTCAGGTGCATTGAGCTGCGGATATTTCCTGCATTCCAGTCGCCAAGCCTGGTTTTCGGTGAGATGCCAATGGAAAACATTGATCTTGTATCTGCTCAGCAGACTGATTTCACGCTTCAGTTCCTCTAGGGGAATATAGCTTCTGCCCACATCGTGCATGAAGCCACGGATGCGGAAGGCAGGCCAGTCGATGATGTCACACTGTGGCAAATATATTTTTTTATTCTTAGTGGTTTTCAGCTGTTCCAGCGTCTGTCGTCCCCAATACATACCCTTTGGGGTGGTAGCCTCCAGAATGATCTTCTTAGGAGTAATAGACAGATGGTAAGCCTCCTCTTGAAATTTCGCTCCTTCAATCTGGCTCACATATTTTTCCTCCACTGTCAACTCGCCGCTGAATTTCTTGCCGTTGAACTGATACTTCTGAGGCAGAGGCAACAATGAAGATGGATGATTGGCAGAGATGCCAGCCATGCACAAAAATATAGAAAACACAAAAAGTAAGAGTCGATTCATATTTTTTATTAGGTTGATTCTGATGAATTATTGTTATTCACAAAGTTGATTTAGAAAGAGAGTTTATGAAGAAGAGAGGGAACAGAATTCCCTCTCTTCTCTTTTATAATCAAACAAAAACGATTTGCCTCATCGACGAAATCATTTTCACAATAATCTCCTTATTGTTCGTAACCAGGAGTCTGGTGCAACAGGCTGTTTACACCGAGAGTGTTCTCATCGATAGGCCACAACAGCTTATCGGCATGAGCAGAAGTATATTTGGTAACATACTCAGCACCCATCAGTCGGAGGTCGTGCCAACGCTTGCCCTCGAAGAGGAACTCGCGGCATCTTTCCTTCAATACAGCCTCGATGACATTGGCATCGCTGCCTACGAAAGAGTTGTTGGCATAGAATGAAGCGTCTGTATCATTAGGATAAGCCACCTCAGCTTGGTGAGCATTGAAGTACTCCTCACCGTAAGCACGCTTTCTCACCTCGTTGATTTCGGCAGCAGGATCCTCGCCCAGCAAAGCCTTAGCCTCAGCCAAACCTAAGAGACAGTCAGCATAGCGATAGATTGGGTAATCATCGAGCCACTGGCGCTGGTTGTAACCCTCTGGCAAGGTACCCTGGAACTTATACTGGATGTTGCCAACATACTTGAGGGAACCATCCTCGTTCTTGGCATAGATATCCTTCAAGCTACCAGCCTTACGGGTATCGCCGTCACGATAAAGCTCCTTCCACATATCCTTGTTGAGAGATATACGCATTACACCGTCCATATTACCCATGGCAGACTCAGCCAGAGAAGTACCATCAGCCTCATAGTAGTTCTTGAAGAACATAGAACCCATCACCAAAGTCAAGCGGAAGGTATCATTCCACATAGTCTTCTCATCCTTGCCGTAATAAACAGCGTAGATAATCTCCTTGTTCTTCTTGTTGTTAAAGGCAAATACCTTGGTAAAGTCGTTCTGCAAAGCTACGTCAGCCTTCTTCACGTCCTCATAAGCAGCCTTGGCAATCTGATAATCAGCGTTACCGCCGCCCATCTGCTTACCGCTCCAGAGATAAGCCTCACCCTTGAGCATCTTGGTAGCAGCCAGAGACCAGTAGTTTCTGCCGTTGGCAAACTTGTAGTTGTCACCATAAGCCTTCTCTGAAGCCTCGATATCCTTCTTGATCTGAGCCATTACCTCTGCTGCAGGAGAAGCAGCCTTACCCATGTTGCCGATGCTGATGTCGCTACCCTTGGTATAGTCGGTTACGACGATGACATCGCCATAGGTTCTCAACAGCTGGAAGTATATGAAGGCACGCATACCGTATGCTGAACCCAGATAGTTACTCTTGGCAGCCTCCTTGATAATATTGGTATTCTCGGCCTTGGCAATCATCAGGTTGAGCTGGTTGATAAATCCGTAGCAGCCGCCATAGTTGCTGATGGCTGGACTTGCCTGGCTCAAGAGGTTGTTCCACATGAACTCATATCCACTACTTGCCTCACCAGAGAAAGGACTGCCACCATAGAGATTGGTACGCATCTCACCCCAAAGGTAAAGGTTGAAAGTGCGGTCGCGGAACATTGCCTGGAGACCGGTATTGGCAGAACTGAACTGGCCTTCTTCCTTCCAGTAGCCAGCATCAGTAATCTCACTTTGTGGTTCTACATCAAGACAGCTAGTCATTGAGAAGACCATGCAGCCTGCTGCAAAATATTTCAAAAACTTTTTCATTTTAGTCAAATTTTAGAATGTTACAGATAAACCGAAGAGTAATGTGCGTGGTGTAGGGTAACGACCGTTGTCAATACCTGCACCATAACCATTATACGCTGCTGGCTCTGGAGAAGCTCCGTCATAACCAGTGATGTAGAACAGGTTCTGACCTGTTACATAGAGGGAAGCATTCTGCATGCCTACTCTGCTGATCCATGTCTTTGGCAAGTTCCAGTTGAGAGTAATCTCGCGCAATGCCAGGTAGTCGCCCTTCTCGTAGAAACGGGAGCTGTTACCGTTGGCTGCGGTGTAACCGTTGTTCTCACGGGTGATATTCATCTTGTTCAACTGGTCAGCGTATGTGAAGACTGGAAGGTCTGCATCGCGGTTGGTCTCAGACCATGTATCCTTCACCTTGTCGATGAGGTTGAACGAACCCTGATACTGTCCCAAAGAACGAGCCTTGAGGTCGTTGTAGATGGTGTGACCCAATGAGTAGTCGAAACGTGCATAGAGAGATACGTTCTTGTAACCGAATGTTGTGGTGAAACCACCAGTCACATTAGGGAAGATATTACCTACTACCACGCGGTCGAGCTGACTGATATGGCCATCGCCATTCACGTCTTCCCAGCATACATCTCCTGGCTCGATAGGCTTCCAGCCATTAGACTCCTTATACTTCTTACCGGTTGCAGGGTTGATCTGGTCAGCAAGACCTGGACCATAAAGATGTGCGATGTCGTCAACACGCTCGTTGGCATTTGCCTTTACATCGTCCCAATCTCTGAAGATATGCTGCTGCTGGTAACCTACCAGGTCGCCCAACTTGCCACCTTCACGGTATCCACCAATCCACTTGGTTGGGGTCTTGCCGTTGGCATCTACCTTGCCAGCTGCTACCTCGTAACCACCAATCTGGTTGTTTGGCTTGTCGCTGCTTGGCAACTGCAATACCTTGTTGGCTACAGAAGTGAGGTTGGCTGTAACATCCCACTTGAAGTCCTTGCTGTTGATGATGTTGGCACGTACCTCCATCTCGAAACCAGAGTTGCGGAGCTTACCCAGGTTGGTCTTCATGCTAGAGAAACCGGTGTAACCTGGCAAACTGATATCAGTGAGCAAGTTATTGGTTGTACGGTTATAGTAGTCGAGGATGAAGCCCAGACGGTTGTTGAAGAAACCGATATCGAGACCTGCCTCGAACGACTTACTCTGCTCCCACTTCAACGCTGTGTTGGTAAGGGTTGAGTTATAGTAACCAGTCTGACCGCCATAGTTGCCATACTTCTTGTAAAGACCATAGATATCGAAGTTACCGATACCGTTTACGTTACCGTTGATACCATAACTTACACGTGGCTTCAAGTTGCTGATGACGCTGGAAATCTTAGAGTTCTTCCAGAAATCCTCCTCCATGATGTTCCAACCTGCAGATACACCTGGGAAGAAACCCCAGCGGTTGTCCTTCAACTTAGAGATACCGTCGTAACGATAGGTGAAAGAGAAGAGATACTTCTGCTTGAAGTCGTAGTTCACACGACCGAAGAGAGACTCGATACGATAACCAGTCTTGCTGCTGCTTGTAGCAGTGCGGTTAGCACCTACGTTCAGGGTATGGATGGTATCGAATGGAGAGTTCTCTGTACTTGCATTAAAGTTAAAGTACTGATAGTCGAAGTACTCACCACCAATCATGGCATCCACATTGTGATTCTCGAAGAAGGTATCGTGATAGTTCAAGGTACCGCTCAACTGAATCTGAGTGAAGCGTGTGATGTTGGCATAAGCGCCACGGGTCTGGTTAGGAGAGCCCTGGTTCTGCTGCTGGTAAGACTTATTGAAGCTCTCGTACTGGTAATCGTAGTGATACAGAGAAGAGTTTGCTGTGAAGACCAACTTCTTAGGGATGATGTTCAAATCGAAGCCCAAGTTGTAGGTCTGCTTACGTGTACCATCAGTACTGGTCAAGCGAGAACGGTAGTACTCTGGGTTACCGTCACCTGTACCCCAACCTGAAGCAGGAGTGCCATCCTCCAGATATGGATTCCAGGTAGGACGCTGTGAACGGGAACGATAGAAGAACTCGTATGTACCAATCCACAGAGAAGGCTGCTTAGCCCAGCTATAGGTAGTACCTGCCTTTACATTCAGGAAAGGAAGTACCCAGTAAGAACCGTTGAAAGCACCATTGAAACGCTTGTAGCCTGTACCCTTGACAGCACCATCCTCATTGTAGTAACCGAGACTTGCAGAGAAGGTACCCTTATCATTACCGCCAGAGAGACTCAGGTAGTGATCCTGGGTAAGCGCTACATCGTGGAAGGTTGCATCTTCCATCTGACCGCTGTAATCCTTATAGAGAATCTGCTTGCCCTCGTAGTATGGGTCGTCCATTACCTGCCAGCCCTCACTCTGGAGATGCTTGGTATCATCATTGAGATAACGGATATCAAACAACTTGTTACCGATACCATAACCCATCTGGTTATCTACAGCACCTGCACTTGGAGCATTATTGGCATAACGCTTGTAACCCAAGCGGTTGTAGTAGATGTAATCGTGTGCATTGAGGAAATCGTAACCCTGACGGGAGAAGTTCATACCGAGCTTAGCCTTGTAGTTAACTGTGGTCTTACCAGCCTGACCGTTCTTGGTCTGAACCAGAATTACACCACCGTTGGCACGGGCACCGTAGATAGCGGTAGAAGCGGCATCCTTCAAAACCTGGATTGACTCGATGTCTGAAGGGTTGATATCGCTCAAGCTCTCGCGGATGATACCATCCACAACGATGAGGGCACCATTGTGACCACCTGTGATAGAAGCACCACCACGGAGAGTGATGTTAGGGCTTGCACCTGGCTGACCAGACTCGCTGATAACGCGGAGACCCGTCACAGTACCCTGCAACGCATTACCCACGTTGCTGACAGCCGCCTTCTCCAATACCTTGTTATCCATCTTAGAGATAGCAGTGGTCAAGGTGGCACGCTTCTGCTGACCACCATAACCTGTTACCACCACCTCGGCAAGCACCTGCTTGTTTTCGCTCATGGTTACGCTGATAGGCTGGCCCTCGAACTTAATCTCCTGTGAATCGTAGCCGATATAAGAGATGACGATGATGTCGCCCTTCTTCACGTTGCTCAAGGAGAACTTACCGTCCAAGTCGGTAACAGTACCATTGGAAGTACCCTTCACGAGTACAGAAGCACCGATCACGGTCTCTCCAAGGTCATCAACAACCACACCTGTACAGGTAGAGGTCTGCTGCGTGGCACTCACTGCCAAGCTGTTAGTACCTGCGAATGCTGGCGAAGCGCCCATGCATCCCAAAGATACTGCCATGACTAATTGTTTCAAATCTGAGTTCATGTTCATAAGTTGATAATTAGTTATTGTTATTGTTATTTATATCTATTATTTGTTATCTGCTCAATGCTCAGGTTATAGAATCGGATGTCGTAGTAATCATCCGTCTGGGTTTTAGGATTTCTGAATGCATTCTCCTCCAGAAGGAAGTAGATGCTGCCATCCTTGGCCTGAACCATGGTTGAATAGGCAGAAGTGGTATTGCTCAACTGATAGCAGCCTTCCCAGTTCTTGGCGATAGCCTCTGGGGTTGCATAATCAGCCGGAGTCTCCAATGCCTTGTAGTAGATACCTACGTTGGTACGGCCTGGTCCCACCGGAACACTCTGAAGCAACAGCTTCACCTTCTTGCCATTCTTCTTGGCATCCACCATGAGAACCTCGCCATTGCAGGAGTTCTTATGGGCAGCAACACCCATATTCTTGGCATCAGAAGCTACCACCTTGCCCCAAGAGCCTGTGGCTGTCTTCTTATCCTCATAAGTATAGATGTTGATGTGGCGTCCACCCATCGCACGGCTGCTGAGCAGCACGTTGCCGTCTGGCAACTCTTCCACCTTGGCCTCGTCTCCGTGAGGAGCAGCCTCGGCTACATTCTTGCCCAGAACATTCCAGGTTCCACCAAAATCATCGCTATAGAGAATGCGGTTACCGCTGCGGGTACACAACACGGTATATACACGATAGTACTTGCCAACCTTGATCTGCTTACTCTGGCAGATTCTACCACTGGTAAAGAAGGCTGATTCCACATCTGGCATGAGGTCGTAAATCTGCTTGGTCACTTCCTCGCCATACCATGTCTTACCCTCGTCATCGCTGTAGTATCTACCCATCATCAGGAGATTGCCACGCTTAGACTCCCAGTAGCCGATGCCGCCCGATGCACACATCAGGAGGATTCTGCCGCTCTTCTTATCTACTACGACAGCCGCATCGCCATGGGCGCAGTCGAAACTGGTAGCAATACCGTTTCCACCCTTTGCCACCATCTGCTCAGGAGAGCTCCAGGTAGCGCCCTTGTCCATACTGGTCTTCATCACGATGTCGAGATGACGGCCGCCACCAATATCCTTATTATGATAACGATGATCGGTAAACGCAATCAACTTACCCGACTTACACTCCACGATGGCAGGAATGCGATACTGTGCATCCTTGTTAGGGAAGACAGTGATGCCGCCCTGTCTGTTAACAACCTGTGTCTCTGCAGCCACAGCCGGGATAGCAACAGCAACCTGTACTGTAGATAGCAAGGAAATACCCATTGTAGCGAGGCACAATGCCTTGCCTATGTTTGCAGAAAAAATCATATTTCTCATTTTTTGTTCATTTATACTTCCTTGTTCGAAATCTCCTGGCACAAAGTATATGCCTTGATCATCATTCTAGGAATGTGGAACGGACCCTTGAAGAGATTACCCTTTGCCGGCTGTGCCACGGTTCCGTCTCTGTGCAGATAGCCATACCACTCGCCGAACTCGGCATCTGGGAAGTGGGCATAGGTCCACTCGCTGATGCGCTGGTGCTTGTAGATGTACTCGTCGTCGCCCGTTGCCAGGTAAGCATAGAGCGAAGCGATGATGGTTTCGCACTGTGGCCACCAGAACTTCATATCCTGCGAATAATCCTGCGCAGGAAGATTCCTGCAGTCTCTGAAGTTGATGATGCCGCCATACTGCTTGTCCCATCCCCAGTCCCAAGACCAGTCGAAAATCTGCAGCGCCATATCGGTTATCTCCTTGTCCCAACCTCTCTGCTTAGCCTCTTCCATGATGAACCATGAAGTCTCGATGCAATGGCCTGGGTTGATGGTGCGGCCCATACAGGTATCCACAAACTCACCGTTCATGCCCACGGTCTCCAGGAGACACTTGAACTCTGGGTGGATGAAGTACTTCTTCAGCTTGGCGATTGACCCATCAATCTGCTCGGTGAGCTTAGGGTCGTTGATAACCTTGCGGATGCATGAACCCACGTTGATGAGAATCATGATGATGCTGTGGCTCTGCAACTGCACTGATTCCTCGAACTTTGGAGCCAGGATGCCCGGAGTGGTGAGGAAGCGTTGGGTGTCCTTGAAAATCTGCAGGGCACGCTCGGCATACTTCTGGTCGCCTGTAGCCAGGGCATATTCAGACATCGCAATGGCTGCGAAGGTCTCAGAGAACACGTAGCGGCGCATGCGCAATGGCTTGCCCTCGGCTGTGACAGAGAAGTACATTCTTCCGTTCTCGTCGAAACAATGGTTCTCGATGAAGTCGAGCGTACTCTTCGCTGCTTCCAACCACAATGGGTTCTTCTCTACATTATTATATGCATAAGCGCAGATGAAGGCAAATCGCCCCTGGAACCACACCGACTTGGTAGAGTCTATCAGACTTCCGTCTCTATCCACACAGGTATAGACGCCACCATTCACCTTGTCCCAACCATGCTCCATCCAGAAAGGCATGATGTTCTCTGTGAGATCGGTCTTGTAGGATTCAGCCCACTGCTTGATATATTCCTTGATATTCATTCTTATCGATTTAGTGGAGATAATTATTCTTGAATTTTAAAACTGGTTGCAACAATCAATCTTGATTTTTAAAACTGGTTGCAACGCTCGAAGAAGTGGATTGCCTCCAACTCTTTCTTCATAGCCTGCTCCTCCTCATCAGTCATGTTGCGGAATGGGGTGCGGTTAGGACCCAGGTCGAAGCCCATCAGCTTCATGATGCGCTTGCCGCCCACGATGTTACCACGGTAGTGGCAGATGACATTGATGACCTCCTGAGCGAAGTTCTGCTTCTCGCGTGCTGTCTCGATGTCGCCGTTCTTCCAAGCCTCGATGATGCCAACCAGTTCCTTACCATTGTAGTTGGTTGTTCCGCCGATGCCACCCTGTGCACCGCCCTGAGCCAAGCTAGGAAGGATGGTCTCATCCTGACCGTGGAGCATATCGTACTTGCCGTTCTTGTAGAGGCGGCACTGGTTGTACTCGTAGAGGCTCTCAAAGGTATATTTGATACCGGCAAAGTTAGGAATGCGTCCGTCTACAGCCTTCAGCAAGTCGAGCATTGGCAGGTAAG
>ERZ1026894.584-NODE-584-length-25823-cov-5.586347_pt1 | contig 25823 bp, 24 predicted proteins | sample MGYA00380177_ERZ1026894 | MGnify/ENA primary metagenome ERZ1026894 (study PRJEB33269, sample SAMEA4719813) | human gut metagenome | biome: human-associated habitat; feature: organic feature; material: feces | place: Cameroon | collected 2013-10 ... | reverse complement strand
GTATATTGAGGTACATATCTGGAATGATTTCCCGATAAATAAATATATTACAGATGTAAACGGATTTTTTCAAATACGGCAGAATATATAGAGGAATAATTAAAATCGGAGGAAAAAATGAACAGCGGACTTTTGACTATTGATGATTTTCCGTCGAAAAATACACCTGCGATTGTGGATTATCTGAAAGAAAAGAATATAAAGGTAATTTTCTTTGCGACAGGAGAAAATGTTGAGCGGTTTTACAACGAGGCAATTTATGCTTTAAAAAGCGGAAGGATTGTGGGTAACCACAGCTATTCACATCCGGGATTTTCATCTCTAACCTTAAAGCAATGTATTGAGGAAATTGAGAAATGCGAGGAAATTCTTGAAAGGCAGGTCTTGCAAAGAATACTACTTATAAGTTCAGAGTAAAGGCTTACTGCATGAGTGGTAAGACAGCACTTTATGGTAATTATGGTAGTGTCAGTGGGAAAACTGCGGCAAAGTAATTGCTACTGAATAAAAGTTAATAATAAGACCGGGCGGCGATGGGAAAATCGTTGCCCGGTTTTGCGTTGTATGGGATAGTGTGGGGTTGGTGGTGTTTGTGGAGATGGAGATAATCGGGGCAACGGGCGGGGCGAGCTGCCGCACCTACAAAAAGCCGATATGGTACTTAAAATGCAAAACCATACAAGCACACACAGCACCGCACACTGTGGGAAATTGGGCAATGTATGATGCTTTTGCGGTTACGGAAGTGTGAGTGGAAAGGCGCGGCGAAGTGAGTTTTCAATCATCATAAATGAATAATGCAAACACGGGTGTTGACTGAGATACGCCCGGTTTTTTCAGATGATTGTATGTTTGCGGTTGGTGCCTTTTTAAAAAAACAGAATTGATTTTCAAAAATGGATTGACAAATAAAAATATTGGTATATCATTAAATCATAGCTTCGCTTGCATGAAGCGAAAATACGAGGAGAGCGTTATATGAAATTTAAAAAGCTGTTGCTTATAATAGCGGCTTTTGCAGTTATGGCGGTGGCGTGCGCTGTAGCGGCGGGGGCGGAAACATATGAGGATTTCAGGTATAGCGTACTTGATGACGGCACGGTGGCAATCACAGCGTATAACGGCAGTGCTGAAAAGGTCGATATTCCGGAGAAAATTGACGGAAAGAGTGTGACAAGTATAGGCAATCTGGCTTTTTACTATTGCACAAGTCTTAAAAGTATAACGATACCGTCTGATGTGACTGATATCGGAGATGAGGCGTTCAGCGGTTGCACAAGTCTTTCTGATATAACGATACCAAATGGCGTAACGAGTATAAATGACGGCACTTTTAACGAATGCAGAAGCCTTACAAGTATAACGATACCGGATAGCGTGACGAAGATAGGCAGTTACGCGTTTTACAATTGCACAAGCCTTGAAAGTATTGCAATACCGGACGGTGTGACGGCTATAGAAGCACGCGCTTTAAATAATACCGCATTACTTGAAAATCAGGTGACACCCGAAAAGTATGCCGGTACATGGATTGTAGACTGTGACAATAATGCCGGCAGCGTTACAATAAAAAAAGGTACAACGGGTATAGCCAACAGTGCCTTTGAAGATTGCACTAACATTAAAAGTATAACAATACCCGATAGTGTAATAAGCATAGGCGAGGAGGCTTTCTACAGATGTACAAGCCTTGCGTATATAACGATACCTGACAGTGTGACCGGTATAAAAGCCCGGGCTTTTGAAAAATGTGTAAGTCTTGAAGATATAACGATACCGAACGGTGTGACATATATAGGTGACTTTGCTTTCAGCGGTTGTATCGGTCTTACAGAGATAAAAGCTACAGCCGGTAATTCAAAATATGTTTCAGTAAACGGTGTTCTTTACAATAAGGACAAAACAACGATAATATGCTATCCCGTCGGAAAAAAAGAAAAAAACTATAAGATAATTGATGGTGTTGCGAATATCGGCACGGCGGCTTTTCACGGTTGTAAAAGCTTGACGAGTATAACGATACCGAGCGGTGTTACAGAAATAAGCAAATTTGCCTTTAATGAATGTACAAATCTTGAAAGCGTCACCATTCCCGACAGCATGAAGAATATAGGTTCGGCGGCTTTTCAGAGCTGCAAAAGCTTTACAAGCATAATGGTACCCGACAGTGTGATCAGTATAGACGGGTATGCTTTTAACAATTGCGTACGCCTGACAAGTGTAACATTATCGGGTAACCGGGCAGGTACAGAGGGAGTAGCTTCTTGTAATTCCGGCAGCCTTGAAAGCATAGGTGAGAGTGCGTTCTATAACTGTAGAATGCTGAAAACTGTTACGATCCCTGCCGGTGTCAAGACTATCGGGGATATGGCTTTTGGATATTATGATGACAGTGCCTTTTTTGAAACAAAGAAGGTCAGCGGATTTAATATCTACTGCTACAGCGGTACAGACGGCGAGCAGTACGCCGATGAAAACAACTTTGCATACGAAATACTTGAAATGCCCACGCTTGCAAAGGTCAGCGGAGTAAAACTCGGCGGCAGAGCCGCTGACGCACTGAGGATAAACTGGACTAAGAATGCTTCTGCCGACGGTTACATTGTTGAGATGTATCAGGGAAACAAGTGGGCAAGAGTTGCGAAGATCACAAACAACAGCACAACCACTTTCAGAAAAGCCGGACTTAAGGCAGGAACTGTCTACAAGTTCAGAGTAAAGGCTTACAAAATGAACGGTAGTGTTGCTCTTTACAGCGACTACAGCGCAATTGTCGCGGCAAGGACAAATCCGTCTGTTATGACAGGCACAAAGCTCGGCGGTAGGGCGGCGGACGCACTGAGGATAAACTGGACTAAGAACACCACAGCCGATGGTTATATCGTTGAGATGTATCAGGGTAACAAGTGGGTAAGAGTTGCTAAGATAACAAGCAACAGTACTACAACGTTCAGAAAAGCAGGACTTAAGGCTTCGACTGTATATAAGTTCAGAGTTAGGGCTTATAAGATGAGCGGTAAGACCGCGCTTTATGGTAATTACAGTGCTACTGTAACCGCTAGGACAAATCCTTCGATTGTTAAGGGCGTTAAGATCGGCGGCAAGGCTAAGGACGCGCTCAGAGTAAACTGGACTAAGAACACTTCCGCGCAGGGTTACATCGTGGAGATGTACAAGGGTGGAAAGTGGGTACGCGTTGCTAAGATTACTAATAGCAATACTACTACTTTCAGAAAAGCCGGACTTGCTAAGAACACTACTTACAAGTTCAGGGTAAAGGCTTATTATATGAGTGGCGAAACGGCGCTTTATGGTAATTACGGAAGTGTCAGCGGGAAGACAGCGGCAAAATAATGCTCTGATAAAAAGTAAAAATCAATAATTACGACCGGGCGACGATGGGAAAATCGTTGCCCGGTTTTGCGTTGTATGGGATAGTGCGGGGTTGGCGATGTTTGTGGAGGTGGAGATAATCGGTGTAGTGGGAGCAGGCGATGGTAGTTGCTGTGTCAAATGGTTAGAGCTGACAAGAATAATGCGGCGGATTCTTTGCGCTAACGCCGACTATTTCCTCGCTTTAAGCCCGGTCATAAAGCCGTCAAGCTCGGCGGAGCAGATATCGCCGCCGATTATTTTTCCGTCACAGACGATGAGGTTCATTATAATATTATCAAGAGTTTTTCCGCTGTCGTCTGTGTAATTGGTTATAGTATATGTATACTGTACGGCAGCTTCGCCCTTGTACAGCGACAAGTCAAAGCCGCACTCCTTTTGCAATGCGTTATAGTTTTCGTAGACATTGCCGAATACGGCGGGGATAACTATGTTGCGGACGGTCTCGCTGTCGCGTGATACGGTATATCCGAGCGACTTTGCGTATTCTGCCCTGTCGATTAAAGTTTCACCGCATATTGAGGGGCGGCGGCAGAGCAGAAAAGTAAACAGTAATGCTGTAAGAAGCACGGCGGGTATTATTGTTATACGGATAAGCTTTCTTCGGTTCTTCATTGTTCCTCCATCGGCTTTGTTTTTAGTTTGTCGGATAAATGTCGGGACTACCGGTTGAAATTTACTAAAATTTATGCTAAAATATTCATCGAAATGCCGAATTTTCAGCGCAACCGTTCACTGCGTTAAGCACTAATTGCAAAATTTCACTAAATTTCGGCTCCTGCATTTGTGATTTATAACAAAATGAGCTTGTTTTTACTTTATTCAACGCTAAAATTTGGCTGAAATTTGTATAATTTGTACACAAAACGGGCAAAAATAAAACGTGTTTTATATGTGTTGGTGATTTTGCATAACGCAGGGGTTTGATATTTGGGTAATTAGGTACTATCATTTTCGGTGAGATTTTGTTAAAATATTAGCGTAAGGTTATTCTGCAATAAAACAGGAGGTCACACATAAATGGCAAGTTTATCTTTAAGAGGTATCTATAAGCGTTACCCCGGCGGTGTAGTAGCCGTTTCCGACTTTACTATGAACATCAAGGACAAGGAGTTCATTATCCTCGTTGGTCCTTCAGGTTGCGGTAAGTCAACAACATTAAGAATGATCGCAGGTCTTGAGGAAATTTCCGAGGGTGAGCTTTTCATAGGCGACAGACTCGTTAATGACGTAGCTCCTAAGGATCGTGATATTGCGATGGTTTTCCAGAACTACGCTCTGTATCCTCATATGACTGTTTTCGAGAACATGGCATTCGGCTTAAAGCTGAGAAAGGTGCCCAAGGATGAGATCAAGAAGCTCGTTGAAGAAGCTGCTAAGATCCTCGACATCGCACACCTTCTCGACAGAAAGCCCAAGGCTTTATCAGGTGGTCAGAGACAGCGTGTAGCTTTAGGTAGAGCTATCGTTCGTGATCCTCAGGTATTCTTACTTGACGAGCCTCTTTCAAACCTCGATGCTAAGCTCCGTGCACAGATGAGAACTGAGCTTTCTAAGCTTCACAAGAAGTTAGGTACTACATTCATCTACGTTACTCATGACCAGATCGAGGCTATGACGATGGGTGACAGAATCGTTGTTATGAAGGATGGTTATATCCAGCAGATCGATTCACCTATCAACCTGTATGAGAACCCTGTTAACAAGTTCGTTGCAGGCTTCATGGGTTCACCTCAGATGAACTTCATCAACGCTAAGCTTATCATGCTCAACGGCAAGTACACAGTTGAGTTCGGTTCTGAAGATACAAAGACAACAAGAGGCAGAAAGTTCTATGTTGAACTGCCCGGTGCTAAGACTGATACAGAAGCTCTTAAGTACTATGTTGACAAGGAAGTTATCCTTGGTATCCGTCCCGAGAACATTCACGATGAAGAAATGTTCCTCTCCAACGCTAAGACAGGTATGATCGAAGCTACAGTAGACGTTACCGAAATGATGGGTGCTGAGTCTTACCTCTACCTCACTTGTGAAGGTATCCCGCTGACAGCAAGAGTATCTCCCAGATGTACAGCTCGTCCTCAGGACGTTATCAAGCTTGCGCTTGATCCTAACAAGGTACACCTGTTCGATCCTAACGATGAACACTCAATCTTAGTTTAACTGTTAAAACAGATTGCATTATCCCCCGACTGCAAGGTCGGGGGATTTGTTTTTTGTGTAAGTCGGTGGGGATTTTGTGACCGGTCATAATGCGTTATGGCTATGTATAATGTAAAAAGACTGCAAATCTTAAAACTGATTTGCAGTCTTTTCGTTATTCGGGAAACTATACGGTCAGTGTTCCGTTCTCACTTATTTCAAGAAGCAGAAGCTGTTCTTCCTTGCCGGTATCGGCGTTGATATATACGAGCATCTGCCTGCCGTCGGGAGAGGTACAGTGAAATTCATAGCAATAAAGCTCATTTGTGCCCGATGACGGGACTACAGCAAGCGAGGTGTCAGTTACGGTAAGCTCGGAGGATATCTTTTTACGCGCCTGCTCGGCGGTTATTTTCGGCTCGGGCAGATCGCGCTTTGTGTGGTTGGTGATATATCCTCTGCCGTCAAAGCCGAGTATATCGCCGTTATCCATCGCCACGCTGACTTTTATAAGGTCGGTGTACATTGTAACATCGTTTTCGACCGCCGCAAAATTTATTGTGCAGACATTTCCGTTTATCTCGTAATAGGTGTAGGTGATATGGTTGACACCGAGCATTTCAAGGTACTTTTTGCCCTCGTTTACTGCTTCAAGTGCGGTCATTGAGCGGGTGGGCACATCTCTGTTGCGCATCATATAGCTGAGATATCCGCCGTATTTTGTCACCGACACGGTGGCATTATCCTTTGTGAAAACGTAGGATGGCATTTTGCCTTGCTCGTCGTCGGCATCGCTGTGGGTAAGTCCTGTTGTGCCGCAAGCCTTTTCGGCTTTTTTCAGTGCATCGGAGAGCGTTACAACGGTCGCGCCTTTGAGCATGACGGGCTCTTTTTCAAGAATGTGATCGGAGAAGGGCCCGTCATAGATAAGTGTCGGGTAGTTGTCATAGCCCTCTTCAAAATCGGTAAAGCCCTCGGTGATATACGATGGTTCTTCGTTGTTTTCCGTGCCCTGAACCTCGGCTATTGCCTTTTCAAAGGATAACTCACCGTTTGTTATGCGCTGTTCGACCTTCCACATATTTTCGGAAAGGCGGTCTGCATATTCGCTGAGCGTTTGCAGTGATTTTCTGTCGTCCGCGCTCAGTGCTTCGCCCTCGGAATAACGCTTTGCAAGGCTTTTGGAGAAATTTCCGACCTGCGAGAGGAATTTATAGGTGTTTTCAAGATGAAGCCCGGCTACAGGGAGCTGTGCGAGAGAGGATTTCGCAGTGGACGCATCGCTCCAGAGCTTAGATGAAAGCTGTGTCATCATTTCGGGCGTGCCTGCATACATACCCTTGTAAAGCGTGTTCTTGATGTTGTCTATCTCTGCGGACAAGTCCTCGACATTTCGGGTCATATTCTGTTCAAAGCTGCGCTTGTACTGCGCTGAGCTGTTCATATTAAGCGCGGCGGAAATTCCTGCTGCGACTGTGACTGCGGTAAGAAAGCTGATTATCCGCACAAAACAGCGTTTTGAAATATACATAATATGTTCTTCCTTTCATAAAATCGGCGGTAATGCTTATACAAGGTTATTTTTTCATAAAAATTTCAGAATATACCCTGTTTTTTTATCGCAAAATGGTGTATAATTAAAACGATTATAGACAAGCGGGCAACGCCCTATAGATAAGTGGGCAAAGCCCATATGAAAAGGAGACAGAAATTTGATATATCTGGATAATGCCGCCACTACAAAGCCTTGTGAGCAGGCGATAAAAGCGGCTGAGGATGCCGCGCGAAGCTGTTTCGGCAATGTATCGTCACTGCACAGGCTCGGTATAGAGTCGGAAAAGCTTATGATAAGCGCGAAAAAGACACTGCTGAAAAAGCTCGGCGCGCAGGGAGAAATATATTTTACCTCAGGCGCGACCGAAAGCAACAACCTCGCGATAAGGGGTGCGGCGGACGCATATAGACGCAGAGGAAACAGGATAGTCACCACTGCTATGGAGCACCCGTCGGTTGCGAGAACGATGGACTATCTCGAAAAGCAGGGCTTTGAAATAATACGTCTGTCACCTAAGGACGCGATAGACAGCTTTGAACAGCATATCGCCGATAACGTTACCGCGGATACTATCCTTGTATCGTGCATGGCTGTAAATAATGAGAACGGCTTTAAGGTCGACACCGAAAAGCTGTACAGGCTTGTAAAAAACGTGAACAAGGACACGATCGTTCATATAGATGGTGTACAGGGGTTTTGCAAAGTGCCGCTGAAAGGCGACCTTATCAGCCTGTCGGGACACAAGATACACGGATTTAAGGGCATAGGTGCGCTTTACTGTGCGGACAAGGTGCGATTTACGCCGCTGGTATATGGTGGAGGACAGCAGAAAAATCTGCGCCCGGGAACGGAGCCGACTGAGCTTATAGCATCGTTTGAGGCGGCGGTAAAGGCTTATCCTGCGGATCTTTCACATTATAAGGAACTGAATGAACATCTGCGTGAAAGACTGGCGCGGATGGAGGAAGTTTATATAAACAGCCCGGACAACAGCGTTGACAATATACTGAGCTTCTCGGTGCTTGGGGTAAGAAGCGAGATCATGCTCCATTCGCTTGAGGAGAAGGAGATATATGTCAGCAGCGGTTCTGCCTGCTCAAAGGGTAAGATAAGCTCCGTGCCGGACGCTTTCGGAATGAACGCAGAAAGAGCTGACAGCACAATAAGGGTAAGCTTTTCGATGGAAACGACAAAAGAAGATATAGACACGCTTTGCGATGAAATAGAAAACGGCATAGTACGCTTCAGACGTACGAAGAAAAGCCGCAGGAAAGGAAACATATAATGAAAGAGCTTATAATGGCAAAATACGGCGAGATAGCGCTGAAAGGACTCAACAAGGGTACTTTTGAGGATATACTCGTGAAGAATATCAGAAGAAGACTGCGCCACTGCGGAAAGTTCCAGTACATGAGAAGGCAGTCCACTATCTACATAGAGCCTGTCGGCGAATGCGACCTTGACGATGTCATTGAAAAGCTGAAGGTCATATTTGGTATAGGTGCATTACAGCGCTGTGCGGTGTTTGAAAAGGATTTTGAGCAGATAAAGGCACAGAGTATCCCTTATCTTGAAAATGCCCTGAAGAACGCAAAGACATTCAAGGTTGACGCAAAGCGTTCGGATAAGTCGTTCCCGATGAAAACTCCTGAGATACAGGTCGAGCTTGGTGCGGCTATACTTGAAGCGTATCCTCATCTGTCGGTCGATGTTCATAACCCGGAGGTCACTGTTATGTGTGAGATCAGGGACAAGGGTGCGTATGTCAGCGCCGAGCGTATAATCGGCGCGGGCGGTATGCCGGTAGGCAGTTCGGGCAAGGCTCTGCTTTTGCTGTCGGGCGGTATCGACAGCCCGGTTGCGGGTTATATGATGGCAAAGCGCGGACTTATAGTAGACGGGATACATTTTGTAAGTCCTCCGTACACATCTGAGCGTGCACTTATGAAGGTCGAAACGCTCTGTGAGAAGCTGACACCGTACTGCGGAGATATCAGATTTTATTGCGTTCCGTTCACCGAGATACAGGAGGCGCTGAGGGACAACTGCCCCGAGGAGTTCTTTACTATCATAATGCGCAGACTTATGGTGAAGATCGCTAATATAATAGCAGAAAGAAACGAGTACGGCGCGCTTGTCACCGGTGAAAGTGTCGGACAGGTCGCAAGCCAGACGTTAAAGGCTATACAGTGTACCGATGCCGCCGCAGAATATCCCGTATTCCGTCCGGTTATCGGTATGGACAAGAAGGAAATCATAGATATAGCAAGAAAAATAGATACATTTGAAACGTCAACGCTCCCTTATGAGGACTGCTGTACGGTATTCACACCGAAGCACCCCAAGACACGTCCGGTATTCGATGAGGTGATAAAGGCTGAGCAGTCGTTCGACTTTGCACCGCTTATCGAAAAGGCTGTCGAGGGCACTACCGTAAAGCTGTTCAGGATAGAAAGCAAAGAAGAACAGGAATAATCCGCAAAGGATAAAAAAGGAGATGTGGCTTTATGAGCCGTATCGGAGAGCTTCAGCGGCTTATTGACAAAACTGCTGAAAATGTAGTACAATTATTAGTTGGCAAGGGTGAGAAAATCGCCTGCGCGGAGAGCTGTACGGGCGGGCTTATAAGCGCCGCCGTAACGTCTGTCAGCGGCTCATCGTCTGTTATGGAGATGAGTATCTGCACCTATGCGGTAAGCGCCAAGGAAAAGTTTATAGGCGTACCGCCGCAGACGATAGAAAAATACGGCGTTGTAAGCGCCGAAACCGCAAGTGCGATGGCTGACGGTGTCCGTAAGACCGCAGGAAGCGACATCGGCATATCTGTCACAGGAGTGGCAGGACCTACCGGGGGTACAGCGGATACACCTGTCGGAACGGTATATGTAGGGCTGAGTACAAAAGACAGGACGCAGGCAAGACTTGTGTATACAGATCCTGCGCTCAGCGGCGATGAAAATGCAAGAGAATATATCAGAAAAAGCACAGTGCTTGCCGCACTCAGATGGGCGGCAGAAGAGATACAGACAGAACAGGAACAACACGATCGGGCGTAAAAACCCGGTCAGGCAAGGAGACAGTCATGGAAAACGATAACAAATTCAACGAAAGACCGGATAGACAGACCGTAGACGAGATACTCGCCGATATAGACAGAAAAGATACGATAACCGAGAGCCTTGAAGAGGGCACAGACGAAAACGATATGTCGGATAAAGAGGTCTTGTCCGAGGAGGCATCTTATACAGACGGCGCTGAAGATGTTGAAAGCATATCGGATGAGCTTTCGGGTGCGGATGAAGCATCGGATGAGCAGGAGGCTTTTGAAGAAGAAAGCACCGCAGAGTTTGAAGATGATGAAGAGAACGCAGAAGAACCGGATAATGACGGAGAAGTCAAGGCGGCTGAAAAGAAGCATAACATTTTTTATCGCATGGCGAAAGGTGTTATTCCGTGGAAGGGCGACAACGCAGGACTTGTAATAAGAAAGATCATATTTATAATTGCGCTTATAGTTTTTCTTGCTACAGCTATACCTCTACTCGTTGATGTAATTTCGATGTTTAAAGACCAGCAGGTAAGTAATCGTATATCACAGATGTATCAGCTTGATGACACCGATGTCCCGGAGGACAATATGGACGTTCTTCCGTCATTCAAGAAGCTGCTTGAAATAAATCCGGACACAGTCGGTTATATAAAGATAAACGGTACGCTTGTTGATTATCCTGTTGTAAAGGGAACGGATAACGATTTCTATCTCACTCACGATTTCTACAAGAATGAGAGCAAAAGCGGCACTGTTATGATGGATTACCACGACAAGGTAACTCCGCAGGGTCACTCAGGAAATTTGATACTCTACGGTCACAATATGGCGGTAGGTACATTCTTCGCGCCGCTTAACGAATACTGGCGCACCATGTACGATTCGTATGACGAGCCGAGTAAGTCCTTCTATAAAGAGCACCCGATAATCAGGTTCGATACGCTGTATGAGCAGGCTGAATGGAAGATATTTGGCTTCGGCATATACAATGTTGAAGAGTCAAGAGGCGAGGTATATGGTTATAATCTGAAATACGACTTCACCTCGGAGGATGATTTCAACGATTTTATCATAAACATAATGGACAGAAGCGATATTTTCACCGATGTTGATATAAAGTACGGTGACGATATACTGACGCTTTCGACCTGCTGCTGGCCGTATGAGGGCAGTGAGAAAACGGTAAGACTTGCGGTATTTGCAAGAAAGATACGCGAGGGCGAAAGCAGGGACGTTGATGTAAGCAAGGCGGTCGTAAATACCTATGTAAAGCGTTGGCAGTGGGTATATGACAAGGTAAGCAACGGCTATGACTGGTTTATGAGCACATGGGACAGAAGAAAGCTTCTCAGCTATACTGCCGAAGACGCAAAGCGTGACGGTTATTCGTTCCCCGATAAAACCGACTGAGCGTTACCGATCATCTAAGGAGCAATAATGACAACATATATGGAGAAGTATCCGCGCCGTAACGGCGTGGCTACAAAAAAGCCGGGATTCTGGAAAAGGCGTGTAATGGGCATTATCCCGTGGAAAGGTGACAGTGTCGGTGTAGTAATAAGAAAAATAGTGTTTATGGTTGCACTTATAGTATTTCTTGCTACGGCAGTACCGCTTGTTTCGGATATATTCCTGATGTTCCGCGACCAGTGGAGAAGCTGGGGTATATCGAATATATATATTCCCGACGGAGGCACTAACGGCAGCAGTAAGGAAGTCCTGCCGTCGTTCAAGAAGCTCCTTGAGATAAATCCCGATACGGTGGGATATCTCAGGATAGAGGGCACGGCAATAGATTATCCTGTTGTAAAGGGTTCGGATAACGACTATTATCTGACGCATGATTTTTATCGCGAGGTCAGCAAGAGCGGCTCGGTAATGATGGACTGTAACTGCGTGGTTTCTCCCGACGGGAACTCGGGAAATCTCGTGCTGTACGGTCACAATATGGCTGTAGGTACGTTCTTTGCGTGTCTGAGCGAATACTGGAGAACGCTTTATGACAGCTATGATGCGCCGTCTATGCAGTTCTACAAGGATCACCCCACGATAACCTTCAATACTCTGTATGAAGAGGCTGAGTGGAAGATATTTGCTATAGGCTTGTTCAATATCTATGAGGAGTACGGCGAGGTGTACTCGGCGTATAACAACAAGCATGATTTTTCCTCTCGTGAGGACTTCAACAGCTTTGTGATCGACATAATGGACAGAAGCGATATTTTCACCGATGTTGATATAGAGTATGGCGATGATATCCTTACATTATCCACCTGCTACTGGCCGTTCCGCTCGGATATGGACAATGTACGTCTTGCGATATTTGCAAGAAAGGTACGTCCGGGCGAGAGCACTTATGTTGACGTTGATAAAGCTATGGTAAATACCTATGTCAAGCGCTGGCAGTGGGTATATGATAACATCGGCGGCGGCTATGACTGGTCGCAGAGCAACTGGGACAGAAGAAAGCTGCTCAGCTATACAGCCGAGGACGCACAGAGGGACGGTTATACATTCAGTGATGATATAAACGATCAGGACGGCGTATATGACTATAACAACGGCGACAATTACGATTATTATTGATGTACGGAATTAAGTTATAAACGGAAGGCGGTGCGGCGTTGGAAGAGGAATACAAGGAAGAGCTGTCTGTTATGCCACAAGCTCTGAAACAGCCTGTGGTAAGAGGCGGAATAATATGGGTCGCACTAGGTGCCTGCGCGGTATGGCTTATAGCAGTAGGCGTTATGCTGATACTGAAGCTTACCGAAGCGCCGCTTCCTCCGAATATGATAGACTATACCTGTACACTGAACGTGGATATACCTGCCGAGCCTGCCTTGCCCGAAAAGAAAAAGTCCGGAATATTGCCGGAATACAGGGAGCTGTACGAGCAAAACCATGATATGGTCGGCTGGCTGAAGATAGAGGGTACGAATGTCGACTATCCCGTAATGCAGAGCAAGGGCTTTGATCCTACAAAGCCGATAGATTACGATGTGGTTTACGAAAAGAATATGTACTATCTGAAACATGACTTCAACAAGGAGTACAGCTATTCCGGAAGCGTAACGGCGGAGTACTGTGCACACATCGGAAGCGACTACCGCTCGGCTAATATCATTCTTTACGGACACAATATGGCAAACGGAACATTTTTCCGGGACGTAAACAAGTTTGACGCTTTGTATTACGGCAGAGAAATGTACGACGAGCATCCGGTGATACAGTTTGATACCATATACGAAAAGGGACTGTACAAGATATTTGCAATGATGCAGGTAAATGTAGAGGAAGAGGACGGCGAGGTCTTTTATTACACCGCCACGTTTGATTTCAAAAATAAGCAGGAATTTATCGATTATTATGCGCAAGTGCTGGATCGCAGCTTTATCTTTACACCGCAGGTCGATCTTAAGTACGGCGATGAAGTGATAGCGCTGTCGACCTGTGATTTTCCTTTCGGAAAGAGCAAGAGCATAAGATATGTTCTTTTTGCAAGAAGAGTGAGGGAGGGCGAAGATCCGACTGTTGACGTTACAAAAACAGTGATAAACCCCGACCCTCTCTATTACGATTATTGGTACAGCGTTTACGGCGGTTCGTGGGGCGGACGCAAATGGGATCCCGTGCTTCTGAAAGGCTATAAGGCGCAGAAGAACCACTGAAAAATAAAACGAAAGCACAAAGCTTCCGACAATACAAAAACACAAGGAAGGTTATGTAATGCCTGATTATAAATCTGTCATAGTATCATCAAACAAGAATAAGAAAAAGAAGAAAAAGAAAAAGGAAAACGCATTCGTTGCGATATTCAAAGGTCTTATACCGTGGAAAGGCGACAGTATAGGCGAGGTAATAAGGAAGATCGTATTTCTGGTGTCGATAGTTGCACTGTGTGTTGCGGTGTTGATAATAATAGACACATATCTCTTTAAGCCCAAGCGCGAAAGCGCCGATTATCAGAGCAGTATATTACAGCTCGGCGAGCATGAACCGACAGCCGAGGAGATCAAAAAGCTCCCCGAAAAGGCTATAAACACCGAATATGCGCCGTTTTATGCAATAAACAATGATTTTGTGGGCTGGCTCAGCATAAACGGTATAAATGTCAACTATCCTGTAGTACAGGGCAAAGACAATACTCATTATCTGGAAACTGATTTCTACGGAAATTACAGCAAAAACGGAACTATATTTGCCGATTACGAAAACGAGTTCAAGAACACGGGAGAAACGTCTGCAAATACGATACTGTACGGTCATAATCTGCGTACCGAAAATTTCTTTGCCGAAATAACCGAGTACAGAAGAGTCGATCTTGACAAGAGCCTTGAGTTTTTAAAGGCTCACCCTGTTATCGAGTTCAATACGCTGTATGAAAAGGCAAAGTACAAGATATTCTCGGTAATGCTGCTGAACACAAGAGAAGAGTACGGGGAAGTGTTCAACTATCCCGCGCTTCTCAATTTTGCAAGCAGGGACGAGTTTAATTACTTCACGTCCGAATGTCTTGACAGAAGTGAATTTTTCACGGGCGTTGATATGAAGTACGGCGATAAGTTCCTTACGCTGTCGACCTGCGAGTTTGAGGTCGGTCTTTATGATATGCGTATCGTAATTGTTGCAAGAAAAGTGCGCGAGGGCGAGTCGGACGAGTTCACAGCGGACGAGATAGCAAGCTTTAAGCGTAATCCCGATCCCAAGCTGTGTAAAACGATGCGCGAGCTTTATTACTATGATTCCGAGTGGAGCGGAAGGTATTGGGATCCTGCGTGGATAGAGGGCTTCAAGAAGGACAGCTCATTTATCACGGACGACAGCGATAAAGATACGGATAATACAACTGAGGCGGAGAGCACCGAATAATAATGATTTAAAGTGAGGGAGTGGTACAAATGCAGAGAGCATCTATAGGTAAGATTTTGCTGGCGCTTGTCATAGCCTGCATATATATATACCTGTTTGGAATAGTCCAGGTAGTGCATGTAAGTGCGGACAATGACAGGGAGATAGAAGTGGCTATACCTGAGGTGACTGCTTCTGCACAGACGCAGAAAGCTCCCGAAACCACAACCATAGAGCTTCAAAGCGACAAAAAGCCGACGCTAGGCGACCGCAAGGCGCAGACAACAGCCGCGACAACGGCGCAAACAACTACGACAACCATAAAAAAACGTGTACATGCACCTGCGGCAACATCGATCGATAATACAGTTGTAGTTCCCGAAACAACAACGATAGCTGAAACTCCCGCACCTGAAACCAAAGCACCCGAAACTACAACGACAGTGCCTGAAACTCAGTCGGTCGTTCCTGTGCCTGAAACAACGGTCGCACCGGAAACCACAGCCGCACCGCAAACAACTCCTGCGCCGGAAACCACAGCCGCCGAAGAACCGACACCCGATAACAGCGGAGCGGAACAGCTTACAGTGTATGATCAGGTAACGGGAACGTATAAAACGGGTAGCGCAAGAGATATAATCGCGGGGGCGGTAGTCGGAGAGATATGGAACGAGTTCCCCGATGAGGCGGTTAAAGCTCAGGCGGTAGCGGAATATACATATATCAAAAAGCAGAACGAGATGGGACTGCGTCCCACGGTATCGCTTAAGACGGATATCTATGACAGGATATACAAGCTTGTTGATGAGGTGCTCGGCGAAGCGATCTACTATAATGGCGAGATGATACAGAGCGTATTCTATGCATCGTCCTGCGGATATACAAACAGTGCCGAGAACGTATGGAATGTTTACTACCCGTACCTCGTGAGCGTTGATTGTCCGCTGGACAAGACGACCGACCCCAACTGGGGAAGCACTGACAGCTATTCTTCTGACTATATGAAGAATGCGGTACAGAGCACGCTCGGAATTACGCTTACAGGCGACCCGTCAACGTGGTTCAAGATAAATTCAACACTTGATAACAGAGAGCACGGCTGGGTAACATCGGTTTCTGTCGGAGGTATGACAAAGGCTAACGGCAAGACGATCGACGGCAGAGTGATAAGAGAAACAGTGCTCGGATACTCGCTCAAGAGCGCCGCTTTTGAACTGAAGTATGACGCAGGCAGTGACAAGTTTATATTCACGACATACGGTCACGGTCACGGTGTGGGTATGTCGCAGTATGGCGCAAAGGCTCTTGCGGAAAACGGCTACAGCTATAAGCAGATCTTACAGCACTATTTCACAGGTGTGGAGATACACTGAGAATGCTTTGAAAGGGCACCGCAAGGTGTCCTTTATTTCTGCGGTTTTGCTTGCATTATCCGAAATTATATGCTATACTTTAATTTATATGGTTAAAATACGAACGAAGATGTAAGAAAAAGTAAATGTGTAACAAGAAAGGAAACAAATATGATAACAGTATCGGACGTTAGTCTTTCATTCGGCGGACAGATGTTGTTCAAGGACGTAAACCTGCTGTTCACAGCCGGTAACTGCTACGGCGTTATCGGTGCAAACGGTGCGGGTAAGTCCACATTCTTAAAGATACTCTGCGGAGCGCTCGAGCCCACAACAGGTACGGTCACGGTTCAGGAAGGTCTGCGTATGTCCGTACTTAAGCAGGACCACTACGCATATGACGAATATACGGTTCAGGATACCGTAATAATGGGCAATCCCCGCTTGTATGAGGTAATGAAGCAGAAGGACGCTCTTTATGCGAAGGAGGACTTCACTGAGGAGGACGGCAACCTCGCAAGTGAGCTTGAGGGCGAATTTGCCGAGCTTGGCGGCTGGGAAGCTGAAAGCGACGCATCAAAGCTTGTACAGGGTCTTGGTCTTGACGAGAGCATTATGTACGCTCAGATGAGCAGTCTTGCAGGTAATGAAAAGGTCAAGGTACTGCTTGCACAGGCGCTCTTCGGAAATCCTGATATAATCCTTATGGACGAGCCTACCAACCACCTCGACATTGACGCTGTGGCTTGGCTTGAGGACTTCCTTGCGGAGTATTTCGGTACGGTCATAGTCGTATCGCATGACCGTCACTTCCTTAATAATGTTTGTACCCACACGGTAGATATAGACTATACAAAGATCAAGATGTATGTCGGAAACTACGAGTTCTGGTATGAATCTTCACAGCTTATACAGAAGATGTTGAAGCAGCAGAACAAGAAGAACGAGGAGAAGATAAAGGAGTTACAGAGCTTTATCCAGCGCTTCTCCGCCAACAAGTCAAAGTCGAAGCAGGCTACATCGAGAAAGAAGCTTATCGACAAGCTGACAGTAGAAGAGCTCCCTGCGTCAAGCAGACGTTATCCGTTCATAAGCTTTGATATGGAGCGTGAGATAGGCAAGGATATTTTACAGGTTGAGGGGCTTTCAAAGACGGTTGACGGCGTTAAGGTGCTCGACCATGTAAGCTTTACTGTCGGCAGAAACGACAAGATCGCTTTTGTAGGCGACAATGAGATCGCAGTTACCACACTGTTCAAGATACTGATGGGCGAGGAAGAGCCGGACGAGGGCTTTATCAAGTGGGGAAGCACCGCAAGCGTAAGCTACTTTCCTCAGGACAACAGCGCGTTCTTCAACAACTGCAAGCTGTCCATCCTTGACTGGATAAGACAGTATTCAAAGGACGAAACCGAAACCTATCTGCGCGGCTTCTTAGGTCGTATGCTGTTCTCGGGTGACGATATATTCAAGAGCGTTGACGTGTTATCCGGCGGTGAGAAGGTACGTTGTATGTTCTCGCGTATGATGCTGTTCCAGTCTAATGTTCTTATCCTTGACAGACCTACAAACCACCTCGACCTTGAAAGCATCACCGCTGTAAACAACGGACTTTCGGACTTCAAGGGCAACGTACTGTTCGCTTCTCACGACTATGAGATAGTACAGACGGTCGCAAACCGTATAATAGAAATTGCTGACAAGGGCTGCTACGACAGACAGGGCACATATGAAGAATATGTTGACTGGAGAAAGGCAAACCACGGCGGCAGCTTCACACTCTGATAAAACAGGATATATAACAAGGCGGACTGTCCTTTTTCGGGCAGTCCGCCGTTTTATTTAATCCTTGCTGTACCACCAGCTGCCGTAATAATCGCCGCTGTTTATCATAATTGATGTATTCTTCTCGTCATCTCTGTGCCAATACAATGCGGCAACGGTACTGCCGTTATCTTTTTGGCTAAGAGTATAGCCGTCTGCCGATGCGGTAATATCATTTATCTCAAATGTCTGCTCACCGAGCTTTACCGTTCCGTTCGCACTGCACAGTCCCGCGTTATTCACGGTAACAGTTATGTCGATAACGGTATCAAGCTTTGTGCCCTCCGGCATATCACCCTGAACCTCGGCATCGGCGATATGTGTCTTTACAAACGGATTTTCAATATGTATCGTTTCATTGCGCGGTAAAAACAGTATAAGTCCTGCTACAACCGCTCCCAGTACGACTAAAACACTTATAATAATTACAATCGTCTTTTTCATCATTGCCTCCGGTTTGATCACTCAGCCGAGCTTTCCTTGAGATACTCGGGAATAAACTTCTTGGTATACCACACGCCCATATAATCACCCTCACGGATTATTACGTTTATTTTGTCATCATCATTTGTATGGAAAATAACATCAACGGAATTTTCAGAATTATTTTCCTCCAAAAAATACCCGAATTCTACCTTTGTAGCACTCGTGATATTTATTGTCCTGTTGCCGATTTTCAGACTGCCGTCAGCCTTGTACAAATTATCTTTATCCGCAGTCAGACTGACATCCATTGAAATATTCTCCGACACTCCGTAAGGAGTGTTGCCTTCTTCCTTTACAAGCCCGTTTTCACGCTTGATAAATTCACGGTCGAAATGTACACTCTCGCCTTTTGGCATAAATATTATCAGACCCGTAATGCCAAGGGCAACCGCAACTGCCGCACATATAATTATAACAGCAAGTTTTTTCATATAATATCCTTCTGTTTGTACGATTTAATTAACTTTCTGAATTATATCATTGCTGTCTGTTTTTGTCAACGAGTGAAACGTTTACTTTTGTAAATTCTACAAAAGTGCGCTGTAAAGTAAGTTAAAGCAGGTTAGGTTGTAACAATTGTCTAATGCAACTTTATCATTACACGATTTGTTAACTAAATTCAGCATAAACATAGGTGAAAGTTTCACAAGCGGTATTGGATTTCGGTTTGTTAAAACAACTGCCCCTACACTTGCAGGGGCGAATTTCATATTTCCTTGAAATTAAAGTTTACATTTACGCTGTCCATCGTCTTACTGCGTCTGAACCTTGTCATAATACGTTCCTCAATGCCGTTAAATGAGCTTTCATCGGCTTCAAGCAAAAGCAGAAGATACTGACTTCTGCTGTAGCGTGTATAAACATCTCTCATTCTGAGTGAGTTGCTGATGCTGAACGATATCTTATCCATCGCCTTTTCGAGCAGCTTGATATCCTCAAGCTCATTTCCGCTATTATCAACAGCGGATACAAGACATATGGACAGCTTGCTTTCAAGGCGCATACTTTCACGCTTGTACAGGCGGAATATATATTTGAATATTTCGTACTGGCAGTAGAAAACGCCTTTGCGTTCCTTGCTGTCATCGCCCGACAGGTCACCGATAACGGCATCAAGATTATTCTGTACATCGTTTCTTGGCTTTACCGTAAGCTCGTAAAGCTCGGTGAGGTGTGCGCCCGGAGCGGCACCGTACTGCTCCATAAGATATGTGCGAATATAATTATATTGCTTTGCGGCACGCTCATATTCACCCATCGCCACAAATGCGCGGATAAGATTTGCGTGCATTTTCTCGTCCGACTGGTCAAGCATCGTTGCGCGTTCGCACAGTGTAATTATCTCGGAGAATTTTCCCATGGGATACAAAAGCTGTGCACATTTGTCAACGGCTGAGTTATACAATGCATGAAAATACACGTTTATCGGCTGTACCCATGTTTCGCCTGCCGTCACGGCAAGGTAGCCGCTGTTATAAAGCGATATCGCCTTTTTGTACATACTTATGCGTCTTGTTCTTGAAAGCGATTCGTCTTCTGCTTTGTTGATGTATTCCTTGAACAAAGAAGAATCTATCACACATTCATTGCTTTCGATAAAGGCGTATGAGCTGTGACTTCCTGCTATCAGCCTGCCGCCGTCCGGTATCATATCATCAAGCACCGCCCGCGTCCTGTGAACAAGGGTTTTCAGCGCATTGGCGGGATTTTTGCTGTCCGACCACAAAAGATCGATAAGCTCATTCTGCGTTATCTCTCTTCCACGCTGTGATATCAGATATTGGAGCAGAAGCATCATCTTTGAACCTCTGTATTCATTCTCGCACAGTTTTTTGTCGCGATAAGCGATTGAAAACTGACCGAACATCGTTATATGTATCTTGTTTGGCAACAGCGTCACCGCCTTTCCTATATTTCATCGCGGCAATACAATATCACATTGCCGTGTTTTCGTGCTAAAGTGAAAAAATTTTAAGCATAATTCAATTTTTTATCTTTATGTTATACAACAAGCGTTGCAGATTTGGCGATATGTGTAAATTGGTTGCTATATTATGTTAAAAAAACAGTACTAATTATAGAGCTTTGTGTAATTTTTACCTAATGTGCGTTTTCAAACAGAAAAATGATTGTGCAAAAAGCAGAAACATTATCATTGTTTAGCTTAAGCACAGGTATGTAACCGAAATGTAACCGCGTTGTGGCATAATATGTGCGTAAGGTTGAGATGTAGATTAGAGATGATGTCTACCTCACGTTTTTACTTTTCTTTCCGTCATGAGAAGCAGCGTTCCGTAGCAGAGGCTACAGGAGATGCTGTTTTTCTTTTTGTGCGGAAAGCGGTTTACAGGCAGGCTCTTTTGAGCCTGCTGTTTTATTTTTTATGAAAATCTAAAGTTGATTTTAGATTTTCATAAGTTTTTACTTGTCCTCGCCTATTTTTCTCAGCATTATCTCAGGGTGTGAAGCGTGCTTGATAAGCTCACTCTTGCTTATCTGATTATTTCTGTACATATGCATAAGATATGCGTCCATAGTGATCATACCCGACTCGCCCGATGCGGTGATGACCGTATCTATCTGGTGCGTCTTTGACTCTCTTATCATATTTCTGATAGCGTTGTTGCACTTCATGATCTCGAATGCGGGGCGGAGTATGCCGTCCTCACAAGGGATAAGCTGCTGAGATATCACCGAGCATAAAAGCTGTGACAGTTGGATACGCACCTGCTGTTGCTGGCTCGGCGGGAATATGTCTATGATACGGTCGACTGTGTTCTGCGCTCCGACAGAGTGCAGTGTCGATATGACCAGATGACCTGTTTCTGCGGCTGTAAGCGCAGTGCTTATGGTTTCGTAGTCACGCATTTCACCCAGCAGTATTACATCGGGTGACTGGCGCAGGCAGGCTCTCAGCGCTACAAGATAACTCTTGCTGTCGCTGTTTATCTCACGCTGGCTTATTATACTTTTCTTATTCTTGTGCAGATACTCAATAGGGTCTTCAAGCGTTATTATATGGCTGTTTCTCTGCTTGTTTATTTCATTGATTATGCAGGCGAGCGTTGTCGACTTACCGCCGCCGGCAGGACCTGTAACAAGCACAAGACCCTTTGTTCTTGACACTGTATCCGTGATTATCTCGGGGAGGATATTAAGCTCTTTGTAATCGGGTATGTCAAACTCAACTACACGGATCACTGCCGCCATTGTTCCTCTTTGCTTATATGCGCTGATACGGAAACGGCTGAGTCCCTTTACAGATACCGAAAAGTCATCATCGCCTGTTTCCTCATACTTTGAAATATCTCTGCCGGCAAGGCTGTATATCTCTTTTACCAGTCTTTCCGCTTCGGCAGGAAGTATGATATCATCGCTTTCTTTAGTTATTATGCCGTTTTCCTTATATGACACGGCAAGTCCCGATATCAGGAATATATCGGATGCTTTCTTTTCGACTGCGCCTTTAAGTATTTCCATCAGTTCCATAATTTTATTCCTTTCATACCGGTATACTGTTGCCGTTCCATATCGGCAATGAGTTTTCGTCTTCGTAATAATTGTTGCTTACTGTTTTCCAGCCTGTAACGCTGAGTGTTCCGTCATTGTACTGCACATTGCAGATAAGCTTGCTTTGGTCGTTTATATCTTCGCTCCACGAGAATGTAAGTGCCTGATCTCCGCGACCGCCGCCGCTTACCTCAAAGCCTTGCTCTTTTGCCGCCGCCGATATATCGATCACTGTTTCGTCACTTGTGATCGTATACAGCTTGTCTAGCCTTTCGGTCGCCCTTACATCGGCGGCATAATACTCTTCCTGTGCTGTGCTGAGTTTCTTTGCTCTGTCAAGATCCTGTCTTACCGTAACAAGGCACAATACCGACAGAATAACAGTCGCAAGCACCACGAATATAACAAGCAGTGACGATATTCCCACGCTGTTAAGGCTTTTTCTGCCCGGTTTGCTTTTGCTGTTATTCAAGGTCAACCCTCCTTGCGCTTGTTATAGTGATGTATGTATAGTTGCTGTCGGACGCAGTGATATCAAGATACCGCATACTGCCGTCAATGCGTTCGGTCAGCTTTATCTTGATATCTCCGTCTGCGTAAAGCTTTTCAAGGTCTGCCTTATCCGCTCCGCTCTTATAGCACTCCGCTATGTCGGCGGTCTTTATCTGCGCATCGGACAACCGCTCGGCATATCTCATTTCGCTTGCCGCTATTCCCACTACCCTGACGCAGGCCGCCGTGCAGATCGCAAATACGGCTATTACTATAAGCAATTCAACCAGGAACGCGCCGTTTCTGGAACGTTTTTTCACACTCATACGCCGACCGCCTTTCCGCCGCGCAGGCTGTAATGTGATGAGGTCAAAACACCGTCATACGTTATTGTAAAGCAGATCGTACTGCCGTCCTTTTCGGCGGTAAAGCTCTCGGCGGGCAGAAGCGTGTTGCCGCCGTCCGCATTAAAAGGTGCGTCATATGGCACAAACAGTTCTTTCAGCTCCCCGCCGTATGCGTATATGTATGTTATATACTTATCGCCGTCTATCATATCGGTAAAGCCGAGATAAGCTATATCCCCTGATTTTCCGACAGATATATCCGCGTCATCATAGCTTCTGAGCTTCTGAAGCACCAGCGTCTGTGCGGTAGCTGTATCAAAGCGCTTTCCTATGTCATTTCCCAGCCTTTTATACACACTTGCAAACGCAAGCACCGATGCCAAAAGACAGCATACGAACAATACGAATACAGTCAGCACAAAAACCATATCAATACCGCTTTTATTCGATTTTATCGTTTTTGAACGACTAAACATATCGTCCTCCTACCTTGCTATGACCCTGATCTCAGGCATTATATTTGATGAAACCGGGCTGTAATGAACTATGCATTCGTTCTCATCGATATGCAGATCGTAATTGTCAATAAGATATTGCAGGCTATCGGGATAAAATCCCTCGACCGCATAGCACTCGGTCGCCGCCCGCCTTACGCCGCTTTCGATAATGCTCAGGTTCTCACTTTTGCGGCTTTCGTTGCTGTTTGCTATAGAGGCGCTTACTATTGCTATCGCAGACGCAGAAAGCGCCGCAGCAACGACCGCATTCCGGATCAAGTAAAATGCACTTTTACGCTTTCTCATTTTTGTCACCCTATAACCGTCATAACGCCCATCAGCGGTATCATTACAGACAGCAGTATAAATCCTACAGCTACTGCCATTATGATAACCATAGTCGGCTCAAACCTTGCAACGGCATTCTGAACTACCGCCGAAACCTTTTTCTCTGCGTTGTCGGCGATGACCGCCATTGTTTTATCAAGCGTACCTGTGCTGAATGCTATGCTTATCATTCTCATATTGACAGCCGAGAATATGCCTGTTTCGTTCAGTGCTTCTACAAACGCCTTGCCGTCAGTCATTTTCTTGCGGCATTCGGTGAGCTTTTCACGCATATAGTCGTTTTCAAGCAGGTTTTCGCACATATCCAGTGACTCGTCAATATCCATACCGCTTGAAAGCGTCATAGAGAGCGCCGCGGAAAATCTTGCGGCATACAGAGTTTTTGCCGTTTTTGTATATGAAACCGCACGAATTACCGTGTTCCTGAACGGTCTTACAAAATTGTAAAGCAGCACACCGAGTATTATCACAAACGCAAGCACTCCGATTATCAGTACCGCTATATTGCTTATAACTCCGCCTGCGTTCATTATCCACTGTGCACTGTCGGGGAGCGTGAGTCCGAGCTGTGCGAAAACATCCGCAAATATCGGCAGTACATATACCGACAGCAGTATGATTACCGCAAATACGACTATCAGAAGTATAGCGGGGTAGGTCACCGCACTGCGCACAGATGTGCTTATCTCTTCTATACCAGCGTAATAGTCGGCCAGTGACGCGAAAACTGTGTCAAGTCTGCCTGTCTTTTCTCCGACCTCAAGCATCTTTATAAAATAGTTCGGAAAGACCTCTGTTTTGGCAAACGCCTTTGTTATGGAGCTGCCGTGCTCTATAGAGTCGAGTATCTTTTCAAGCAGAGCAGCCTTGTGCTTATCTTCATCGTCCTGAAGAATGACAAGTATCCCATCGGTTATTGTAAGTCCGGAGCTTACGACAGACGCAAGCTCAGAGCAGAGTATTGAAATATCCTCATTTGAAAGGTAATGCTTCTTGCTCATTTTTCCCTCCGTATCAATAGTAATACATATCGGAATAGTGACTTCCGTCCGATATATAGCTTACAAGATCTTTATAATCGGTATCGTCCTTTGCGCCTGCCGCAAATGTGGGATCCATTCTGTTCCAGCTGTTGCCGTCAAAGTAGATATATCCGTCTATCCAGCCGCTTCCGTCAACATAGACGCTTATCCATGCATGATATATATCGCCCGCATAGCCGACAACAACCTTTGTAGGTATCTTCTGCGAGCGGAGCATTGCCGTCATAAGCGAGGCATAGTCAAAGCATATGCCGCTCTTGTTTGCAAGCGCCGTGTCAGGAACGGGGATATAGCCGTTAGCGGCATTTTCGGCGGTGGAAACATAGCTGATATTATTTATAACATAGTCGTATATCGCCGCTGCCTTTTCTATCGTATCCTTGTTTCCGCCGCAAAGCTGTGATGCGAGCGCCACGCAGGAAGAGCCTGCGTCATACATACAGAACTGGTTCGGTGTAAGGAAAGGCAGGAAGCTGTCTGATACAGATACACTCAGCGACTGCTTGAACATGACCGTACCCTTGCCCGCGCTCGTGACCTTCAATACACTGACCGTATAATTGCCGCTGCCCTCTGTCAGCGGTATCACCTCGTAATTCCCCGAGCTGTTGAGCTGGAATGTATAGCGGACATTTATGTCATCGGCGTTTACAAGAATTCTGTAACTGCCGTCCATAGCCGTTGAAAGCTTTATCATCAGATAGCCCTGTGACGCATTTGACGCGTCTATCACTGCATCATCATTTTGATATACCGTCACCGCGTCCGCTGTGGGAGTGATTATATAGGACGGTGATGGCTCGGTCTGCGGAGGATCTGTAACAGGCGGGGCTGTGGCAGGAGGTTCGGTTTCCGGGGCAACTGTAGCCGGTGGGTCTGTAGCAGGAGGAGCTTTTGTCGTTACAGTTGTTGTGTCAGGCGGAGCGGTCGTAGT
>ERZ1026894.576-NODE-576-length-25993-cov-3.532501_pt1 | contig 25993 bp, 20 predicted proteins | sample MGYA00380177_ERZ1026894 | MGnify/ENA primary metagenome ERZ1026894 (study PRJEB33269, sample SAMEA4719813) | human gut metagenome | biome: human-associated habitat; feature: organic feature; material: feces | place: Cameroon | collected 2013-10 ... | reverse complement strand
GTAATATTATTATGAAAAAGAAAAATAACCGTTTTATGAACTCCCTGAAATCCCTTGGCTCTGCCCTTCTGGTCATTTCCATTCTGATCGCTTCTTACGGCATCTATCATGCTCCCACATCAGATGCGTCCCAGCTAGAAGCAGAGCTTGAAAAAAATGAACAGGAGCTTGCCAGAGAAGAGGCCACCCCTGCCGGTTTTCCTTCAAAAACACCAGCCGGTACAACCGCTACACAGACCGCTGCCACGACCGGAACTCCCGACATTTCGCAGTCCTCTTTGTCCGTCATCGGAGACTCTGTCTTTCTTGGTGCCGCTCCCGCCTTCAAAAAACTGTACAAAAATGCAGTCATCGATGCCAAGGTGTCCCGCCAGGTAGTACAGGCACTGGATATTGCAAAAAATCTGGACAAAAAAGGAAAGCTTGGAGACACCGTCATCATTGCTCTGGGTACCAACGGTAATTTCAACTCCGCCACCGGTCAGAAGCTCATCGACTATCTCGGACCGGACCGCACCATCTACTGGATCGATGCCTACGGCCGCGATCTGCCGGGTACAAAAGACGTCAATAACACGATCCGACGGGTAGCAAAGGCGAACAATAATGTTCATGTCATTTCCTGGTCAAAGGAAGGGCCAAAACATCCGGACTGGTTTTATCAGGATGGAATTCACCTGAACATCACCGGTCAGAAAAAATTTGCAAAATTTGTCCAGAAAAATATGATCACAGAATAAAACATCCCCTTACAGTCCATTATCATTTTAAGTTTTTTAATGAAAGAAATGTTTTTTGTGACAAAGTGCCAGCGAACTCAGGACTGTTACCACACTCAGTCCCACCACCGCCGGATAGCCATATTCCCATTGAAGCTCCGGCATATAAGTAAAGTTCATGCCATACCATCCGGCGATCAGGGTTAGTGGCAGAAATATTGCAGTGACAATGGTCAGAGATTTCATGATCTTATTCTGACGGATCTCAATCTGCGCCTGATATACTTCCCTGACCTGTGTGGAATATTCCCGCAGCATCCCGGCTTCCTGATGAAGCCGTCCAATCTTTTCCCGCAGCAGACGGATTCCCGCCAGATCTTCTCTTGAAAAGATTTTGAGATCATTTTTCTGCAGAACATCCGTCACATCCTGAAGCTGCAGATAATAATGGGAATACCGGAGGATCTCCTTCCGGCACCGTATAAGTTTCTGGTCAAACCGGCTGATATTACCGGACAGCACCTCATCCTCCAAATGAGTCAGGCGCACCTCCAGACCGGAAAGCTTCTCCAGATCATCCTTCAGCAGACACTCCATAAATCCTACCCACACAGTTCCTGTGCCGCCTTTCTTCTGAAATGTTTTTTTCAGACGGCACAGGATATTTTTTGCCGATTCTCCTTCTTCGATCAGATATAAATGATCCGGATCCAGCACAAAGGTAAACTGCGTTCTCTGCTTTTCCAGGACCGGTGAAAGGTACGTTCCATATAAAAAACGCAGATGTACCTCTGCTTTACAGAAATGAATCCGGGATGAGACGGCAGCCGACGGATAACCCAGAGACTGCAAAAAGACATTTTCCATCGCTTCTTTCCCGCAAAGCACCGCCAAAACCGCTGCCTTTCCCCCTGCGTCTCCCTGTTTGTCTTGTTTTTCCATCGTAAGCTCTATAAGACCATTTTCTATATCATAATAACTGGCCAACTATGTCCTGCCTCCCTTCCAATGATCCGGTACCTGTAAATGCCGCTCATCTGACCTGCGGCAATACGGAAACAGTTTACCCGATTTCCTGCAAAAATATCCCACCCGCTCCCGAAATTTCCGCTTCTGAAAATTCCTATCAGATTACCGGGAGATTTACCGCAAATTTGCCGGAAAAGCGTATTGATTTTCATAAATTTATATGGTATTCTGAAAAAGAGTGGCTTAAACAGGTCGCTTTCCGAAACAGTTTCATCATTTCTGCTGTTGCGGAAATGGTTAATCCGTACAAATTTAAAGAAAAGAGGTTAAGAAACATGGCACAAATCGATTTAAGCAAGTATGGCATTACCGGAACTACTGAGATTGTTTACAACCCTTCTTATGAGGTACTTTTTGAAGAAGAGACAAAACCAGAGCTGACAGGCTATGAAAAAGGCCAGGTTAGTGAGCTTGGTGCAGTGAACGTTATGACAGGTATCTACACCGGTCGTTCTCCGAAAGACAAATTCATCGTTATGGATGACAAGTCTAAGGACACTGTATGGTGGACTTCTGATGAGTACAAGAATGATAATCATCCTGCTACTCAGGAAGCTTGGAAATCAGTAAAAGAGCTGGCAATCAAAGAGCTTTCAAACAAGAAGCTGTATGTTGTTGATGCTTTCTGTGGTGCAAACAAGGATACCCGTATGGCAATCCGTTTCATCGTAGAGGTAGCTTGGCAGGCACATTTCGTAACAAACATGTTCATCAAGCCAACCGCTGAGGAGCTTGAGAACTTTGAGCCAGATTTCGTTGTTTACAATGCTTCTAAGGCTAAGGTAGAGAACTACAAGGAACTGGGTCTTAACTCTGAGACAGCTGTTATGTTCAATATCACAAGCAAAGAGCAGGTTATCGTAAATACATGGTACGGCGGAGAGATGAAGAAAGGTATGTTCTCTATGATGAACTACTTCCTTCCACTGGATGGCATGGCTTCTATGCACTGCTCCGCAAACACAGACCTTGACGGAAAGAACACTGCAATCTTCTTCGGTCTTTCCGGTACAGGTAAGACAACACTTTCCACAGATCCTAAGCGTCTCCTGATCGGTGATGATGAGCACGGCTGGGATGACAACGGTGTATTCAACTTCGAGGGTGGATGCTACGCTAAGGTTATCGACCTTGATATCGAGTCTGAGCCTGATATCTACAATGCGATCAAGCGTAACGCTCTCCTTGAGAACGTAACTGTTGCAGATGATGGAAAGATTGATTTCGCTGATAAGAGCGTAACAGAGAATACTCGTGTTTCTTATCCAATTGATCATATCAAGAATATTGTACGTCCTATCTCTTCTGCACCGGCAGCAAAGAACGTTATCTTCCTTTCTGCAGATGCATTCGGCGTACTTCCTCCAGTATCTATCCTGACTCCGGAGCAGACACAGTACTACTTCCTGTCCGGATTCACAGCAAAGCTTGCAGTCACAGAGCCAACTCCTACCTTCTCTGCTTGCTTCGGTCAGGCATTCCTGGAGCTGCATCCTACAAAGTATGCAGAGGAGCTTGTTAAGAAGATGGAAGCAAACGGTGCTAAGGCATACCTGGTTAACACAGGATGGAACGGAACCGGTAAGCGTATCTCCATTAAGGATACTCGTGGAATCATCGATGCAATCCTGAACGGTGATATCGTAAACGCTCCTACAAAGAAGATCCCTTACTTCAACTTTGAGGTTCCTACAGAGCTGAACGGTGTTGATACAGGAATCCTTGATCCTCGTGATACTTATGCTGATGCTTCTGAGTGGGAGGCTAAGGCTAAGGATCTTTCTGAGAGATTCATCAAGAACTTCGCTAAGTATGAGGGTAATGAGGCTGGTAAGGCACTTGTTGCTGCAGGTCCTCAGCTGTAATCATTCCGCTGAAATGCGATAGTTTTTACAAAGTATAAAGAAACGGGTGTCCCGAATCCGGGACACCCGTTTTTCGATTATAAAAAATGCTCGTTACGTCGTGTGAAAAGGGTAAAACGCTGTGTTTTGCCCTTTTTTATTTTCCGGAAGAATAATACAAATACACCTCATCCAATGTCGGCTCACAATGCTTCCAGCCATCTGACTCCATATTTTCTCCGGAAAGGATCCGCATGTTAATCCCTTCCCTGCACTGACGCATGGCGGTAACTGCATACCGCTGTTGAACGTTCTCTACTGATCCTGAGTCACAGGTAATCTCCCACACCTTATCCTTCACGGCATCCATCCACTCCTCCGGCCGTTTACATCCCATATTTTTTCCATGCTGCATCAGGATAATGTGATCAGCTACACAGTCAATATCACTGATAATGTGTGTTGCCAAAATCACGATTTTATCCATCGCCTCTCTGGCAATGAGATTTCTCATGGAGATCCGCTCATTTGGATCAAGCCCCGCCGTAGGCTCATCCAGAATTAACAGCTTCGGATCTCCAAGAACTGCCTGCGCAAACAAAAGACGCCGCTTCATTCCCCCGGATAGCTGACAAAACCTTGTCCGAAGCTCCTGTTCCAGATGAACCTGCTCCAGCAGCCTCATGATCTCATTCTGAAAACTTTTTCTATCCCCTGAAATTCCTTTGAGTGCCGCAACATATTCCATAAACTCTCCCACCCGCATTTGCGGATATCCCACAGATTCCTGCGGCAGATATCCGATCATTGCCCGGTACTCCTGTCCCATTTCACGGACACCTCTTCCATCCATCAAAATGCTTCCCTCATCCTGCTTTAAATTGCAGGTCAATATCTTGATCAGAGTAGATTTTCCGGCTCCGTTTTCTCCCAGCAGTCCGTAAAGTCCATTCTCCAGTTGTAAAGAAAAATTGTCTAATGCTCTTTTTTCTCCATATGTTTTTACGATATTATGTAATTCCAGCATCACGCTCTCCCCCTCTGTTTATAATGATGATTTCCGCACCATATTATGTCACAAATTCACAGCGCTTCGGCAAAAAGCTACGATAATAAAACCGGTATCAGCCCAAGCAGCAGAGATACATAGATCGTCAGACTACGGCTTTTCACTTTGCTCTGTACCATTTTTGTTACACATCCCACCAATATCAGATAAAGGACACGCAACAGATAACTGCAAAATATAATGCTTCCCAGAGACAAAAATGGGACACTCTTAAAGTATGGAATACTTGCCGCCGAGAAAGACCAGCTTTTCAGAGAATAAGTCTGTCCACACGCATAAATCCATGGCACATACACCAGAATTCCCACGGTCACACCATATATCATATTCCACCACATTTTTTGTCTGTTGATCCTGCGTATTCCGGTGCGGCTGGCTCTGCAGATCATATCTGTCTGCTGCCACCGGTCCTCTCCCCACAAACCAGCACTCATCAGGACCATCAGAAGCATCGCCAGTACCTGACACCATCTCAGATATCCTCCGGGAATTTTCCTTCCCCACAAAAGCAGCCATCCCTTTTCATAGACAATTCCTGTGTCCTTCTTTTGGGATATGTATTCTAAATATTGTTCTATCTTCTGATATACCGGCTTTTGTTCTAATTTCTCCTGCGCCACCTGCATCGCGATCATCGTATAGTTTGAACCATTCTCCTGAACATCCTTTTCCAGCTTTGTAAGCTCTGCAAGCTTCTTCTGTACCATTTTTTTCTTTTCAGCAGTATAGGAACCCTCCAGCTTCCTCATCACCTCCTGGTAACAGGACTCCTTCGCCGTCAGGATCTGTTCCCGGGGCGGTCTGTATAAAACCAGAATCCCTACCGCCGCGATCACCAGAAGCCAGATGCTTCTTTCATAAAGAAAGCCTTTCCTTCCCTCCCACCAGAAAACAGAAGCTCTTTTCCGGATCCGATAGGATCTTTTTCTATGAAATGCCGCCAGAACATGCGCCATATTTGAGGATATCCACTTTCCCCGCTCTCTTTGCAGACTCCTTGTGCAGATAAAACCGCTTACCACCAGAAATAAAAGCACAGATACTGCCTGCCACAGGCCCAGATAACTAACCGGATAAGAAAATAGCTTCATGGGCCGATATCCTCCCAGCAAAAACTCCTGATCAATGCACTGGAGAGGGCTAAAATAACGCAGTCCTGCCAGATACCCGGATAACGGGATCTGACGAAGAAAAAAGTAAGAAATCCCCAAAAACACTGCCTGCAAAACAACAGTGGGAATCATTTTCTGCCCCAGCATCGAAAGAACGAATAATACCGTATATAAAAGCAAATACCCTGCCAGCTTGTATCCCATAAAGATTACCAGAAACCATCCCACACTGATATTCCAGTTTACTCCGGAAAACGCCGGTAAAGCCTGAACGGCACTTCCCCACTCCGTAAATCCATAAGCCGAAGCATACACAAACAGCTTATAAAGCATTAGAATGAATGCCACCGGGAGACTTAATGCCATCCCCACAAGCCATTTCGTTCTCGTCAATACATAAGCTCCATTCCGCGTTGCCTCACTGATACAGCCCATTCCGGATTCAGTCTCCCAGACCACCAGACGAATGACCACCAGCAGAAGCAAAAGCAGGATCATCCCATCCATGACATCCGTATGACAAAACAGCGAAATTCCCCTTCCTCCGATAAAATGTACTCTTTCCGCTGTAAGATCTTGATACTTTTTATGGTATATTTTATGTAGTCTGTCCTGATAGGGATTACTCTGAAGCCCCCGTAAGCCCCCGAACCCGCCATTTTGTATTTTTTCCAGATAGGCTTCATAACCGTCCACCTGATTCCATTCCTTCAAAACCGCTCTTTTTGCGAAGCTCAGATCCGCATCCTCTTTTAGTTTAGACAGATACTTCTCTCTCTGCGCTCCCTCACGTTCTTTTATCTGAGATACAATCTTGCGGTATTCATCCGGATAAAATTCATCTCCATAGGAAATATGATACACCCGGAACCACACCACCCACAGAGCCGCCAAAAAGCACAAAAGAAATATCATGAAAAAGGCATCTCTTGTGGTACACTTTTTCCATTCCTGTTTGAAAAGCTGCATACGTTCTCCCCCTCGTGCTCAATCCTTTTTAGTTTTTAACACCCCTGCATATCCCGGTCACTCTGCATTCCACTGGGACTCATAAGCATGCACCTGGGAGACATCTCCCTTTTCCACTGCCTTTAACGGCATCCATGCCAGATTGTCCGTAGAATCTGATCCATAGACATTATCCCCACAGACTGCCTCCGGAAAAAACGGATCTGTCACCTGACTGCTCCACCGACCATCTACGATATCATAGACAGCGCATATTAATTTTCCGGTTTTGGGATCTGACGCTCTGAAATATGCTTTTCCCTCCGGGCCTCCTGTCAGGGCAATATAATCTCCCTTTTCATTGATTTTTTCTGCAGAATCGCTTTTTTCCGAATAACAATACAGATCCTGATCTTTCGTGTAAAACAAATATCCCTGTTTATACAGCAGCACATTATTGTTTCCAAAACCATCCAGTGACTTCTTCACATTTCCTGACACCGGGTCAATTCCCTTTACACAGGTTTTCATATGATCCTTCTCGAACTGCTGATCCTCACTGTGGGCAAGGATCTCATCCTTGGACGCGTCAGAATATGCATAGGATATATAGAGCCATTTCTCCCCCATTGCCATTCCATCCGGGCAATAACCATTCCCCTCTTTCCTGAATAATTCATATCCCTTTCTCTTGTCCAGATCATAGGCATAGATTCCATAAATGTCGGATCCCTGTCCATCCTTTTGCGTCTGCAGATAAGATACATATATCATATTGTCATGATACAGCACGTCACAGATCATGTCCGCTTCCATCAGATCTGCAAGCTTTTTCCGCTCCTTTCCCTCAAGATTCGCCACATACAGCTCACACTTTCCATAGTCATCCTTCGATGCTGCAATGTACATGATATGATCACCACGGATTGCCATGCCTGCCAGTCCGGATGCGTAAACATATGCCCCGCATGAGGAATCCTTTGATGCCTCATGACTGCAATTCTGATCCACACAGATCAGATCGTCCTTTCCGGAGGCATTATCACAAAAGCGGATATAGCAGTCCTGCTCATGCAGGATGCCGTTTGCCATATAGTTGTTATTGTGCAGATTGCAGAAGCTGTCCTCCCATTTTGAAGACCATAGCCTGTTCTTCATTTTGTCCTGATAGCTTTTTACACCAACGGCTGCTCCAACCGCAAGGATCACCAAAAGGACACCCCCTGCGATAAATTTCTTTCGTTTTCCCTTCATAGCATTACCTCCTCCTATTTCTTTTGTACCGGTCTATTTATTATTTTTCCACTCCCTGATCTGACGCTGCAGTTTCTTTTTCATAGGCTTCCACGCCTCTGCCACACGTTCTGCCGCCTCCTGATATGCCCTGTCAAAATCCTTCTCCTGAAAACAATTCACAGATTCCCCAAGCACCTGCTGATATTCTGTCAGCTCCTCATAAAATCCACTGTAATCCGGCCAGAATCCAAGCATATGTGAGGTTGTTCTCGGAGTATAATGGATCCATTTGTTACGGTATTCTCTCATGTTCTTTGCCGGTGTCACATCCTCCTCTTTCTGCTGAAAAATTCCATCATTCAGTCCAAATGCAGACCGGTCACTGACTCTTTCTATGGATTTTTTGACATAGCCATCTCCATCCAAAAGTTTCGCAGCTTCTCCCTCTCCCCATATCAGAGTATTTGCAATCTCATCATCCGTTCGAAGGAGCTTCATAAGCTTCAACGCCTTCTCTTTCTTGTCAGAATAAGCAGATATCGCTGTTCCTTCTCCCAGAATTCCCCTTACACACAGAGATCTTCTTGCAAAAACATGTTCCGATGGCTTCAGACATTCTTCTGCGGTCCACGCCATCGCATATTCTCCCCGTGCCAGATGTTCTATTTCATCCTGAGAGGTTACGATATCTTCCATTGCATGGGTGATATACCCCTTTTGATAACATTTATGCAGGAAAGACAGATATTCATAAAACTCTTTCAGTTCAAAAGGCTGATGTACCGTCTGGTTCTGTATATTATAAACAATATCATCATCTATCATATATCTCCGCTTTTTCACCCGTCCTTCGAAATAATCCATCATCGGATAACCGGTCACCATCATGTCATCCTTTGACAGTCTGACCTTTTCCATGATCCGAAACAGATCATTCCAGCTTCCGTCCCATGATTTGATCAGCTTCTGTGAAACATGATCTTTACGAAAGGCAATCACTTCTTCCGGAATATCATAATAGATCTCATTTGGCAAAACATAATTTTCTCCATCAACGCTGCTTCCTTTCCAGACTTCCTTATCATACAACCGATAGACGACCTGCCCCTCCCCGGAATGAAGCCATTTATTCAATGGATAGAAAAGACCACTCTTTAAATACTGTGCCATCTCTCCCTGGGCTGCTTCATAACACGCATCAACATATGCCACATCCACCTCTCCGGCTTTGACTGCTTTTTCCAGAGCATTGTGATAAATTTCCTGCTTCTCATAGATTCTGTCCGCCTTTAATTTTTTCACCTTGATCGCCAGATCATAGCCCTTCTTCGCAAGCAGTTGATTCGTTTTTTGTATATTTTTCTCCGAAACCTTCGCATCCTCCCGGACTGCCCAGACGATCGTATTTTCTTTTCCGGCAGATGCCTGCCTCGTTTTTTCTGTTTTCTTTTCCCCTTTTTGATCTTCTCTGGTTATACTGCACCCGGCCAGCAGTATAAGCGTAAAAAACATAAGTATCAGACAAATTTTCTTTTTCATAAATTTCCCTCCCTTGCCTTTATCCTATCACGAAAGGAGATACGAAAGAATTAAGAATTCCTTAAGATTATCCGGTTCTTCTTTCAAACAAAAAACCGGCTCCATGCAAATGCATGAAACCGGTTCATTCCGATCAATAAAATCTATATTCCATTATTTATTGTCTGGTGTATGCCACTCCCAGTCACGAATCTCTTCCAGATCCTGACCGTACTCAGCGATGTACTGCTTGTGCTCTACAAGCTTGTCGTTCATCTTCTGGATCAGGTAAGAACCACGGTTTGCAAGCTGTGGCAGATGCATGATCGCATCCTTTACGAGATTGAAACGGTCAATCTCGTTCTGAACTCTCATATCAAATGGAGTTGTAATGGTACCTTCCTCCTGATAACCATGAACAGATACGTTCTGGTTGTCTCGGCGATAGGTCAGCTCGTGGATCAGTGTTGGATAACCATGGAATGCAAAGATCACTGGCTTATCTGTTGTGAAGATTGCATTATACTCGCTGTCACTCAGTCCATGAGGATGCTTATGATTAGACTCCAGCTTGAACAGATCGACTACGTTTACCACACGGATCTTCAGCTCCGGAAGCTCATCACGAAGGATGGTAACGGCAGCCATTGTCTCCAGTGTCGGTGTATCACCGCAGCATGCCATAACGAGATCCGGCTCCTGGCCCTCATCGTTACTAGCCCACTCCCAGATACCAACACCCTGGGTACAATGCTTTACAGCCTGCTCCATATTGAGCCACTGATAACTTGGATGCTTTGATGCAACGATCGCATTGACATAATTCTTACTCTTTACACAGTGATCGAAGCATGATAACAGACAGTTGGTATCCGGTGGCAGATACATACGAACAACGTCTGCTTTCTTGTTGGCAATATGATCAAGGAAGCCCGGATCCTGATGTGTAAATCCGTTATGATCCTGCTGCCATACATTGGATGTCAGGATGAAGTTCAGAGAAGCGATCGGGCGTCTCCAGGTAAGCTGATTGCAGACCTTCAGCCATTTTGCGTGCTGTGCAGCCATGGAATCTACGACACGGATAAATGCCTCATAGCTTGCAAAGAAACCGTGGCGTCCTGTCAGCAGATAACCTTCCAGCCAGCCCTCACACATATGCTCGCTGAGCATACCATCCATAATACGTCCGTTTCTTGCCAGACAGTCATCAGAGTCAAGAAGCTCTGCATTCCAGTCTCTGTTCTCTGCCTCAAATACCTTGTACAGACGGTTTGACATACTCTCATCCGGTCCGAAGATACGGAAGTTCTGATTTTCTTTATTTAATACGAAGATATCGCGAATATATCCACCAAGCTCGATCATATCCTGAGCCTTTGTCTTACCCGGATCTACCTCAATGCCATACTCACGGAAGTCCGGAAGTCTTAAATCCTTCATCAGAAGACCACCGTTTGCATGTGGGTTTGCTCCCATTCTTGCATCTCCCTTTGGTGCCAGCTCCGCCAGCTCAGGGATCAGAGTACCCTTCTCATCGAAAAGCTCCTCCGGACGATAGCTCTCAAGCCATGACTTCAGAAGTGACAGATGCTCTTCCGGCTTCTCCATTGTAATCGGTACCTGATGTGCACGGAAAGATCCCTCGATCTGCTGTCCGTCTACAACCTTAGGACCCGTCCATCCCTTTGGTGTACGAAGAACGATCATTGGCCACTTTGGACGCTCCGGATCATTGTTCTTACGTGCATTCTCCTGAATCGCCTTGATCTTCTCAACAGCCTGATCCATAGCCTCTGCCATCAGCTTATGCATTGTCATTGGGTCATCACCCTCAACAAAGATCGGCTCCCAGCCGCAGCCTACGAAGTAGCTCTCGATCTCCTCATGAGAGATACGGGAGAAGATTGTCGGGTTACTGATCTTGTATCCGTTCAGGTTCAGAACAGGCAGAACAGCACCGTCTGTGATCGGATTCAGGAATTTATTGGACTGCCAAGAGGTAGCCAGAGGACCTGTCTCAGCCTCACCATCACCAACGATTACTGTGGCGATGAGATCCGGGTTATCAAATACAGCACCAAATGCATGTGCGATGGAATAACCAAGCTCACCACCCTCGTTGATGGAACCCGGTGTCTCCGGTGCACAGTGGCTAGGCACACCACAAGGGAATGAGAACTGCTTGAACATCTTCTTCATACCCTCTTCGTCCTGGCTGATATTTGGATAGATCTCACTGTAAGATCCCTCCAGATATGTGTTGGCGATCATAAAGTTTCCGCCATGTCCCGGACCGGATAAAAGGATCATATCGAGATCGTAACGCTTGATAACACGGTTACAGTGTACATATACGAAGTTCTGTCCCGGGACGGTTCCCCAGTGACCTACGATTTTCTTTTTAATATGATCCATGGTTAATGGCTCTTTCATCAGCGGATTATCCAGCAGATAAAGCTGTCCGGCAGACAGATAATTGGCAGCACGCCAATATGCATCGATCTTGTCCAGCATCTCCTGAGATAATGGCTGTTTCTCAAGACAAGTATTTTCTGACATTTGTTACCTCCCTAAATCATTTGTTTTTTTCCGTCCGCTAGTTTACCATATTTCGACTGTGATTACAAGGAAAAAAGGCATCTCAAAACGTAGAACTTTCGCGCTTTGAAACGCCTTTTTATGGCATATTTGCTAAAGTTTCCTCATTTGGTATCCTTAATGCTCATACCATCCGACGATTCCCGGTGTCAGATTAATGTTGATCTGCTTTACCTCCTGATACTCCTCCATGCCATGGACACCAAGCTCCCGGCCGATACCACTCATCTTATAGCCGCCCCAAGGTGCCTCATTGAAGGTTGGATTATAGCAGTTGATCCATGTGATTCCGGCACGGATCTCACTGATCACACGGTGCGCTCTGGTGATATCCGAGGTAAATACCGCACCCGCCAGACCATAAATGGTATCATTTGCCATATCAATGGCTTCCTTCTCTGTTTTGAAGGTCTGGATCGTCACAACCGGTCCAAAAATCTCCTCCCGGACAATCTTCATATCCGGCGTACAATGATCAAAGATCGTCGGTCGGATAAAGTAACCCTTGGCACATTCGCCCTCGGTATAACGCTCTCCTCCGGTTACCAGTGCAGCTCCCTCATCTACTCCGCTCTTTATGTAGGACAGGATCTTTTCCATATCCTTTTCGGTGATCACCGGACCAAGATCCGGATTATTGACCGGATTGCCGATGGTCATTGCCTCCGCCTTCTTTTTCAGACGCTTGACAAATTCGTCGTGAATGCTTTCCTCAATGATAATACGGGAACCGGCAGAGCAGACCTCTCCCTGATTAAAAAAGATTCCGATCATTGCCCACTCTACAGCACCATCCAGATCAGCATCTGCAAAGATTACGTTTGGTGATTTTCCACCAAGCTCCAGACCAATCTTCTTGACGTTGGTAGCTGCGGCACGCATAAGACTCTGGCCGACTCTGGTGCTTCCGGTAAAGGTGATCATATCTACATCCCTATTCTCTCCCATCTCAGAGCCAACCTCCGCATCTCCCTGCAACAGATTGACACATCCCTTTGGCAGTCCTGCTTCCTCAAAGATCTCAAACAGCCGGATCGTGGAAAGCGGCGCCTTGGGACTCGGCTTAAACACAATGCTGTTGCCTGCTGCCAGTGCCGGTGCCAGCTTCCATACAGACATCAGGAATGGGTAATTCCATGGGGTGATCTGTGCACAGACACCCACCGGCTCCCTTGTCTCATAGGAATGCATCTTACCGAAACCGTCATTTACCTCATAAACACCGCCATGGGGTGTCTTGCAGAGTCCTGCATAATACCGGAAGCAGTGAATTCCATCACTGATATCTCCCTCTGCTTCACGGAGAGGTTTTCCGTTGTCAAGCGTGTCCATCATCGCCAGCTCGTCGGCATATTTTTCAATCAGATCGGCAATTTTCAATATAATATCTCCCCTTGTCTGGGAATCCATATCACGCCACTCTCTTGTTTCATAGAATGATCTTTTTGCTGCAGCGATGGCAAGTCTGGTATCCTCCACACTGCTCTCATACACCTTATCGATCACTTCCCCGGTTGCCGGGTTGATCACATCAAAGGTCTTTTCCAGACTGCCGGTCACCCATTCCCCGTCAATATACATTTTTTTTGCTTCCATAATGAATCCTCCCATTTATGTTTCTGTTTCATTATTTTAATTACTATTTGCGGTGTGATCCTCCAGATAAAGGTAATCTGCAAGTAAACTTGCATCTCACCTTTCCCTGTCGAATCACCGCAAATAGTAATTAGTTTTTCAGTTTGTTCCACATATCGTTGTAGACCTTCAATGTATCTGTATCAAGATTTGACACATATTCTCCCTTTTCAAAAATCTCCGCCGGCACATTCTTTGCTTCGTTTTCACTATATTCCTTGTTTGCCTCTACCGCCTTCTGATTTACATTCAGATATGGAAACTCCTCAATAACCTTTCCTGCCACCTTATCATCACACATATAGTTGATAAACTTCATGGCATTATCAAAGTTCTTTGCTCCCTTGGAAATGGCCCAGTTATCAATAAACTTATAAGCTCCCTCTTCCGGGAATACAATCTTGATCGCAGAGTTTTCCTCCATTGCCAGTGCGATCTCTGCGGACCAGCAGTAGCCGACATTACAATCCCCACTGATCAGGGATGACTTCGGGCTGTCGCTGTCATAAACTGAAATATTGTCTTTCAGTGTCATTAACTTATCAGAAACCTTGGAAAGCTGTGCCTTATCCGTCTCATTCATGCTAAGTCCCATGCTTCTCTCTGTCATACCGATCACAGCTCTGTAATCATCCAGTGCCACGATCTGTCCCTTTAATGACCCATCAAAAAGATCCTTATAGCCCTTAATATCTGTCTTTACCTTATCTGTATTGACACCGATTGCTGCGACACCGCCCTGATAAGGAACAGAATAGACATTGCCCGGATCGTAGGATGGATCCAGATACTGTTTACCAATGTTTGAAAGATTCGTCAGGGCATCCTGATCCAGCTTTTCTAACATTCCCTGCTTGATCATGGACTCTACCATATAATCACTCGGCTGCACAATATCATAGGTACCCTCGTCCTCAGATTTTACCTTTGCCAGCATATCTTCGTTTGAGGAGAAGGTAGATACGTTCACCTTAATGCCATATTCCTTCTCAAAATCACTGATCACGGAATCCGGTACATATTCTGTCCAGATAAACAGATTCAGCTCTCCGTTCTCTGCCTTTTTGCTGCTGCCACAGCCTGTCAGACTCACAGAGGTTCCAAGCAGTGCCAGTGATAACATAACGCTCATTACTCTTTTCCCACATCTCATCATAAAAATCACCATTCCTTTCAAAGCTGCTAATTTTTCTGTGTTTCATCTGTACCATTTTGGGTACAAACATTCTAAAACATGTTCTGCGGATTTAATCCATCTTCTTTTTAAACAGATTCCCCTGCGTCAGTATAACGAAAATAATCGTACCTACCAGGATCAGAGAAGATAATGCATTTACGTCCGGTGCTACTCCACTCTTAATGCTTGCCATAACCTGTAACGGATATGTCATGGTATTGCCGTTTACAAAGTAGCTTATGATCACATCATCAATGGATAACGTAAATGCCAGAAGTGCGCCCGCCGTAATACCGGGCTTTAATACTGGAAGCGTGACCTCCCAGAATGTGCGGAACCTGTTGGCTCCCAGATCCATGCTTGCCTCCTCAATGGAAATATCATAGCCGGATAATCTTGCCCGTACATTGAAGATCACATATGGCACACAAAATGTCACATGGGCAATGATCAATGTCAGCATTCCTCTCGGAATCGAAACCTTTGCAAAAACGGTCAGAAGGGAAATGCCCATGACAATCTCCGGAATCACCACCGGAATATAGAGAAGACCATCAATCACACTCTTTCCCTTAAACTTATATTTGTACATTCCGATCGCACCCAGTGTACCAATGATAGTTGCCAGCAAAGTAGTTACCAGCGCAATGATCATAGTATTACCAAAGGCGGTCAGCAGTGAGGTATTGTCAAACAGCTTAAAATACCAGTCGAAGGTAAAACCTTTCCAGGTCAGATACGGCTTGCTGGTGGTTGCATTGAAGGAATTGACCACCACAACGGCAATCGGCAGAAATAACACGATATACACAATGCCGCACAAAATTTTTCCAAATACACTTTTGGTGCGCAACCTCGCTTTTCTTCCCATTCTCTACACCCCCAGACTATCCATGTCACCACCGGTCTTCTGATACAGCTTTACAAGCACCAGAGTGATCACGATCAATATAATGGACAATGCTGCACCGAGAGGCCAGTTATTACCACTCTTAAACTGCCGCTCGATCAAATTTCCGATCACATCGGAATTGCCGCCTCCCAGGATATTGGATACAAAGAAATATCCAAGACACGGAATGAATACCATAATACAGCCGGAAAAGATTCCACTTGCCGTCAGAGGAAGCACCACGGTAAGAAATGTTTTCCATCCCTTTGCCCCCAGATCCGAAGAAGCCTCCAACAAGGTACTATCCAGCTTTCCGATTGCGGTATAAAGAGGAAGCACCATAAACGGAAACAGACAATAAACCATACCAAACACTGTTGTTCCCTGCTTAAACAAAAGATCTAACGGCTGGGATATGATATGCAGCTTCATCAACCCGCTGTTCAGCCATCCGGAGGTTCCCAGAAAAGATTTCCATCCATAAATACGGATCAGGGAATTGGTCCAGAACGGGATGATCACCAGCATATAAAGAAGGCTTTTGAACCTGCTCTTTGTCCTTGCAATAATATAAGTAAAGGGATACGCAACCAGAATACAGATCACAGTAGTCAGTAAGGCGATCACCAGAGACTGCACATAAATCTTGATATAGGACGTATCTGCCAGATGCTTATAATTATCTGCGGTAAAATGAAAGGTTACATTATAAAATTCATCAATACTGCAAAAGCTCATAACCAGTATATAGATCAGTGGAACTGCCACCAACAGGATAAGCCATAAGGTTACCGGCCCTACCATGATCGCTGCAGGAAGTGTTTTTTCCCGAAATCGCTTTTTCGTCATAGAAATCATCCTTTCTTCCTTGATATTGATATGAAAAATATCTCTTTGTCTTATGCCAGTTTAATATTTTCCATACTCTGATAGAAACGGTTATCCAGACTATGTATCAGCACAGCGTCCTCCGGAGTCCAGTAGATAAAGATCTTTTCTCCGATTGCCGGAAACTCCTCTCCTGCCAGCTTCTCCATTTTGATCTCATTGCCATTTGGCAAAACAGCAATACATTTGATCACGGAACCAACATAAATATAATCCTTTACCATTGCCGGTACATTGAATCCATCCACCGGCTCCGGAGAAAAATGCATCTTTTCCGGTCGTACCGAAACGGTCACAAACTCATTTATCGAAAAACCTGTATTTTTTTCTTCTCCCTCTTCCTCACGGCCGGAGGATGTGATCTCACCATTTTCAATACTTACTACTGCCCGGCCATTTTCAATGGAACGGATCGTACCATCAAATACATTAGTCTCTCCGATAAAGGTAGCTACAAACTTCGTCGCCGGTCTCTCATAAATCTCGGTTGGCGATCCGATCTGATCCATCACACCATCATGCATAACAGCAATCCGGTCACTCATGGTAAGCGCTTCCTCCTGATCATGAGTTACATAAATAAAGGTGATGTTCAGCTTTTTCTGCAGCCGCTTTAACTCTAGCTGCATCTGCTTACGAAGCTTTAAATCCAACGCCCCTAACGGCTCATCCAGAAGAAGTACCTTGGGCCGGTTGATCAGTGCTCTCGCAATCGCCACTCGCTGCTTCTGTCCACCGGACAACTGGCTTGGATATCTTTTTTCGAAGCCGGCAAGCTGTACCATTTCCAGCATCTCAAGCACCCGTTCTTTCATCTCCTTTTTCGGCACTTTCTTCATTTTGAGCCCGTAGGCTACATTGTCAAAAATCGTCATATGAGGAAATAATGCATAACTCTGAAATACGGTATTGACATTTCTTTCATATGGCTCCTTATCCTCAATGGGTTCTCCCTCCACTCGTATGGAACCTGTCGTCGGCTCCTCAAAACCTGCGATCATTCGAAGGGTTGTCGTCTTTCCGCATCCGGAGGAACCAAGAAGTGTTAAAAACTCTCCTTCCTCCACCTGCAGGTTGAGATCTTTCACCACATGATTCGTTCCATATATTTTATTGACGTCCTTAATATCTACGATTGCGTTCTTCAAATCACATCACCTCTTTATCAAACTCCTTTTGTTACGGTTGTAATTCATCCACATTACAGAACCTTATTGCCGCGCTCACCGGTACGGATCCGGATGGCCTCCTCAATGTTTCTCACGAAGATCTTACCATCTCCCACATGACCCGTTGCCACCTTATCTCTTACCTCTGCGATAATGTCCTCCACCTTGGCATCTTCTACCACTGCCTCTACTCTTACTTTCGGGAGCAGGTTGATATTGGTCTTAAATCCCTTGATCTCATTGACACCTTCCACCGCACCCTTCTGGGCGCCACATCCCATAACTGTGGAAATTGTCATACCACCACATTTCTTTTCATCTAATATACTTTTTAATACTTCCAGTTTCTCAGGTCTGATAATTAACACGATCTCTTTCATCGCAATGCCCTCCTTTTCATCATAAAAAAACTTTCATAATATCAAAAAGAGGCCATTCGAAATTCGAATAGCCCCTTTGCTTGCGAATAATATACTACAATAAAACCAACACTTCAATGCCACATTTTCCCCATTTTTCTACTTCTTTTGGGTAATCACCTACTCCTGTTCCTTCACTAATTTAAACATTTGTACCCTGTTGCGGATACCTAATTTGCGGTAAATATTTAAAATATGCTTCTTCAGAGTATTTACCGTGATAGATAACTGGTCACAGATCTGTGCATTCTCCATTCCCTGCAGCAAAAGCCCCAGGATCGTCTGCTCCCGTTTCGTCAGGTTATACTTTCTGACCGCCTCCGTCATGGTCAGCTTCTCCTGTGCTGTCATCTGGTGGGTTCTTTCCTGATAAAGCCGGTACGCCATATGATCCTTGAGCATATCCATCAGAAAAACATCTTCGTAGGTAAAGTCCTCCTTGCCGATGGTGCGGTATAATGTCACTACACCTAAGAAGGACTTATTCCTGCCAAAGATCATCTGCAGGGCATAATGCCAGTTATTTGGCCGGTAAACCCTCCTGTAATACTCTGTATTGACTCTTTTTTCGTCCGATATAATATCAGTCTCCCGGTAAACCATGCTGCGGCCGCTGAACATAATCCCCCTGCTGTAATCGATACTTTCATAAATATCCGACAGATCCTCATCACAATTAAAATAAACCGGCCGTTCCAACCTCTCCTTCTCCTTTGCCGATGCAAGATAAAAATCAGCACTGTCAAAGTCTATCACCGTCTTGATCTGTTCCAGAAACTGTCTGCGCATCTCGTCAAAATCATTTGTCGTATAGATCTTATAAATAATACTGTTGAGTACAAGCCAGTCATTTGTTTCAAAATTTTTCATTGGCTGCCACCTCCCAAAAATTCGGAAAAATAAAAAGTACGCAAAGAAGCGGACACATCTTTGCGTACTTAATTTAAACTATGTAATTATGTATGAAGTATAACACAAACAAGGTACTTGTCAAGTGTTATTTACTAAGAATTCTGTCCAGAAGTCCTGTGGACTGCAGGAACAGGATCACCATGATCACCGGCATAACAAATTTGATCATCACAATATAAAGCTGCTTTCTGGAGAATTTACCATTGGGATGCTCCATCTCCTCGATGATCCACTGTGGCTTCACAAGCCATCCAATCAGGATCGTAGAGAAGATTGTAATAAACGGCATCAGGAAGCTGTTACTGATATAATCCATAATATCTAAAAGCTGTCCTGTGGTTCCGTTTGGAAGCGGAATCTCCAGATAAAAGAGACTGTAGCCCAAAGCGATCACAGCGGTTGCCGCCAGATAGATCACACCTAACACCAGTGTCGTTTTCTTCCGCCCTGTATGAAAGATCTCCATACAGTTTGCAGTAATCGACTCCAGCACGGAAATACATGAGGTCAGTGCCGCAAATGCTGCCAACAGGAAAAACACCAGACCGATCACTCTTCCGGCAGTCCCCATGGCATAAAACGTCTTAGGAAGTGCCACAAACATCAGGCTTGGTCCTGCAGACATACCATCCATACCGGAAAATACATAGATTGCCGGTATGATCATAACACCTGCCAGAAATGCAACAGCCGTATCCACAACCTCAATCTGGGCAACAGACTTGTTCAGATCCACATCCTTCTTTACATAGGAGCCATAAGTGATCATAATGCCCATCGACACACTCAGAGAAAAGAACAGCTGACTCATCGCATCCAGTGTAACCTGCAGAAATCTTGAAACCGTCAGACCCGACACATCGGGTATAATATATACCTTCAAGCCATCCAGACCTGTCCGTACCACTCCATCTGCTCCCTTTGATTTTAATGTCAGAGAGAATATTGCAATACACACTACCATAATAAGCAGCACCGGCATAATAAACTTACTGCAGCGCTCAATACCGCCCTCTACGCCATTGTAAACGATCAAAGCCGTTACCAGCATAAAGATCAACCCAAACCATACCGAAGAGGTATTAGTAATAAAGCTTGTAAAATAAGAATCCTTCGCTGCATCCCCACTGGCTCCGGTGAGAAATACGATAAAATACTTCAGGATCCAGCCACCGATGACCGCATAATATGTCATGATGAGCACCGGAACCATAAAGGTCAGAAATCCCAGCTTTTTCCAACCGGGACGCATGCTCTCATATGCCCTGATGGCACTCTGTCCCGTCTTACGTCCAATGGAAATATCCGTTGTCAACAAGGTAAAACCGAAGGTAAGCACAAGCACCAGGTAAATGATCAGAAATAATCCACCACCGTCTCTTGCTACCAGATAAGGGAAACGCCACAGATTTCCTACACCTACAGCACTTCCTGCTGCTGCCAGAACAAATCCGATCTGGCCACTAAAACTACTTTTCTTTTTCAATTTTTCTGCTCCTTTTACATTATTTCCGTTAAAAACTGATAAAATCCATTGTACCATATCCCCTAAAGAGAATCAACGAATATCCATTACAAACATTTTTTATGTACAAACATTTTTTATCATAAAACAGGGCAGAAGACAATCCATTCACAGATCATCTTCTGCCCGATTTCAACGCCTTCCGTTCATTACAATAAAATCCCGGTATTTACTCTGGTTCCATACTGACTACAGTAAAATCCAGACTCTCGATCACATCCCGTATTACAGAATCATCCATCTCCTTGTAAATGGATACGACCGCTGTCTTTTTGTTCAGATTAACCTTTGCCACGACTCCGTCCAGTTCATCCAAATGCTTCTCAATCCTGTTTTTACAGTTCTGGCAATGCATTCCTTCGATATGCACAGTAATCTCCCGCAGCTTCGGTCCGTCGATTTTCTTTTTTACCGGTTTTTCCTTTGGACCGCCACAGCAATCTCCTTCCCCTTTCATATGCTTCCAGGTACTGGTGATTGCCGGAATCAGTACTATGATCAGAATGACAACGATTAAAAGTGTTTGTGCATTCATGACATCATCCCCTTTAATCTTTGCATTATTTTTTTACAGATTTCTTTTTGCTGGACATACATGAGCGTGTACAGGATCCTGCTGATGGGCATCCAATACAATGTACGCCTCTTTTCTTCTCTTTATGAATGTACCAGACCGCAGAACCCACGATCGCAACCAAAAGTACAATTAAAATAATGTTAGCAAGCATACCTGACATAACTCATCATCCCTTTCTGATCATTAATCCAGCTGATACTCCGTATCAATGGCTCTGTTCGCCTTCTGGATCAGATATACGATAACTGCTGCAAAAATACATACTGCGATCAGACCACCAACAAATCCTGCTCCAAGAGCACCTGTTGTGATCAGTGTACCGATCTGGTATACCAGGAAACCAACGGTAAATCCGGTTGCCAGCTGGAGACAGATACCTGCAAACAGCCACTTACCACTCTGCATCTCAGAGTTCATCGCACCAAGTGCTGCGAAGCAAGGTGGTGTATAAAGGTTGAACATCAGGTATGCAAGAGCTGCTACCTTTGTGATACCCATAGCCATTGCTACCTTGTTACCACTACCTACCAGTGCAAGCTCATCTGTATCGATAAAATTGGTCAGTGCATAAACAGTTGCAAGTGTACCTACTACGTTCTCCTTAGCGATAAATCCTGTGATGGATGCTGCTGCAAGCTGCCATGCTGCGATACCGACAACAGGGATAAGAAGTGTTGCGAACGGTCCGGCAATGCTTGCAAGGATAGAAGTACTCTCTGCGCCCTCTGCAACAACCTGCAGCTTCCAGTTGAAGGACTGCATGATCTGAACAACAGTATTACATACAAGAATTACAGTACCGGCTTTCTTAATATAAGCTTTACCACGGTTTAACATAGATAAACATCCAATTTTAAGACTAGGTACTTTATACTCAGGAAGCTCGATAATAAAGAATGACTTTCTGTACTTCATACCGGTAACAGCCTTTACCAGAAGAGCTCCTAAGAGGATCAAAAGAATTCCTACAAAATACATTAAAGGTCCTACCCACTTAGAATGTGGGAAAAATGCACCGGTAAACAGTGCGATAACAGGAAGCTTAGCACCACAAGGCATAAAGGTTGCTAACATTGCTGTGGTTCTACGCTCTCTCTCGTTACGAATGGTACGGCATGCCATGATCGCCGGAATACCACAGCCGGTACCGATGATCATTGGAATAACGGATTTACCGGAAAGACCTACTCTCTTAAAGATCGGGTCAAGAACGACAGTTGCACGGGCCATGTATCCACAATCCTCAAGAAGAGCGATCAGGAAGTACATAACCATTACGAGTGGAAGGAAACCAACTACGGCACCTACACCACCAATGATACCATCAACGAGTAACGCATACAAGAACGGGTTTGCATTCTCAAGAAGTCCGCCAACCCAGTTCTGGAATGTCTCGATCCATCCTACAAGGATGTCTGCCAGCCATGTACCAAGTGTTGACTGTGATATGTAGAATACCAGAAACATAATTGCTGCAAAAATGATAAGTCCGGATACCGGATTTGTCAAAACTGCATCGATCTTATCTCCGACATTCTTCTCTTTTGTAAGAACCTTACGATTCTCAACCTGCTTTACGATTGCATTTACGAACTCAAAACGCTTACGGTCAGCAGCTTCTACTTCCTTCTTGTCGTGAAGATTGATGTCACCCTGTACATATGGGGCCTTCTGTCCGGCTCCTTCCAGATCAGCAGCCGTCTGGATCACTTCCTTCAGACCGGTGTCTGTTGTAGATGTCGTCTTGATCACAGGACAGCCAAGCTTCTCAGACAATGTCTTCTCATCAATCTTATTGCCCTTTTTCTCATTGATATCGCTCTTATTCAATGCAATAACAACCGGAACTCCCAGCTCCAGAAGCTGTGTTGTAAAGAATAAGCTACGGCTTAAGTTTGTTGCATCTACAATATTGACGATCGCATCCGGATGCTCATTTTTTACATAACCACTTGTAATACTCTCCTCAGAGGTAAATGGTGACATAGAATATGCACCTGGAAGATCGACTGCGATCAGCTCCTTAGAACCATTGTAGTGATCCTTCTTGACCGGATACTCTTTCTTATCTACGGTAACACCAGCCCAGTTACCGATTTTTTCATTTCTTCCCGTTAATGCGTTGTACATAGTGGTCTTACCACTATTGGGATTACCGGTTAACGCAATTCTCATAAAGAAACCTCCTTAATCAAACCATGTGTTATAGTTTTTAATTGTATGATTATATTAAAATAGCTTTCGCTAGATCAATATCAATGTTGTAGCGTCCGTCCTTAATCGACACAACGCAGTTGTTCTTTTTGCGCGATACAACCGTGATCGGCTCACCACTATAGCATCCCAGTGAAAATAAGAATGATTTCATTTCCTCATCACTGGTTGAAATATCCTTGATAATGTACTCTGTTCCCAAAACTGCTTCATCAAGACTCATAAATTAATCCTCTCTTTACTTTGTAATATATAACTATGCTTATTCTCCCCTACCTCGAATTAGTAGTATCTATTGTGTATCAGTCTGTACTCCCTTTGGTTAGAATTCTCTAACCACCAAATAATCTAATACAAAACGCCCTCTTTGTCAATAAGTTTTAGAAAGATTCTCAATAAAAGTTCTCAATGACACCACATATAGCAGTAAAAAAGGGAAAAACCAGCGTTTTTTCTCCCACACAAAAAAACCGGCAATCCGGATGGAACTATATATTCATAAGTAATATTCCATCTGAATTGCCGGTTTTCTAATACGGCTGTACTATTTCTTCTGTCCCAGTATCACCTGAATCAGAGCTTTATCTAACATCAATGTCCTGTTCCACGGATTTAATATAATCCCATGTATTTCCTCTGTCTGTACTGCCTGAGTAAATAACTGCCCCATATCTGTCAGAAAAGTAGACTTTACACTGTCACTCCCCTTCAGCTCCTCCTCAAAGCTTGAAAATACGGTCCACCAGCTTTGTCCATTCTCCGTCTGTATTGCCTGGATCCGAAGCCGGCCATCCCCTTTCGGCGGTTCCACCGCAATGATGAACTGACCGCCTTCCCGCATTCTCTGACGTATTACTGTCAGGGTGTGCGCCAGACGCTCCTGAGAAGCCTCCTGCTGCAAGCCTGCAATGGCAGCCTCGATCCGCTCATTTCCCTGAAGTCCCGGATCTTTCTCCTGATTTTTCTGATTCCCTTGATTTTTCTGATTGGTCATATTTTCCTCGTTGTTTAATCTCCTTTTTTCGTTATTACATTTATTAGTTTACCACAAGATTGGTGATCCAGATACCTTTTTTCACCAGAATATGTCCAGCCACCACCTTGACCAGATCCGCAGACTGCACCAGTGCGTATACCGCCAGCACCGGAAGTGCCGTATAACTGCACAATGCAAACGCAAGACTGACGGATACCACCCAGGTAAACACGCTGTCAAACAAAAAGGTGATCACTGTCTTTCCACCGGAACGAAGGGTAAAATAAAAAACATTCAAAACTCCCTGTACCGGAAAGAATACTGCTGTGATAATAATAAACCACTGTCCTAAGTGACGTACCTCCTCTGTGGTATCGTACAATGATGGAAACACCCTGGAACAGGCTGCCAGGATCACCGTAAGGATCAGACAGAGACCTGCCGTAAACCATTGAAGCTTCCCTGCCGAACGTTTCGCCTCCTCAAACTCAGAGGCACCAAGATGCTGTCCAATAATGATCCCAACTGCATTGCCCATGGCAACAAACACAACATTTAAAAGGTTACATATCGCATTGGAGATATTGAGTCCGGCGATCACCTGCAATCCCTTCATCGAATAACACTGTGTCAGTGCCGCCATGCCTCCCGCCCATAAAAATTCATTTAAAAAAATAGGAAATCCCTTCACGATCATAACCTTTGCCTCATGCAGAGGAAGCAGGATAGTCGAATAAATTCCCCGCAAAAATTCATACCTCCGAATACTTGCATGCGTCCAGACCACAACGACCAGCATCTCTACAAAACGTGCCATAACAGTTGCGATTGCTGCTCCCTGCACCTCCAGCCTTGGAAAGCCAAATTTACCATAGATCAGCAGATAGTTAAATATAATATCCACAAACACCGATGCGATCCCCGCTACCATCGGCTTCACACTCTCTCCCATCTCCCGCAGACTTCCTGCATAGATCTGGGTAAAAGCGAACGGGATCAGTCCGAAAAGCATAATATGAAGATAGTCCATTCCCTGCTCCATCATACCCGCCGCATCTATCCCCTGAGGTGAACCATGGAGATACAAACCGATCAGCCGGTCTCCACCGATGACAAAAACTGTCATTCCCACCAGAACGATCACCGCTGTGACCCATAATTTCAAACGAAATACATTCTGAAAGCCTTTTTTATTGCCCTGTCCGAAATACTGTGCTCCATAGATCCCCGGACCGGAAAGTCCTCCAAAAACAGCCAGAAAAAATACAAAGATCAACTGTCCCACAATGGAAACGGCCGTCATGCTCTCTGTGCCAAGGCTCCCCACCATCAGATTGTCCACCAGGCTTACCGCATTGGTAATACCATTTTGTATCATCATAGGCACTGCAAGCGTCAATGCCTTCTTATATACGGAGCGTTCCTTCATATACTATCATCTCCTTCTCAATCCTTCTTCATTTGTTGATGTTCGTCCCATAATTTGAGGCGTTTTACAAGCATAACACAATACGAAACCGGAAACAATAGCAT
>ERZ1026894.575-NODE-575-length-26007-cov-5.515259_pt1 | contig 26007 bp, 27 predicted proteins | sample MGYA00380177_ERZ1026894 | MGnify/ENA primary metagenome ERZ1026894 (study PRJEB33269, sample SAMEA4719813) | human gut metagenome | biome: human-associated habitat; feature: organic feature; material: feces | place: Cameroon | collected 2013-10 ... | reverse complement strand
AGATCACCTTTACGCGCCCGCCTTATGATATCATTTTTCAAAAATATGCTTGCTTGACCATGCCGAAAGTATGTTTTCAGGCAATGTCACCACCTCCGCACACCCGACCTACACCCCGTGTATCGCTGTGAAACTGCTGTCACCGCAGACATATTACCCTATACGCCAAATCACCATATTCCACCAAAACAGTGTGGCCAGTTCAATACGCACAAACCGCACCGTTAAGCCGCATATCCCAATTTACTCCGCTTTCCTTGACATCGCAACCACGCACTCAACGTGCCTCGTATGCGGGAACATATCAATCAGCACATTCTGCCCTTATTCAATCCGCAACCTAAACTCTGTTCGTTGTCGGGAACATACCGAGTTTTTCTTAGTTACTGCTATATATTAGCAACGCTTCTTCCGCCACTGTCTCAAGCCGGAAATAGCCTTTTAGAAAAATGCTCATCGTAGAACTGTTTGCGCATAAAAGTCATCGTCTCAATCTTATTTATTAAGCTCGTTATACGCCTTTTTCACTATCCGAGCCATCAACAATCTTCTCTGACTCAAAAAATCAGGATAGGACAACAGTTCAAAATTTTCCGGCAAAGCATTCTGCGCACAAGCAAGTTTATATCCTTCTTCTCCAAGTTTTTCTCTGTATCGACCAACATACTCTGCCGGAGGTGCATCCGAAATATCAATGTTTGTTGCATAATCCAGATACGTAAAGTTTGCAATCTGATTTCTGTCACGGTCATTATCATATCCGATTTTCTCAAGATAGTGCTTAGGGAAGATATGATGTTTATCTACTGAATTCTTATCTCCGCTCGTTCCTAAAACAAAGTATTGTGATAATGGTGCGGTACTAAATAACATAGGTGTTCCAAGTACATTGATAGCTGCAACATATCCATACCATGCAGGCGATAATGCATAAGAACTATTTAACTCAGCCGGTAACGAATACTCGAAGTAGTCATCTGTAAATCTGTTAGCAATTACTGAATCAAGATACGCTACGAACTCATCAGCATTATGAACATCTCTTAAATCTGCAAACTGCTTTTCAACTTCAGACTCTGTCGAACCGGTATAAAAACCTGTAATTGTAGACATAAAAATCCATTTACGAATAATTTTTTGAAGTTCGACTGACGGTACTTTATACTCATACTTTCCGATAAGATATAAAACATAACTGAATACAACTGCATTTGATGAAGCGACCAAGCTACCCTTTAGATAACCTGCCGAAGCAAAAAGGTTCATGAATGAATGCCAGTTATTGAGATTGGTGACGATATCCAACGCTTTTTTAAAAGTCGTTAAATTCTCTTCACGCACATCCTGTGTGATTTCGCCGGTCTTAAGATTTTTACCACGTAGTAGCATATATGCATAACGCAAACGTGCTCTTCTGAAACCAACGCCGACTGACATTCTGATGAGATGCGACGGATCAACTTGCAGTATCTGGTTAAATGATGTATTGTTTGCAGGAATCCTTGATTCAGCACAGAACTTATTAATCTTATCGTGAACCTCATTGTCATAAACAGCTATAAGTGTTTCAATGAAGTTCTTTTCAGTAAGATTCTGACCGCCGGAGTTTACACGAACGAAAATGTCAGCAACGTCCTCCTCATCAGCTTTTGAATTGATTTTCAATGTAGGCAATGAGTATATGCCAAGATTTAACAAATCATTGATATTTTTTTCAATGACATCTTCTTCGTTTTCTGTAAGTTCGGGTTCGTTATTCTTTGTACGTCCTTCATTAGCGGTTTTGATATATGCTTTTCTAAACTTAGAAACATTGTGTTCTTGATCAGCTTTAAATACACTGCTGATTTCACTTATCCATTCGGAATCTCCCTCATAGGCTTGTGTCCACACTGCAAACTCACGTGTTAAAGGATTAAAAGAAATACGAATCTTTCTTTCCTTATAATTTTTGTCCTTAATGGTTACCCCATACATAGCGGCTAATAGTGCAGTTAAACGCTGCTGACCGTCAATCACCAAATCATCAGGGCGTTTGTACATTTTATCGTTTTTGCCGATATGTTCCGTATTCTCGTAATCTTCCGGCGATTCCCAAAGCATTATATATCCGATTGGATACCCTTTCAGCATAGAATCAAGCAGTTCTCTGACTTTATTGTCCTTCCATACAAAAGGACGTTGAAGATCAGGCAGACCGATTCGTCCATTCTTAACATCAGCTAACAAATCTGCTACTTTGCTCGGTATATTGTCGAATAATTCTTTTCCCATGTGTTCATACTCCCTTTGATTCAATTCTTTAATTCTTCCTTAAAACCACCACGCACTCCACATGCCTCGTATGTGGAAACATATCAAACGGCTGAATATCGGTCACAGTGTACTTTTTCGTGAGCGTTTTCAGATCCCTTGCCTGCGTAGCCGGGTTGCACGAAATATAAACTATTCTTTCCGGTGCGATTTTTACGAGCGAGTTTAAAAACTTTCTGTCCGCTCCCGTCCTTGCAGGGTCGAGGATCACTGCGTTATAATGCGTGCCTAGCTTTGCCTTCTTTTCAAGAAACTCGCCTGCATCGCCCCGGTTGAAAGCAATGTTGCGGGTAAGCCCGTTTTCGTGGCAGTTCTTTACTGCGTCACGGACGGCTGATGCGTTGTATTCAATGCCCTGTACCTGTTTTACATAGTCAGACGCGATTATACCTATCGTGCCTATTCCGCTGTATGCGTCAAGCAGAACGTCCTTCTTCGTGAGCTTTGCCGCCTTTATAGCGTAGTCGTACAGCTTTTCGGTCTGTGCGTGATTTATCTGATAGAACGAGTGCGGAGATATTCTGAATCTTTTTCCGCAAAGAATATCGGTTATGTATCCCTCGCCGTAAAGCACGTCGTTATTATTTCCGAGAGTAAGCATTTCGGGAGTGCGGTTTACCGAGAATGTTACGGTTGTGATGTCGGGGAACTGCTTTACAAGCGCTTTCACAAAGTCGTGCTTTTTAGGGAACATTGAGTTTCCGCCAACAAGAGTAACCAGTATCTCTCCCGTATTCTTTCCGACACGGACAAGCACATGACGTAAAAAGCCACGCTCCGTACCCTCGTCATACGGTTGTAGCTTGAACGATTTAAGTAATCCTCTTATTCCTACTATAATCTCGTCCGCACGTTTATCGTCAAGCATACAGCTGTCTATTCCGACTATGCCGTTTCTGGACGACTGATATACGCCGGAGATTATCCTGCCGTTTCTGTCGGAGCGGAATACCGCCTGCACCTTGTTTCTGTAGTTATACGGATCGTCAGCGCCGATTATCGGCGATACCTTGCCGAAACTGCCGAGCAGCTTTTCGGTATCCTTCTGCTTCCATTCAAGCTGCTGTTCGTATGTCATGTTGGACAGTTGACATCCACTGCATTTTTTCGCAACGGGACATTTCTTGTTTGCCATTTATATTTCCTGTTCTTTCTCCAAAAATTCTTCAAGATCCTCAAGATACATTTCCATATCCTTTCGTCCAAGCTCATAAACGCTTTTCAGCCTGTCGGGATCTCTCTCCGTTCTGCTTATCGTTATCGGCTCTGACGGACGGATAATAAACACCTTGCCGCTTTGTTCAAGTTCGCATAGCTTGTCTATGCTTTCGTTGTAGACATTGTGACGGTTTTCAAGCGCATTGCACAAGTTTGGAAATTTGCCATAGAATGAGCGTATCAGCAGTTTGTTCATCGGCTTTTTGCGGTAGCTCATATCACGGGTGAGTATTACCACCTGCTTTTTGTAGCCCATTTCGGAAAAATGCTCAAACGGTATGCTGTCGGAAATCCCACCGTCAAGATAAGCCCTGCCGTCGATTATGACAGGCTTTGATATAAACGGCATAGAAGCAGAAGCGCGGAGCATATCCATATCCCGAAGTACGCTTTTTACCTGCAGATACTCCGGCTTTCCCGTTTTTACATCGGTGACCGTTGCATAAAAAGGCACACCGGAATTTATATAGGTTTCATCGTCGAATTTGTCAAGCTCGTTCGGCACTTTGTAATAGGCATATTCCGTGTTGAAAAAGTCGCCGCTTTTAAGTAGCGGCTTTATTCCCATGTAGTTCCTGTCGCCGTTGAAACGGCAGTTGTAGCGGATGACCCTGCCGTCCTGCCTTGACAGAAAATTTACTCCGAACACCGCACCTGCCGATGTTCCTGTTATCCCGTCAAAATTTATATCGTTTTCAAGAAGTACGTCAAGTGCGCCTGCCGTGTACATTCCACGCATAGCGCCGCCTTCAAGCACAAGCCCTGTTTTCATAATGTTCTCCGTTAAATTTATTTGCCGTATTCGTTGTCAAATTCTTGTATTTCTCTGAGCATATCCTCAGTGCTGCCGTCGCTTGAATCATACCATTCCATCTTTTTCAGATACTTGCCGAGCCAGCTGTCATGAAGAGCATTTGCGGCAATTCCGACCTCACTGAAAGAATCGTTACCGTCCCCGATCACAAAAACAAGCTGATTATCGTTTGTTGACAGCTCATTGAAGCTACAGTCTGCAAACGCTTCTCTGACTGTCTTGTATACAGCGTTCAAGTCGTGCTGTTGTAAGCTAAGTACTTTTTCATCGTCTATTTCCACTGCGATTTTATATAAGTAATCCATATAGCCCAACCTTTTTGAAATAAATCGTGCCGATTATCGTTGTTGCCGAGTTTGACAATATCCGCTTCATACGCTATAATATTCAGTGCGGCACGCAAACATATTCTGATATTATTTTATCACTTTTGCAAGTTATTTGCAACAAGAAAAGAAGTCCGCACCCGAAAGGATCTGTAAAAGATATGGCAGAAATTATTGACGTTACCGACATAAATATCCCTGAGCTTGAAATATACACGCGCCTTACAGATGCAAGACTGCGCAAGGTGTACGAATACGAACACGGAATATTCATAGCCGAAAGTCAGACGGTTATAGACGTAGCCCTTGACGCAGGCTGTAAGCCGATTTCGATGCTCACAGACAGAAAGTATATCAATGACCGTGCAAACGGCATAATAGAGCGGTGCGGTGATATTCCGGTATATACCGCCGACAGCAAGATAATGTCCGGGCTTACAGGCTATGAGCTGACACGGGGAATGCTGTGCGCTATGGAGCGTCCTGCGCCGAAAAGGGCAGAGGAGCTTTGCAGAAATGCACGCAGGATTGCCGTACTCGAAAATATAGCCGATGTCAGCAACGCAGGAGCAATAATACGCTCTGCGGCGGCGCTCGGCATAGACGCTGTTTTGATAACCCCGTCCTGCTGTGATCCTCTTTGCAGGAGAGCCATAAGAGTCAGCATGGGAACGGTGTTTCTTATCCCGTGGGGATATATCGGAGAGGACGAGCACTGGTGGCAATCGCACGGCCCCGCATATCTGGGTTCTCTGGGCTTTAAAACAGCGGCAATGGCACTCACAGATAACTCGGTAAGTATTGATGATAAGACGCTTCAGAGCGAGGAACGGCTTGCTATAATACTCGGCTCTGAGGGCTACGGTCTGTCGCAAAAAACTATAGACGGCTGTGATTATACGGTAAAGATACCGATGTATCACGGTGTCGATTCGCTCAATGTCGGTGCGGCGGCCGCTGTCGCATTCAGAGAGCTGAGAGTAAGGGAATAATAAAAGGGCTGAATTGCAATCAAGCAGTTCAGCCCTGTTATTATTACATTATGAATATTAAGTTATCTTATAAAATTCGTTCTTACCGCCGCGCTTGTATCGGGCAGAGAGATACCGTTCTTTCTGCCGAGCTCAAAGCACTTCATCATCCATGCCATATTCTTTGCAAGGTTCTGCATTGTCTGCATACCCTCAAGATCCTGCTCGGCTTCACCGGGCACTCTGCCGTATACCATGTTCCAGTAGGTAGAGCCGACAACAGGCATCTGTGCTATGCCGAAATACTTGTTCATACAGTCAAACGATGCAGAGCTTCCGCCTCGTCTTGCGACCGCGATTGATGCACCGGGCTTGAATTTAAAAGCCGCGCCGCCCGCATAGAACGCTCTGTCAAGGAACGACAGGATACGTCCGCTCGGGTGAGCATAATACACCGGCGTACCGAACACGAATCCGTCCGCTTCTTTCGCTTTTGCTATAAATTCGTTTACATCGTCATCAGTGAAAGCACAGCCTTTTTCACTGCACTGTCCGCAGCCGATGCAATCTCTGACAGGCTTTCCGCCCATCTGGAATATCTCGTATGAAATGCCCTCGTTTTCAAGCGTTCTGCCGACTTCAAGCAGTGCGGCATTGGTATTGCCGTTAGCCTTGGGGCTTCCGTTGAGCATCAATACTTTCATTAAAATCGCTCCTTCAAATAATATATTGCAATTTTGCGTTACAGATTATATCACCTTGAATAAAAATAGTCAAGTCAAAATTTACCGCATAACTTCACGCTGTTTGTCATTCCGTCATTCCCACAACCTGCTTATACATTTCTTCATCGTCATAAATAAGATAAAAGTCGGTCGGAACAAAATATTTTTCCTGCAATGCTGAGCTCAGTTCATCCGCAAAATTCTCCGTGCTTTCATACTTACGGGTAATGACCTTTTCGCTGTCTGTCGGATAAATTTTAAGTGCGGTATCGTTAAAGATCATCTGCCATAATTCGATGTGTTTACCGCAGAAATGATACTTCGTTTTACCAAATTGAGTTATCATCTGCAATGCTTCTTTTTTGACAAACTCGCTGTCGTTGGTACGGTTTACTATATAGAATATCTCCGCTAAGTGCTCCTTTTGCGGAGTGATCGAACCTGTAAACAGCTCGGCGCTATACAGGTTATCATGCAGCTTTTCGCATCTGTCCATATTATTCTTCCTCCGGGTAAATTATGCCGTGTTTCTGCCTGAACCTTGTCATTATCTCCATAACATCGGCGGTGTAGTCAAGGCACATTACGTTTTTGTCGCCGTTTACCGCCTTTTCCATATCGGTTATTTCATAGTAAAGCGCATCGGAATTTTCACCTGCGCCGACAAGCTCCGTCCTGCCGTCTGTATAGGTTATTTTTGCTTCCCACGCTCTCGGATATTCCATGATTTCAATATAGCCGTTTTCGCAGGAGATCATCGCACACTTGGGCTGTTTTGAATGGAGCGACAGCATAACCGTTGCCATCTGCCCCTCCTTATCCGACAGTAAAAGGCTCGCCTGTTCGTCAACTCCCGTCGGTGCGGTTTTAAGCTGTGACAGCATATTATCCGGCTTTGAATCGAAAAACCAACGGATAACAGACAGGGCATACACGCCTATATCAAGCATTGCACCGCCTGCAAGGCTTCTGTTGAAAAAACGGTTTTTCATATCGTATTCCTTGAAACTGCCGAAATTCATTGTGATAAGATTCACCCTGCCGAGTGTGCCGCTTTTCAGGATTTCGTCAAGCTTTTTATATATCGGCATATGATAAACCGTCATTGCTTCACCGATTACAACGTTGTTTTCATCGGCAAGTGTGATAAGCTCACCGAGTTCGTCACTATTCAATGTTATCGACTTTTCAACAAGAATATGCTTTTTGTTTAAAATCGCTTTCTTCATAAAGCCGTAATGCGTGTTGTGCGGAGTGGTGATGTAGATTATATCGACATCGGGGTCGGTGAACATTTCGTCATAGCTGTCATACACCTTGCCAACATTATATTTTTCTGCAAAAGCTACAGCTTTGTCATGTGTCCTGTTGCCCACGGCGAATAGATTTCTTCCGTTTTTTAGCATTGCGGCGGCTGTTTCATTGGCTATAACGCCCGTGCCGAGTACCGCCCAGTTGTAGTTTTTCATAATATGTTCCTTTTGAATATAGCGGTCGAAAACAAAGCTCCCGCCGGCGGTCTTTATATGCCGTCAACAGAAGCCCTGCCTGTTTAAATGTGTTTTGTACTTCCGTCAATAATTCTCAGCGTGTACTTCAAAGTAGCTCTGCGGATGATTACATACGGGACATACATCGGGAGCCTTTGTGCCTACTACGATATGACCGCAGTTGCGGCACTCCCATACCTTGACCTCGCTCTTTTCAAATACCTGTGCGGTTTCTATGTTCTTTAACAGTGCACGGTATCTTTCCTCGTGGTGCTTTTCAATCTCGCCTACCGCCCTGAACTTAGCGGCAAGCTCCGGAAACCCCTCTTCCTCGGCTGTCTTGGCAAAGTTTTCGTACATATCTGTCCATTCGTAGTTTTCGCCGTCTGCGGCAGCTTCAAGGTTCGCCTTTGTATTGCCTATTCCTGCAAGCTCCTTGAACCACATCTTAGCGTGTTCCTTTTCGTTGTCGGCTGTTTTCAGGAAAAGGGCGGACATCTGCTCAAATCCCTCTTTCTTTGCGACAGAAGCAAAGTATGTATATTTGTTTCTTGCCTGAGATTCGCCCGAAAATGCTTCCCGGAGATTTTTTTCGGTTTGTGTACCTGTGTATTTATTCTTAGCCATTGTATTATCCTCCTGTGTTATGGCATTGCTCGATGTGAAGCACGCCGATTTATCTTGATTATAGTACGGAAAAATAAAATTGTCAATAAGTTTATCTGAAAGGAAATTGAAATAAAACCGCCGCAGACAGCAACATTTGCCTGTCTGCGGCGGTAGTTCTATAAAGAGTGAATAACGGTTAAGGTCTTTGACCCATACCGCCTTCAAGGGTGATTGTTTCGCCGTTCATATACTTGAAGTCGGGAGATGCAATCTGTACACATAATCAAAAAAACAATCTGATTACTGAGCTTACGGATTTTCGGGCATAACAAAAAACCCGTAAGAAAACCTTACGGGTTTGGTGGGAGCGGGTGGATTCGGACCACCGAAGCGAAACGCAACAGATTTACAGTCTGCCCCCTTTGGCCACTCGGGAACACTCCCATATTAAATTTAAGAAAAAATTGGAGCTGGTGGACGGACTCGAACCCCCGACCTGCTGATTACAAATCAGCTGCTCTACCAACTGAGCTACACCAGCTTGTTTGTTTTTATTAGTTTCTTTGTCAACCGACGTGTTATATTATAACATATTCAAAACCGCTTGTCAAGAGTTTTTTAAAACTTTTTTATTTTTTTCTCTCTTGCTTTTTTCAGTTTTGTTGCGCCGTGACAACAGATAATATTTTAGCACATAATTCGGTGTGTGTCAACCCTTTTCCGACAATTTTTTTAATTTTTCTGCATATTTTTTTTACAATGACAGTAAAACCGCTTTGCAATGCGCAAAGCGGTTGCAGACTGTCGATAAACCTACATAATTTTTAAAAATGGGTGTTTAGCGTAAAATAGTTGTATCACAGCTTTCTGTAGTCGCTGAGTACGGTGTTTGTCATAAGCCAGCTCAGGCAGTCCTCAAACAGTACGCCAAGCCGCGGCTCTGTGCCATAGCTGTAGGTGGTCTTTACAGCTATCTCTGTGAAAGTAGTTGCACGGTTGAGCGCAATTGGCAGGCTTTCACCCTTGAGAAGAGAAGCGGTGAGCACAGACGTGAAAATATCTCCCGTACCGGGGTAATGCACAGGGATATGATCCCAGTCTATGCGCCAGAAGCTGCCGCTCTCCCTGTCAAAGCCGATATTTGAGAGCTTTTGTCCGTCGTCATCGATCAGCGGGACTCCCTTTATTACAACTATCCTCGGCTTATCACTCAGGCGTGCGAGCCAAGAGCGCGCTTGTGATACCGACATCATAGCAGGGCATTCTTCACCAAGAAGCATACAGGTTTCGGTGATGTTCGGAGTGATTATATCAGCTACGTCTACAAGCTCTTTCATACGGCGGATAAGTTCAGGCGTATAGGTGCTGTAAGGCTTGCCGTTGTCGCCCATTACCGGGTCTACGACCTTGAGGGCATCGGGATTTCCATGAAGAAACTCCAGACAGCAGTCCACCTGTTTTGCCGAGGAAAGAAAACCGCTGTAGACGGCATCAAATTTCAGACCAAGCTTATCATAATGCTGATAGCATGAGGAAATATGGTCTGTGAGATCCTCCATCGCTATATCGGTAAAGCCGCCTGTATGGGTAGACATGACCGCGGTAGGCACAGGACAGACCTGTATCCCCATAGCTGATATAACCGGTATTATAACCGAAAGCGAACATCTGCCATAACCCGAGAGATCGTGGATCGCCGCTATTATTTTATGTTGCGACATTAAAAATCGTCCTTTCCGTTTACACATCGGTTATATTTTAACATAAAATTTCCGAATTGTCGAGATGTAAAATTTATATATGGATCGTTTGTCGTATGAATGGCATTTTTTACTGCAAAAAGCGGTCTTATTGGAAACTGCCCTTGTAAAATTTATCTTGCAATATTTCTGAGATTAAAACACAATATATTAACGAGCCGAAAACGGTGGATATGAAAGGATAATGGAAAATGAGCAAGAAAACTTCCAATAATATGATATGTGCCGCCACTGCAATGGTAGCAGGCGGTATCGCTTTTGCCGCAACGAAGGCTATGACCTCAAACAAGACACAGAACGTAAAGAAAGCGACCGGCAAGGCGATAAAGGCAGTAGGTGCGGTAATAGAATCGCTCCAGATGTAAGAGAACCGTAAAGAGCCGCTCACGGACAGTGGGCGGCTCTCAGTCTTTGTATACCACGGTTGACTTGGGGGCAGAGCGGTGGTATAATTATTACACTATTTTGATATAAAGGCAAGGTGTATTATGATGACGGGACTCAGAACCAGAGAGCCGCTCGGATTTGAGAAATTTATGGAAAAAGTTCAGCAGGCGGCTGAAAGTAAAGGCTGCGTATTTTTCCTTGACAGCAAAGAGGGACACGAGCAGGTGAAGAACGGGCTTATTGCAAGCGATTGCAGCGGCTGGCTTGTGCCGGTGGAAGAAGCGGAGGAGTTCAATGCGGAATATATGGATTTCAGCGAGTGCGACTGCTGGGATAAGTATTTTGCATGGGAAACGTGGTATGAGGACGCAAGGGGAAATATCGTGATCGAAGTTTCGGTGGTGTGATAATTATCGCGGCTGCTGTAGGTCTTGCGAGGAAGTGTCGCCGCGAATAGCAATGAGAAAAGTCATATATGTAAAAACGGTTTGCATTCGGCTGATTTCAGCTGCTTTGCAAACCGTTTTTTATTCATATTTTAACCGTAAACATAAGCATATTATCCGTGTTAATATCGGGATTATCAGGAGATGTACCGGTTATATTTTCCGCTGTGATAGTACCTTTATGAAGCTCCGCTATTGCCTGAGCCACCGATAAGCCTATACCGTAGCCGCCGTTTTTCTGCGTTCTGGCGCTGTCGCCGCGATAGAAGCGGTCAAACAGCTTTTCGGGGTGGTCAATAGGTTCACAGGTATTTGCTATGCTGAGTGCTATATTCTTATCATTGCCGCTGAGCTTTGCGCTAATAGTGCCGCCGCTTTCGGTGTACTTCACTGCATTGTCAAGCAGTACCGTCATAAGCTGTACTATGCTGTCGCGGTTGCCATTGAGCTGAAGTCCTTTTTGGATATCCTGCTCTATCATCACGCCTTTGAGGGCGGCAGGCTCTATAAATGCATTTACCGTATCTTCAGCCGCCGTGCTTATATCGAAACTGCACATCGGGAGCTTTGTTGAGCTTTCGTCCATTTTCGCAAGCATAAGAAGATTTTGCATAAGTCCGCTGAGCCGGAGCGTCTGCGCACGGATATTCCTGCTCCATTTGTTTTCACCGTTGTGCAGTTCCATCGCATCGGTATTGGCAAGTATAATGGCAAGCGGCGTCTTTATCTCGTGACCCGCATTTGTAACAAATTGCTTTTGCTTTTCTATACTGCGCGCAACAGGTGCGATCGTTTTTTTGGAAAGCAGAATAACAAGCAAAAGCATCAGAAGCCAACCGAATATTCCTGCACCGGCGGATATAAACAGTACCGTAAAGAACGAGCTTATCTGCATACCGTTGTCAAGCAGAATGATCACCTTGCCGTCTGCACGCTTTGTTTCGCTTATCCTGTACAGAAAACCGTTGTATGTGCCTGTTCCCGAAGCGGTATTTTTAAGTGCTTCGGTAATGGCGGTCGCTTCCTCCTCGGTAAGCGATGATATATGAGTGACATCCGTCCTTATGATATTGCCGTTTTTGTCGATCGCAACTGCGGCATAACGCGCTGAATCCACTGCGTTTTTATCGTGTCTGCCAAAGCCGTTGTTCTTTTTATCGTCGGGCGGTTTAGTTCCATTGTCCTGCAGCACAAACCCGGTATCATTTTGATTGCCGGTTGCGCCGGTTGTATTTTGCTGAGTGCCGTTTATGCTCTGCGGAGGCTGAGTATTGTCGGTTGTATCTGCGTTCCACTTTGTTGAGGTTTCAAAGCTGTAGCAGAGCATCTCCATAAGCCTGTCATTATCGCCACTTGTGGTGAGATAATTGAAAACGTTTATTCCGCCGATAAGCACGACAAGCAGAATTGTTACCGCTGTCATAGCGGATATGATAAACTTTTTCTGCAGCTGTTTTACCATCAGTCAGTATCCCCGATCTTTGCAAGAGTATAGCCAACACTGCGCTTGGCCCGGATTTCAATATCTGCGCCGATAGCGGCAAGACGTTTTCTTACATAGGATATATATACCCATACTGCGCCGCTCTCGGCATCGCTCTCATAGCCCCAGACCTTTACGAGAATATCTTCAGTGGAAAGATAGATGCCCTTGTTGAGCATAAGAAGCTCCATTAGCTTGTATTCTATCTTGGGCAGGACAATTGACTGCAACGGTCCTTTAAGCTCGCAGCTGCTGAGATTGAGCGACACATTGCCGAATGTCATAATATCGGGCGTAAACCTGTCTTTTCTGCGGAGCATTGCTCTGACACGGGAAAGAAGCTCACCCATTACAAACGGCTTCGGCAGGTAATCGTCCGCGCCCATATCAAGCCCCGCTATCCTGTCCTCGACCTCAGCCTTTGCGGTAAGCAGGAGAATAGGAGTGGTGTTTCCCTCGATCCTTAGTGTTTTAAGCACCTCTAAGCCGCTCTTTTTCGGCATCATTATATCAAGAATTATCCCGTCATATTGTTCGGCTCTTGCGTAATCAAGAGCGTCGGCACCGTCATAAACCGTGTCTACCGTATAATTATGATAGGTCAGAATGTCGGTCACAGCCTCAGCCATACTGACCTCATCTTCTGCAAACAGGAGCTTCATAATATCACCGTCCTTTTTCAATATTGATATTATAGTAGCGTTAGCTTAGAACAGCCTTAGAGCGTATGAGATTTTGTGTGAAATCTAAAGCTCAGCATTTCTTATATCCGGCGAACGTTGCCGGAACAATCAGACATATACAAAAAAAGCTGCCGCAGTGCGACAGCTTTTAAAAGCTTTAATTATTCGGCAGATGTTTCTGTGCTTGTTTCAGATGAAGACTCGGCTGCTGAGGAATCAGCAGAAGAAGCGTCAGATGAAGAAGCAGAAGAATCTGTCGATGAAGCTGAGGAATCGTCACTTGTAACGGAAGATGTTACAGATGATGTTGCGGAACTTGTTGTCGAAGAATTGTCTGTCTTATTGAAGTTTCCACTGTACATAACGATGAAGTTAACAACGAGAGCCACAACAAAGAAAATCACTGCGGCAATCTTTGTAAGTCTGTTCAGCTTAGCCTCGTTTGAACGTCCTGAATTTCTCTGATAATAGTTGTCTGCACTACCGCCAGTGATCGTCTGCGACATACCCTGCTTTGTATCCTGCATAAGTACCACGAGTACGATGAAAACACAGGCAACAACCAGAACAATAGCACTGATTATTTCTAATATTCCCATTTATATGTCCTCCTTATAGGAATACGGGTATGTCCGAGTGTCTGTTTATCGTACAAACCCAAAATTATTCTAACACGCAAATGCTATTATAACATAAAAAGAAATGAAATGCAAGTGTTTTTTGGGAATTATTTTAATGCAGAAAGCGCTTTTTTGCCGATATCGTGACGATAATGTGCCTTTTCAAAGCTTATAGTGCCTACTGCCTTATAGGCTGTGTCGAGAGCCTCCTGTAATGTATCGCCGTACGCGGTAATTCCGAGAACTCTTCCGCCTGCCGTAAGGAACTTTCCGTCCTCCAGCTTTGTGCCTGCGTGGTAAACGAATGCGCCCTCGCACTGACCGTTTTCGTCAAGACCGTTTATTACCTTGCCTGTTTCGTACTTTTCGGGATAGCCGCCGCTTGCCATAACAACGCAGGCGCATGACTTGTCGCTCCACTTTATATCAAGCGTATCGAGCTTTTCTTCCCAGACAGCTTCGATTATATCCATAATATCTGTTTCAAGTAAGGGGAGAACCACCTGTGTTTCGGGGTCGCCGAAGCGGCAGTTGTACTCAATTACCTTTGCACCGTTCGGTGTCAGCATAAGTCCGAAGTACAGACAGCCCTTGAATGGTCTGCCCTCAGCCGCCATAGCCTTTATTGTAGGCAGGAATATCTTTTCCATGCATTCCTGCTGTTTATCGGGGGTGTATAGGGGGTTTGGAGCTATAGTACCCATTCCGCCCGTGTTAAGACCCTCATCGTTATCATAAGCACGCTTGTGATCCATAGAGCTTATCATAGGCTTTACTGTTTTACCGTCTGTGAACGCAAGAACAGTTACCTCAGGACCTGTCATAAATTCTTCGATAACTATCTCACTTCCGGACTTGCCGAATTTTCCGTCAAGGAGCATTGAACGTACTGCGTTTTCTGCCTCCTGTTCGTCCTTGGCAATTATTACGCCCTTGCCGAGCGCAAGGCCGTCACATTTGATAACGGCAGGGAAGCTGTTCTGCTTTTTGATATAAGCTATAGCCTCATCTGCGTCTGTGAATGTTTCGTAAGCTGCTGTAGGGATATTGTACTTCTTCATCAGAGCCTTTGAGAATACCTTACTGCCCTCAAGAATGGCGGCATTTGCTCTGGGTCCGAAGGTCTTAAAGCCCTCTGCGTTGAGCTTGTCCACCATACCCATAACCAGCGGGTCATCGGGTGCTACGAATACATAGTCGGGTCTGAGCTTCTTTGCAAGCTCTACACAGCCGTCGATATCGGTTGCTTTTACATTAAAGCACTCGGCATATTTTGAGATACCGCCGTTGCCGGGAGCGGCATACAGCTTGTCTACCTTGTTTGATTTTGCGAGAGCGGTTATTATGGCGTGCTCTCTTCCGCCTCCGCCTATTACAAGTACGTTCATCTTGATTAAAACCTTTCTTTTTTAGATCTTTTCTGTTTGACTATTCAACAATAAGCCCGAGCAGTTTTGCAAACATTGCCGCTTGCCATACATCGACCTTAGCGCCTTTAAGTTCTGTTCCTGTATCCGATACGGTAAGACCGTCGATATTACAGGAGGTAAAGTCAAGTCCTGCAAGCTTTGTCCCGAAGAACACCGCTTTTGCAAGCGTGACGTTTTTAAGCTCCGTCTGCTTTATCTCGCATGAAGAAAACAGAGCAGAGGAGAAGTCGGTGTCCGTTATACGCACCGATTGAAGCTTTGAACGTTGAAAGTCCGACAGCTCAAAGCTGCCGCCGTCAAAGCTGACATTTTTATGATATGAGCCCTTGAAAGCCGCTCCGACAGCCTTGCATGAGGTAAAGGAGCAGGCTCTGAAATAGCTCTCGGTGAAATCACAGTTTGATATATCACAGCCTTTGAAAACACAGTCAATGAATGTGGATCTTGAAAAATCACAGGCTGTAAAGCGACTGCCCTTGAACAGACAGTTCTTGAAATACAGGGAAGAGAAGTCGGTGCTGTCGCAGACAAGCTTTGAAAAATCCGTTGAGCAAAAGTCCGTTTCATCCTCCCGTGCTTTTGAAAGCTCGGCATCAATATCCGTTACCGCAAAAAGATTATCGGGGAGCTTCGGAGCGGTCAATGACGCAGATAATGACTTTGATCCTTCCGTCATGTGTTTACCGAATTGTCAAACGACATTGACCCGAGCGTGTATTCAAGTGCCTTTGTGACCGCTTCTTCGTTATTGTCAAGGTGCATGGCAATCAAGGTGTACACTTTATTGCCGTGGCGGGCAAAATATATGTGCTGTGTTGCGGCAACGGAATAATCTCCGTCAGAAGATTTTACAGTTCCGTAAAATACGTCGGTGTTGCTGATTTTAATCATACTCTTGGTCGATGAATCGACATTATCGCCGACGACATAATAACTCATGAATTCCTCGCCGATCTCGGCTACCGTTCTGCCTTTTGTATCTTCGTCCTCATCGCTGCACATAGCAACGATATTAGATGTGACCTCGCCGTCATCGGAATAATGTACAAGATAAAGCTCGTTTTTATCTTCTTCAAATTCACTTTCGCCGATATCAAAGAAAATACCGTCATCGTATGTCAAAGTAAGCTTATTCACACTGTGCTTTATAAGTTTCCCTGCTGTAGCGACCGGTTTTGAAGTCGATGGCGGAGCATCGGTCTTTGTTTGTTCGGTGTGCGATGAAACAGATGTTTCCGGTTTAGGGGTCGATGTTACCGCTGAGGCGACTGTTGTATGTGCAGTAGTTTCCGGAGTAGTAACCGAAGAGGTCGCAGGAGTAGTAACCGCTTCGGTAGCAGGAGTGGTCGACGGGGTTTCTTTTGATGCTTCCGTCACAGAAGTTGCGTCTGTCTTTTGCGTCAGCTGAGGGGGAACAGCAATAGCATTCGAGCAACCGCAAACAGATATTATAAGCGCTGCCGCGCATAGGAGCGTCAATGATCTTTTCATCGGTCTTTCCTTTCCTCTGCCAAAGGCGGATTTTGAAGTATATAGAACGGAGTGGACTGTATTGTGAAAAATTCTGCACAAGCCGGCATGATATAACGGAAGAACAGCGTGGTATTTTTTGTCGTAACAGTGACAGTATAGCCTTTTTGCTTTGTGAAAAGAGTCATAGGCTTGTAGGTCACGTTTTCTATGTCCGAGTACCTGAAAATATAGGTATGACGTTTATTTGCTATACGCATAAGACGTTCGTCGGCATAGTAGCTGTATTGCTGCTCTCCGCCTGCAACTATCAGTATATACCATATCGGCAGTATTGGCAGAATTACGGCAAGAGCAATTTTGATTATTATGATTGAGGTGTTATTCGCTACCGCTCCTCCGTTTAATAATACATTCAGTGTATATGGGGCGATCATCGCTTCAACAATACACGCTATAACTATTTTCAGCTGGGCAAACGGTGATAACACCCGAAACGTACCGCTCTGCCTGAATTCAAATCTGCCGTCAAGAATGTCTTTGTCAGTGTAAGTAAAATGCATAGAAATACCTTTATAGATGTAAAAAACAACGGGCGGACGTGCCGCCCGTTGACAGAGCCTATCAGTGGTGGAAAAGTCTGATTCCTGTGAATGCCATCGCGATACCGTACTTGTTGCAGGTGTCGATAACATTGTCGTCACGGATCGAGCCGCCGGGCTGAGCTATGTATTCTACACCGCTTCTGTGCGCTCTTTCTATGTTGTCGCCGAACGGGAAGAATGCGTCCGAACCGAGCGAAACACCCTTCATTGTTGCAAGCCATGCCTTCTTTTCTTCTGTCGTGAATACGGCGGGCTTTACCTTGAAGATGTTTTCCCATGCGCCGTCTGCAAGAACGTCCATATAATCCTCGCCAATGTAGAGGTCGATAGCGTTATCTCTGTCGGCACGTCTGATGTTATCTACAAACTGTAAGCCCATAACCTGGGGTGACTGTCTTAAGTACCAGTTGTCAGCCTTTGTACCTGCAAGACGTGTGCAATGGATTCTCGACTGCTGTCCTGCACCTATACCGATAGCCTGACCGCCGCAAGCGTAAGCTACAGAGTTTGACTGAGTGTACTTTAATGTGATCATTGCTATTGCAAGGTCGATCTTTGCACTCTCGGGTATATTCTTATTCTCGGTCACAATGTTTGAGAACAGCTTTTCATCGATTACAAGCTCGTTTCTGCCCTGCTCGAAAGTAACGCCGAACACCTGCTTGCGTTCGATAGGCTCGGGAACGTACTTGGGATCGATCTTGATTATATTGTAGTTGCCCTTTTTCTTTGACTTGAGTATCTCAAGTGCTTCGGCATCGTAATCGGGAGCGATAACACCGTCTGATACCTCACGCTGTATTATCTTTGCGGTCGATACATCGCACTTGTCGGAAAGAGCGATGAAGTCGCCGTATGATGACATTCTGTCAGCGCCTCTTGCTCTTGCATAAGCGCAGGCAAGTGGTGACAGCTCGCCGAGATCATCTACCCAGTAAATCTTTTTTAATGTGTCCGTAAGAGGCAGACCTACTGCCGCACCTGCGGGCGAAACGTGCTTGAAAGAGGTTGCAGAGGGAAGACCTGTAGCCTTCTTAAGCTCGCTTACCAGCTGCCAGCCGTTGAAAGCGTCCATGAAGTTAATATAACCGGGCTTGCCGTTAAGCACTTCGATAGGAAGTGAATTGCCGTTTGCCATGAATATTCTTGACGGCTTCTGATTGGGGTTGCAGCCGTACTTTAACTGAAGTTCGTTCATTGTAATTTTCCTTTCGCTTACTTGTTTTTGTTTACTATGCGTGATTCATACTTGCCTGTGGCAATATCAATGTAACGGGTGAAGAGTGAAACCTTGTTGTCGGCATTAAGGTTTTCCCATACCATTGATGTGAATGCGTCAATATCCATATCCGGGATAACAACTGTCTTGGGTTCGCCCTCGTAACTCGGCAGGGGATTTCCGTCACCCTTGTAGGTGTGGATGAACTTACCCTTGCCGTTTAAAGGATTGCTGTAAGCAAAAGTGTATCTCTGACATGATGAACCATCGCCGTCTGCACTCTTAAGAATAGACATTGCGTAATTCATCTCGCCGTTGTCAAGGTGAACTATACCGGAAATTCTCGGTGTGTAGTTGGGCTTGTCGTCCTCAAATTCTCTTGTTCTGAGAGCCTGCTCGAATGTCATCTGCTTGTCCATAAGCTCGTAGATAGTGTCGGTCTGATCGCCGTTTGTAACTATCGTCTTGTTGCCGAGAACTCTTACGGGTGCATAAATGATGAGGTGGGGATCTTCCATCTTGCTTTCATCGAAAGCCTGTGTTCTGATACCCTCGCCGTCCTCAACGAATACTCTGTTGCGGCTGTTTTCGCTTCTGCCCATAATAAAGTAGGCGATGACAGCTTTTTTGCCGTCAGCGGATTTACCTATCACGATACCTCTGCCGTGATAAGCAAGAGAGTTAAGCTCTTTTTCAAGTGTTACAACTTCCATATAGCCTCCTGTTGATTACAGCGTGCCGAGATAGCACACCGTCTGATATAACACGGTCACATGACCGTCCGTTACAAATTCGTCAAACGCTTTTTCAAGCTCCGATAAAAATTCCCTGTAATTGCCGTCACTGCTTTTCGGTGCGTGTGAACGTGACAGCGTATCTCCGATAAACTGTTCCTTTGTCAGAAGAAACGGGTTATCGTATGTGAAAACCTTGCAGTCGCCCAAATATACTTCTTTGAAGAATTTGTCGCCCTCTTTGTCCTCATCAACGCCGTTATGTCCGACAAAAACGTGCCCCGTGTGGAATGTTTCGCAGTACCTTGTAAAGATCTCGTCACGCCTTGCCCAAAAATCATTCCGCACACGTCTGTTCCATATAACAGCAAGTTTTCCGTTCGGTTTCAGTATACGTTTACATTCATTTCTGAACATATCCTTATCAAACCAGTGAAATGCCTGCGCTGTGGTGATTAGGTCAAAAGAACTTTGCGGCAATCCTGTGTTTTCGGCACTGTTTTGTACAGCCGTGATATCCGGCAGATTTGCTCTCAGCACCGAATACATATCGCCGTTTGGCTCAACTGCTGTTACATTGCGGAATTTTCCGAGAAGTGCCTTTGTAAATATGCCCGTTCCTGCGCCGATATCGGCAACACGGCTGTTTTCATCTCCGTGTATTTCATTATAAAGAACGTTAATCAGTGCCGTAGGGTATGTGGGACGGTACTTGTCGTATATTTCGGCTTTACCGCTGAATTTTTCTTCGTTCATTAGTCCTCCACTATAGTTATGCCGTCCTTTACGGTTATCTTTCCCTCGCAGAAAAGACGTGCGGCACGGGGAAGAATCTTCCACTCCGCCTGCTCCATAACACGTTTCTGAAGAATTTCGGGGGTGTCGCCGTTTTTAACCTCAACTGCCTTTTGCAGAATGATAGGTCCTGCGTCACATTCCGCCGTTACAAAATGAACGGTAGCGCCTGTTACCTTTACGCCCTTTTTAAGCGCTTCCTCGTGAACGTGAAGTCCGTAGTAGCCTTTTCCGCAGAAAGAGGGGATAAGAGCGGGGTGAACGTTTATCATTTTATACCTGAACGCATCGCATACCTGCTCGTCAAGTATTGTCATAAAGCCTGCATAGATAACAAGGTCAGCCTTTTCTTCCTTTAAAGCTTCAGCCATAGCCTTGCTGTAAGCGGCAACATCGGCATAGTCACGTCTTGCGAGAACTCTTGTCTTTATGCCGTTATCTGTGGCTCTTGTCAGTGCATATGCATCGGGCTTTGACGCAATAACGCAGGTGATCTTACCTCCGCCGAGCCCCTCTGACTTTTCGGCATCGATAAGTGCCTGCAGGTTAGTTCCGCCGCCCGATACAAGTACAACGATATTTTTCATATTACTCAATTATGATGCCCTCGTCACCCTTGATTATCTCACCGATGCAGTAGCTTTCAACACCTGCATTTCTGAGTATCTGTACAGCTTCATCGGCATCGTCCTTGTCAACTACAACGGTCATACCGATACCCATATTGAAAGTATTGTACATATCGTGCTCGGAGATATTTCCGACTTCCTGTAAGTGCTTGAAGATGTAGGGTACTTCATAGCTGTGCTTTGTGATCTTTGCTGTGAAGCCGTCAGGGAGTGAACGCGGTACGTTCTCGTTAAAGCCGCCGCCTGTGATATGTGAAATAGCCTTTACCTGCTTCTTTGAGATAAGCTCTAATATGGGCTTAACATAGATCTTTGTAGGTGTGAGGAGTGTTTCACCGAGCGTCTTACCTGTGGGGAGAACCTCGTCAAGAACTTCCTTGCTGTTTATGTTGAACACCTTTCTTACAAGAGAGAAGCCGTTTGAATGAACGCCTGTAGAAGCAAGACCGATTATGATGTCGCCTTCCTTTACGGTGCTGTTGTTGATTATCTTCGACTTGTCAACTACACCTGTTGAATAGCCTGCGATGTCGTATTCGTCCTCGGGCATCATACCGGGGTGCTCTGCGGTTTCGCCGCCTATAAGCGCACAGCCTGACTGCACACAGCCGTCTGCAACGCCCTTTACTATAGCGGCTACCTTTTCGGGTACGTTCTTGCCTATAGCGATATAGTCAAGGAAGTAGAGGGGCTTTGCACCGCAGCAGATTATATCGTTTACGCACATAGCAACTGCATCTATACCGATAGTATCGTGCTTGTCCATCAGCATAGCAAGCTTCAGCTTTGTGCCGACACCGTCTGTACCCGAAACGAGTACGGGCTCCTTGATATCCGAAACATCAAGCAGGAACAGACCGCCGAATCCGCCGATACCTGTAAGTACACCGGGGATATTGGTGCGTTCAACGTCCTTTTTCATCAGACGAACGCCCTCGTAGCCTGCGGTAACGTCAACGCCTGCTGCCTTGTAGCTTTCTGAAAAACTGTTCTTCATAATAATAATTCCTTCCGTTTGGGGACTTTTGTCCTTATGTGGTGGCTTCTGATTTGCTTTCGCTTATTTTTCTGTCGAATTTATCCTTGTGCATTTCTGTCGGGATTTCAGTAGGATATTCTCCGCTGAAGCAAGCCGTGCAATAGCCGCACTCACAGCCGTTTGCGTGTACCGCAAGCTTCTTTGCGCTTTCAACGCTCAGGTATCCGAGTGAATTTGTACCGATTATATCGCTTATCTCTTCAACCGTGTGATGACAGGCAATGAGATGATCCCTTGAATCAATATCCGTGCCGTAATAGCATGGGTTCAGAAACGGCGGAGCGGAAACTCTCATATGAACCTCCGTAGCTCCCGCCTCACGCAGTAATTTTACAATTCTGCCGCTTGTAGTACCTCTTACAATAGAGTCGTCTATCAGCACCACGCGCTTGCCCTTTACCACGCTTGCTACTACATTAAGCTTTATCCTTACCTTATCCTCTCTTGACGACTGTCCGGGGGAGATAAAGGTTCTGCCGATGTACTTATTCTTGATAAAACCGATACCGTAGGGTATACCCGACTGGTGCGAATATCCTATTGCGGCATCTATACCCGAATCGGGAACACCGATAACTATATCTGCCTGTACCGGGTGTTCAAGCGCTAAGAAAGCACCTGCACGCAGTCTTGCCTCGTGCACCGATGCACCCTCGATAACCGAGTCCGGACGGGCAAAGTAGATATATTCAAAAACGCACATTGAATGCGGACGCTTGCCGCAATGGTCTTTTATAGAGCGTACTCCGCTCTCGTCAAATACAACGATCTCGCCGGGGAGAAGATCCCTTACGAACTTTGCGCCTACCGAGTCAAGCGCACAGCTTTCGGAGGCTACTATATATGTTCCCTCCTCGGTCATGCCGTAACAAAGCGGTCTGAAACCGTTTTCGTCACGGGCGGCGATAAGCTTTGCGGGTGACATGATAACCAGCGAATATGCACCGTTTATCCTGTTCATGGCACGGTTGAGAGCCTCTTCTATAGACGGGGCTTCAAGCCTTTCCTTTGTTATAAGGTAGCTTATTACCTCTGTGTCGCTTGTAGTGTGGAAGATCGAGCCTTGCTTTTCAAGCTCGTGGCGAAGCTCGTAAGTATTTACGAGGTTGCCGTTGTGAGCAAGCGCCATTCTTCCTTTATAGTGATTTACGAGGATAGGCTGAGCATTAAGGCGGGCATTGGCTCCGGTAGTGCCGTAACGCACATGACCTACTGCCATATTACCCTGTCCCAGTCCGTCAAGTCGCTCGGGAGTGAACACATCGTTCACAAGTCCCGTATCCTTGTAGGAGTTGAACACACCGTCATCGTTCACAACGATGCCGCAGCTTTCCTGTCCTCTGTGCTGTAATGCAAATAGTCCGTAATATGTGGTTGCGGCTACATTGGTCTTTTCTTTTGCAAAAACACCGAACACACCGCACTCTTCGTGCAAACCGTTTGTCAATGGAGTCATTCCTTTCCGTTCCAGCAATATGTACAAAGCTCACACTGTGGCTTGCCTATTGCCCGTACAGTACCCTCAAGCGACTGGAACTCAAGCGATGTCAGCTTTAATCTGCGACATATCTCCTCGCGGAGCTTCCTGCCTCTCTCTGTGTTGGTGTCACTGTACTCGTCGATAAATCTGATACCATCTGCGCCCTCGGCCTCATCAATTATCTGTCTTGCGATCAGCTCCATCTCCGATGTACTGCGGGAGAAGTTGAGATACTTACAACCGTACATTATCGGAGGACAGGCACTGCGCATATGTACTTCCTTAGCACCGTTCTCATAGAGAAACTCTACCGTTTCTCTCATCTGAGTTCCTCTTACTATGCTGTCGTCAACGAACAGCAGCTTCTTGCCCTCAATAAGCTCATGGACCGGGATAAGCTTCATCTTTGCGACCTGATTTCTCATTGTCTGGTTGGTCGGCATAAAGCTTCTGGGCCATGTGGGGGTATATTTTATGAAAGGACGAGCGAATGGGATACCGCTCCTGTTTGCGTAGCCTATTGCGTGAGGTACGCCCGAATCCGGAATGCCGCATACATAGTCAACGTCCGGCAACTTACCGTTCTTTATATCGTTCTCTGCCATGATCTCGCCGTTGCGGGTTCGCATCGTTTCAACGGTCACACCCTCATATACCGCATTCGGATAGCCGTAATACGTCCACATGAACGAGCATATGTGCATCTTGTTTTCATCACCGTCGCTGAGCACCTCACAGCCGTCCGCGGTTATCATATCTATCTCGCCGGGACGAAGCTCTTTATATGTGCTGTAGCCGAGCTTCTGGAACGCGAACGATTCGAGCGATACACAGTATCCGTCACTTCTTTTTCCCACAATGATAGGAAGTCTGCCGTACTGATCCCTTGCGGCGATAATTCCGTCCTTTGTGAGAATGATAAGGGACATCGTACCGTCGATCTTGCTCTGAGCATACCTTATGCCATCGGTAAAATTGTCCTTCTGTGCGATAAGCGCACCGATGAGCGAGCCGGAATTGATACTGCCGCTGCTCATTGTTTCAAAGTTCGCACAGCCGCTCTCGAGCAGCTCGGCAGAAAGCTGTTCAGCGTTTCTGATAATGCCGACACTGCATATTGAGTAAATTCCGAGCTTTGAACGCACCAGAATGGGCTGAGGGTCGGTATCGCTGATACAGCCGATACACAGCTTTCCTCTCATCTCTGTAGCGTCCTGTTCAAACTTCGTTCTGAACGGTGAGTTTTCAATACTGTGTATAGCACGCTGAAAGCCTCTGTCGGGGCTGTATGCGGTCATACCGCCTCTGCGTGTTCCGAGGTGGGAGTGATAGTCTGTTCCGAAGAAAACATCGGTTATGCAGTCGTTGTTTGACGCTGCACCGAAAAATCCACCCATATATTATCCTGCCTTTTCCTATAGATTATTTTACCGGAAGTGATCATTCACCCATAAGACGCTTCATGATCTCTGCGTAAGCGTCCTCAACGCCGCCCATATCGCGACGGAAACGATCCTTGTCAAGCTTTTCGTGAGTTGTGCTGTCCCAGAAACGGCAAGTATCGGGAGAGATCTCATCAGCGAGGATTATTGTACCGTCCGCTGTCTTGCCAAATTCGATCTTGAAGTCGATAAGGTCAATGTTGAGCTTCTTGAAGAAGTCAAGCATAAACTCGTTAACCTTAAAAGCGTACTTTGAGATAAGGTCGATCTCTTCCTTTGTTGCAAGACCGAGTGCAAGCGCATAGTAGTCGTTGATGAAAGGATCGCCCAGATCATCGTTCTTGTAGCTGAATTCAAGCGTGGGGCAGAGGAGCTTTGTGCCTTCTTCAATGCCGAGCTTCTTGGAGAAACTGCCAGCGGCAACGTTTCTGACAATAACCTCAAGGGGAACTATTGAAACCTTCTTTACGAGTGTTTCTCTGTCGTTAAGTTCTTTAACAAGGTGAGTGGGAACTCCTGCCTTTTCAAGAAGTCCAAACATATAGTTTGTCATTCTGTTATTGATAACGCCCTTACCGGAGATAGTACCTTTCTTCAGACCGTTGAATGCTGTAGCGTCGTCCTTATAGGATACGATAACGAGATTGGGGTCGTCTGTCGCAAAAACCTTCTTTGCTTTTCCTTCGTAGAGCTGTTCTTTCTTTTCCATTGTGTTTATCCTTTCCTTCACACGGCTATGCCGTAATTTTGTTAAATCCTATTATATATAGTACACCGATCAAAGCTCGGCAAGTACCTGCTCCATTTTCTTGTCGGCTTCTAGAACCTTTGCGGTCTGTGCCGAACGGTATGCTTTCATCTTGTCCATAAGTGCATCGTCAGATACCGCAAGTATCTGTACAGCGAGGAATGCCGCATTTGCAGCACCGTCTATAGCTACAGTTGCAACCGGTACACCTGCCGGCATCTGGACTGTTGACAGAAGTGCGTCAATACCCTCAAGTGCGCTTGCTTTTATCGGAATGCCGATAACGGGCAGGGGAGTTTGTCCTGCGATAGCACCGGCAAGGTGAGCGGCTTTGCCTGCGGCGGCAATGATAACGCCTGTGCCGTTCTTTTCGGCGTTTCTTGCAAACTCGGATACCTCTGCGGCACAACGGTGTGCCGAAAGAACACGGAGCTCTGTCGGAACGCCGAAGTCCTTAAGCACCTGAGCCGCTTTTTTAACGATAGGCAGATCGGAATCGCTGCCCATTACTATGGCTACTTTTTTCATTTACGAACATCCTTTCAGAAAATAAATAAAGCTGTGTAATCAG